>ENA-OPSC01001428-OPSC01001428.1-human-gut-metagenome-genome-assembly--contig:-NODE-1428-length-11059-cov-2.300709_pt1 | contig 11059 bp, 10 predicted proteins | sample MGYA00241800_ERZ501891 | MGnify/ENA primary metagenome ERZ501891 (study PRJEB25962, sample SAMEA2042407) | human gut metagenome | biome: human gut; feature: human-associated habitat; material: faeces...
GCCATATGGTCTATCTTCATCTTCGAAAAAACATCCCGTTTCTTCAAGCAGAATACAAGGTCTAGCAAGATGTACATCTAAGTCACATACTCTAGCTCCTTTGTTCCGAACTTTTAAAGATAAAATATCTTCTTCTAAGCCGGATTGTATGTCTGGAATAGTGATAATAGAAATGAATCCCTTAGAAATAAGCTTTTTTAGATATGCATAGGATATTTCTTTGAAATCAGTAGGTGCAAAGCTACAACCACTTACTTTACAGCACCGTCCTCCACACATTTTACAGACTTCATGACTATAAGAAAATTCTTGTATCTGAAGTCTTTCTTCTGCAAGAATGTGTTCCACTGTAGCCTCTAGAATAACGGCAAAAGGCTTCCATTCTTCTAATGCTTTTTCTACAGTAAAATGAGTCTTACAATCTTCTATAACAAAAGAAATAGGAAGCGATGTTAAAAAAGATTGTGGTCTGCATTCTTTTATTTCGACCAATTTAGGCTCTAAGAGTTTAGCTCCTCTAGGCCTGTGATAGTAGTCTGTTATTTCACATCCTTTTTCTGTTAAATGTATGCATGGAGAATTTCCTACCATGATATTAGTCTGTATTCTAGGTGTTGCAACTTGTGCAGGTTTTACTAACCATTGATTAAATGGTGTACCACCGTCTAATTGTGACACCCGCGAGAACATTATTTTTCCTTCATTATATAGCCGAAGAAAATGTTCTACACTTATTTCTTTAAAGTCTTCTGGTGCATACAAGCAACTGCTAGCTTGGCAGCATTTTCCTCCACATTCTCTGCATAATTCGTTGTTTTCAAATTTCATTTGTTTTTCTCCCTTCATTTATTAGAGTTATATTAACAAGTTATCTTATCTATTATAACATTTATTTACAAATTTATCAAATTTAACATAAAAAAAGCGAACATACTTGCAGCAAATTAAGTTTATTTGCTACACACATATGTTCCCTTTTATTTATCTATTTAATTAATTCTAAAGTTTGTTTTGCAATCATTAATTCTTCATCTGTTGGTACTACATAAACTTTAATTTTAGAGTTTTCAGTAGAAATTAGTCTTTCTTCTCCTTTTACATTATTCTTTTCATCATCTATTTCTATTCCTAAGAATTTTAAATTTTCACAAATACCTTTTCTTATATTTTTTTGGTTTTCTCCAATTCCTGCTGTAAATAACATAACGTCAAAACCATTCATTGCAACAGCACATTTAGCAATTTGAGTTGCTACTAAATAATTATGTATTTTTATTGCAAGTTCTGCTTGTTCATTTCCTTCTTCTGCAGCAGCTTCCATATCTCTACAATCTTGTGAAACTCCAGATAATGCTAAAATTCCAGATTCTTTGTTTAAAATACGTTCCATTTCGTCAGGTGTTAATCCTTCTTGTTTCATTATGAAAGTTACTACAGAAGGGTCTATATCTCCAGAACGTGTTCCCATAGGTATACCAGCAAGAGGAGTAAGCCCCATACTTGTTTCTACAGACTTACCACCTTGTATAGCACATATACTTCCACCTTGACCTAAATGGCAAGATATAATTTTTAAGTCTTCTACTGGTTTTCCTTCAAGTTCAGCTACACGTTTTGATACATATTGATGTGATGTACCATGGAAACCATATTTTCTAACCCCAAGGTCATTATAATATTTATATGGTATTGGATATATATAATGTTCTTTTGGCATTGTTTGGTGGAAAGCTGTGTCAAATACTGCTACCATTGGTTTGTTTGGCATTATCTTCTCTGCTGCTCTAATTCCCATTATTGCTGCTGGGTTATGAAGTGGAGCTAAATGAGAACATTCTTCTATTGTTTTTATTACTTCTTCATTAATTATTACAGGTTTGTTGAATTTTTCACCACCATGAACAACTCTATGTCCTGTAGCATTAATTTCTTCTAAAGAATCTATTACCTTATATTTAGAATCTAATAATTGTTCTAAAGAAAATTCTAATGCTTCTTCATGATTTTTTACTGGTTTTTCTAATTTATATTTTTCTCCATTCACTTTATGTGTTAAGAATGAATTAGGTTGTCCAATTCTTTCAAAAGTTCCTTTTGCCATTACATTTTCAGAAGCCATATCTATTAATTGATATTTTAAAGATGAGCTTCCACAATTAATTACTAAAATTTTCATAAAAAAACCTCCAATTTATTTTTCTTGTTCTTGAGCTTGAACTGCTGTAATTGCAATAACACCTTCTATATCTTTACTATTGCATCCCCTTGATAAATCATTAACAGGTTTTGCTATACCTTGACATAAAGGACCATATGCTTCTGCCTTTGCAAGCCTTTGAACTAATTTATAACCTATATTTCCAGAGTTTAAATCTGGGAAAATTAAAACATTAGCTTTTCCTTTTAAAGGACTTCCTTTTGCTTTATATTCTGCAACTTCTGGAATTATTGCAGCATCTAATTGCAATTCTCCATCTACTAATAATTCTGGAGCTTTTTCTTTTACAAGGTTAGTTGCATTTATTACTTTTTCAGTTAAATCTGACTTAGCACTACCATGTGAAGAATAAGAAAGCATTGCTATTTTAGGTTCTTTACCTACTAATAGATCAAAACTTTTGCTAGATGAAATTGCTATTTCAGATAAAGCTTCACTATCTGGATTTTCGTTTAATCCACTATCTGAAAATAGAAATACTCCATCTTCACCAAATTCACAATTAGGTACAATCATCATAAAAAATGCAGATACTAATTTTGTTCCAGGTGCTGTTTTTAAAATTTGAAGCGCTGGTCTTAATGTGTCTGATGTAGAATGTACTGCTCCAGATACTAAACCATCTGCATATCCTTGTTTTACCATCATCATACCAAAATATGTATTATCTAACATATATTCTTTTGCCTTTTCTATAGTCATACCTTTATTTTTTCTTAATTCATAAAATTTTTCTACAAATTCATCATATTTATCTGAATTAACTGAATCTATAATTCTCTTACCTGCTAAATCTCTTAACAGTATTCTTTTTAATATTTTTTCTTTATTTCCTATTAATATTATTTCTGCAAACTTTTGTTTTAGTACTTCAGATGTAGCTTTTAAAGTTCTATCATCTTCAGATTCTGGAAGTACTATTTTTTTTATATCTTTTTTTGCTCTATTTTTAATTTCATCTATAAATGACATTTTATCCTCCTTTTAAAGATATACTTGGTTGTAACTTTATTAATTATATATTAGTATTTAAGAGTTGACAAGCTAAAACATATTAATTTATAAAGATTGTTCCGAATTTTCTTGCTTTCTGTTTTGCTCTCTTATTACTCTTTTTAATAATTTTACTCCGTTTTCATTTCCCCTAATTCCTAATTTTAATCCCTCTTCTTGTAAAGTAGCTATCTTACCTATATCTACACCTAAAAACATATTATGCTTATTAGAATATAAATATGTTTTTGGTTGTTTATCATTTACAAATATACAACTTGTATATTCCTCTGGTTTAATTTCGCAAGGAAATATAAAAAGCTTTTTCCATATTTCATTTTCTGCTAAACTACTTAACATTTTATAGAAAAAAGAATATTTTTGCATATATCCCATATCTTTAGAAATTTCATTTATTTCATTATTACTTATAAAGCTTGATACTCTTTCTGTTAATGGTAAACCTTTTAAATTATTTATAATACTATTTATTGTTTCGTCTGAATACTCTACTTCTTTATTAGGATAACCTATATTTCTATCTGCTTCTATTATTTCCTTTTCTGGTAGCTCATCTAATAAAACATATTCATTATCTGACGTGCCAAAATATCTTGTTTTTCTACCAGTTTGAATAAACTCTAAATCAGATTGTAAGTCTAGTTTTATTCTTCTACCATCCTTTAATGTAAGAATATTAAACACATGTTCTAGTTCTTTAGGTTCATGAGTAACAGTACAACTATATCCTAAGTTTTTAAAGATGTATTCACATTGTCTTGCTAAAGAATAGCATATAATCTCTCGTTCATCCAATCTTTTTTCTACTTCTGTTCTTCTTCTAGCAAGATTATATATTTTCTTTTGAGTCTCAGTATTACCAAAATAATATTTTACATCAAAAGTTTTATTTCTTCCTATTTCTAATCTTTCTAATAAAACTTAATTCATCTAACTTTTTATATTCTTCATTGCTTTTAATGTCTTCTAATAATTCTTTTACTTTCAATGTATATTTTTCCTCTTCTTATTAATTATTTAAGCTTAGCAATTAAAGCCTTAATTTTAATTCCTTCTTTAGAAAACATCTCTTCATGTTCTGTTTTAATATCTTCCCAATCTGTTTCAGAATGTAAATTATATGTTATTTTTGTTATTTCGAATCCACTTTCGTTAAAGTACGTTATACTAGATTCGAATAAATCATCATCATCTGTTTTAAAATGTATTTCTCCTCCTGGAATTAAAAACTCTTTATACTTTTCTAATTGCCTTGTATGTGTTAATCTTTTCTTTCTATGTTTTCCTCTAGGCCAAGGATTGCAAAAATTAATATAAATTCTTTCTACCTTATCGTTATTACTCATCATTAATAATATTCTTTCTATATCGAACCTAGTAATAATTACATTTGAAGGTTCTTTATTATTATCTTTAAACTCTTGCTCTATATTTCTTTTAGCTAAACCTAACATTGCATCTACTAAGTCTATTGCAATATAGTTTATATTTGGATTATTTATAGAAAGTTTTGATATAAAGTTACCTTTCCCACATCCCAATTCTAAGTGGATTGGGTTATTTGAGTTTTTAAAAACTGTTTTCCATTTTCCTTTATAGTCTTCTGGATTATCTATATAAAATTTACATGCTTCTAATTCTGGTCTTGCCCATGGTTTAAATCTAATTCTCATTTTATTGCTCCTCTTAATAATTTTTAATAATTATATACTAAAATTACTAAAAAAAGCAAATATAAAATTTTAGAGTACATAAAACTACTATTAGTAACTAAAGAATATAAAAAAACAACCAAAACCTATGTTCTAGTTGTTATTATTGTTGGTGATATTTCGTACTTCATATCATCTATTATATCTTTCATTACAATTGGTGTAACGTAGTGTTCTTTTAATTTATTTATAATAGAAATTACTTCTTTCTCATTTGGTGAAATATCTTCTATAACTCCTACTTCTCTTGTTATTTTAGAATCTTCATTAAATTGTATTTTTACAATTTCTATTCCATAGCTTGCATTCTCATATGTTAAATAATATAGCAAACTAATTGGATGTTCTACTCCTAATTCTATCATTAACTTCGGCTCATAAAATATTCCACCATAAAATCTCTTGCTCATTTGTTTTCTCTTCCCTTCTTATTTTTCTTAAGTTATAATTGCTAAAAAAAATATGTCTAACAATTAAGCTTGTATCGTCTACTTTATACCCATAGTATAATAAATGCAAGTATTTTCGTTCGCCATTTTTTTCGGTTTATGACCTTTTTCGACAAAACAGTAACCCATAGATTAATTACATTTTATAGTATTTAACCTATGGGTTCTTTTTATATTATATTAAATTTATTTTTGTGGAAAAATATTATACTACCTCTGCATAGTATTTTATAATTATATTATTTATTTCTGAATCTGAAGCTTTTAATACTTTATTATAATTTTTTGCTTTTTTATACAATTTTATAACTTTATTTATTCCATAAGTATTAATTAAAGATAAAGTTATAAAATAAGCATCACTAAAACTTCTTACATTACCAATATCTAGTTTTTTATAAGAATACGTTGTTTTAGCATCATTCAAACCAAAAATGTATGTTGTAATATCTAACCATTTTGGAATATATTCAAAATTATCTGCAAGAATACTATCTGCAACAGTTTTTTGTGCAATTTTCATTATATCGCTATAAGAATGTACTGCTCCCGAATTTAAAGGTGTTACTAATTTTAAATTACCTTCTTCATCTTCTATTGCTACTTTCCATTCCTCTTGCTTTTCACCAAAAACTTCATTATGTAGTTCTTCTACACTATTATATAAGCAAATTATAATCTTTCTATTATAGTTTTTTAGTTTAAATAAACTTGTGATAGTTTCATAAGCAATAAGTACTTGGTTCATTAGTTCGAGCACACACGGCTCATTCTCATCACTATACTGTATTTCGATATTACCATCATCAAATTTTTTCATTAATACAAATCACTCCTTATTTTTTAATACACTTATATTATACCTTATTATAAATAGGGATTCAAGGGACGGTCCTTAAAATCCCTATTTATTTTTAGTTATACATTCTCTTTATTAAAAACACCTCTTTTAGTGTAATTAGACAATAGCATATGTTTATACTTCTATATAATTATATTCACATGCTCGTAGTAATCTGTTATTTAAAGCTAGACCTAGTCCTTCTTTTTCCATTCCTTCTATTACTACTATATCTACATTATATTTGTCTACTTCTCTTAATATAGAAAATATGTTGTGTGCTATTTCTTCTAAATTATTTCCCATCTTAATCTTATGTTTCGCATTATATTTAGAGTAATTGCAATCCTTACAAACTATTAAAGCTTCTTTTCCGTTTATGAACTCATTTATTTTATTTACCATTTTTAGTTCATCTTTGCTGTATATCATAACACATTTAGTATTTGGTGCATAATGTTTATATTTCATCCCTGGTGATAATACTTTTTCTTTTCCATCATATTTTCCAAGTATATTTTTATCTATTTCTACTTCTACACCAAGTTTTTCTATATCTTCTTTTGTTACTTTTCCTGGTCTTAGTATTCGTACTTTATTTTCTATTACCTTAACCACAGTAGATTCTAGTCCAATATCTACCATTCCTGAATCTATAATAGCAGAAACCTTTCCATCAAATTCTTTTTTTATATCCTCAATTTTAGTTCCACTCGGTTTTCCAGAAGCGTTTGCACTAGGTGCTGCAATTGGAGTGTTAGCATATTCTATTAATTTTCTAGCAATTTTATTTGATGGCATTCTTATTCCTACTGTGTCTAGTCCTGCTGTTACTACATTTGGAATAATTTCTTTAGCTTTCAATATTATAGTAAAAGGCCCAGGGCAAAATTCTTTTATTAATTTTCTTTCTAATTCATTTGATTCTTTAGCAACTTTGCTTATCATTTCTTCATTACACACATGTACAATTAAAGGATTGTCACTTGCTCTACCTTTCGCTTTAAATATATTTTTACATGCATCTTCATTAAAAGCATTTGCTCCTATACCATAAACTGTTTCTGTTGGAAAAATAACCAAATTTCCATTTTGTATTTCTTCTGCTACTTGTTTAATTTCCTCATCATTATATTGTTCTTTTAAATTTATATATCTTGTTATCAATTCTACCCCTTCTATTATTTATACCAAATTATTTTTTCCACAATATTATAGTCTGTTTTTGCCTAAAAATCAAGGTATAACAAAAGTAAAAAGCGTACCTAAGATTTTCTATTATAGGTACGCCATAATTACATTATAAAAGTTTAAACATTCTTTATGTTCCTCTTCTTAAATGATACTATAGAAGCTACTAGCATTATTACAAAATATATTGCACAAATAGTAATTGAAAATTCTACACTAGTATTTTTAAACATTGGTGTTCCTCCAAATAAGTATTGGCTTAAGTCCCAGTTAGGTGTTACAAAATATTTTACCCAATCCCATTTATAATTAAGAGCCAACATATTAATCATGTCACTACCCATATATCCAAATATAGGTAAAGCTATTGCAAGTGGTGAATTTAAGAAAATTGTACTAAGTGCAAATGCTAAAGTTCCTATTAAAATAAATATTGGTAATTTACATACAAACATTAATCCTAAATATGCAAATATATTTATTGTAATAATACTATTGTTAGTAAAGTCAAATTGTAAAACTTGCATTGCATAAGTTTCGAATCCATACACTATTCCACCAACAATAAATTGTAGAGCTAAAATAGAAATTGTAGTAATAACCATAGTAATAAAAACAGAAATTAGCTTTGCAATAAGAATTTTTGTTCTACTATATGGTCTAACTAATAATAATTTTACAGTTCCTTTGTTAAATTCTTCACTAACAGAAATACCTGCAATTATTACAATAACCATTACTATAATAACAATATATGATGATATAGAATTTTGGAATAAATAATTTGCCGTTGAAGGATTTTGGTATTCGGTATTATTATATATGTCATACTTATATAAGTTTGCTTGTTCTAGGTTGTTATTCATTTCTACTTTCTCTTCATCTGTTATATTCTTGCTTTGTGCATATTGACTGTAATTTTCCATATACATTCTATAACGTTGTATTGCCAAACTTTTATAATCTTCACTACCATATTTTATATCTTTTTCTAATCTTAATGTAACTACTTCTTTTTGTAATTCTAAGCTTTTTAATTGTAACTGTAAGTCTGTATTTTCCTTATCTTGCTCCATTAACAAATTTAGTTGTTCAAGTTGTAAATTAACATTTTCAAGTTCTTTATTTGCAAAATACTTCCAATTGTTTTCTTTTAAAGCTTTAGACATCTCATCATATTTAGCATTAGATTCTGCAAGTTTACTTTCGTTTTTATCTACATATTTATAATTATTTATTTCTCCCATTATTGGAGCCATAACATTTTCTATTACTTCTGCTTGCCAGCTATTTTGTGTATAATTTTTTGCTAAATCTGCTACATCCTTTTGTGACTTCACTTCTGCATATTTATTTATATCTGATGCTTTATTCTGGTCTAACCCATTTAATTCCTCTTCTAGATAACTTATATAATTATCTGTATATGCCGGATATGAACTTGACTTATCTATACTTATTTTTCCCATTACATTAATACCTATTATGAATATTAATATGAAAACTCCAATAACAATCATACTCTTTTTAGAGAAAATTTTTACTAATTCATTTTTTATTAATTTAATCAATTATATTCCCCCCAGTCTTTTCTAAAAATGCATCTTCTAAACTTAAGTTTTCTTCCGCTATACTGTATACTTTTATATTTCTTAAAATTAATTCCTTTAAAAGCATAGGTACTTGACTTTTTTCTATATAAATTCTTATTTCTCTTTCTGTTAAAATTTCATTTTTATAATCTATTATAGAATTTATAATGCTAGTATCTTCAACTTCTAATATATAACAATCTTTCTTTATATCTTTTTTGAATGTTTCTATATCGCTTGTTTCTACTATTTCACCATTTTTTATTATTGAGATTTTATTACAAAATGTATCTAGTTCTGCTAAGTTATGGCTAGATATTAATATTGCCATATTTTCCTTTTCTGCTAATCTTTTTAAAAGTACTTTTACTTCTTTTATTCCTTCTGGGTCTAAACCATTTGTTGGTTCATCTAGTATTAATAGTTTTGGATTATGCAATAATGCTTGTGCAATACCCAACCTTTGTCTCATTCCTAGTGAATATTTAGAAACCTTATCTTTAATTCTATTTTCTAGTCCAACTAATTTTACAATTTCATTTATTCTATTAGTGTCTACATTTTTATATAGGTTGGCTACTAATTTTAAATTTTCATAACCTGACATATACATATATAAATCTGGACTTTCTACAATTGTACCAACACTTTGTATTGCTTTTGTAAAGTTTTCTTCTATGTTATATCCATTTATATACACCTTTCCAGATGTTATATTTTGAAGTCCTAGTATTAACTTTATAGTTGTTGTTTTTCCTGCTCCATTTGGACCAATAAAACCTAAAATATCTCCTTCTTCTAATTTTAATGATACACCTTTTAAAATTTCTTTTTGACCGGAAATTCTTTTTTAAATTTTCGCATCTTAATATAATCTTTTTCAACTTTTCACCCTCCTTAGTATTTTATCTTTTTATATATTAGCACATAAATATTAAGGAAAAAGTATACAATTTATTAAGATTTTATTTAGGAGGATTTATTGTGAAGATAAAAATATTTTCTTTCTCAAAATTTATCTGTGCCTTTGTAATATTAATTATTTTATTAGTTATAGGATTTTCTATTGTGATTGCAAATACCGAGGATTATGTAGAAGTTCCAATAATTATGTACCATAGCATTTTAAAGGATGCTTCTAGGTCTAATAAATATACTATTACACCAACTGTTTTAGAAGAAGATTTAAAATATCTTAAAGATAATGGTTATACAACAATTACCATTTCTGATTTAATTGCCTATGTATATGATGATGAAAGCTTACCTACAAAACCTATTATTTTAACTTTTGATGATGGGCATTATAATAATTATGGTTATCTATTTCCATTATTAGAAAAATATGATATGAAAGCTGTAATCTCCATTGTAGGAGCTTATACAGATAAGTTTACTAAAACAGATGAAGCTAATTTAAATTATTCATATTTAAGATGGAAAGATATTAAAGAATTAATTGATACTGGACGTATAGAATTCCAAAACCATACTTATGATTTACACCATAGCAATGGTAAAAGAATTGGTACTAAGAAAATAAAAGGTGAATCTAACGAAAATTATAGAGTGGTCTTAGAAGAGGATATTTTAAAATTGCAAAATGAATTTAAAGATAATACTGGTTATACTCCACAATGCTTTACATATCCATTTGGTGGAGTTTCTAAAGAATCTTTAGATATAATAAAAGAATTAGGATTTAAAGCTAGTTTATCTTGTGAAGAAGGTATTAATAAACTAACTAAAAATCCTAATTCTCTATATTTACTAAAAAGATTTAATAGACCAAGTTATATTAGCACATATAACTTTTTTCAAAAAATTAATTAACTTTAATAATTTCGTACTTTCTTGTACCTACTCCTATTTTTTCTGCATGCTCTAAGCATGATTTCCACTCACTTTGTGGAGTAGTGTTTTTAAAGTGGTCATGGTGGTCTTCGAAGTCTTTTGACTGCATATTGTTATCTAATAAACTACCTTGTATAGGTTTTTGTGCATTACAAGCATCTGCACAAGCTTGGTCTAAGGCTACTGGG
>ENA-OPSC01001432-OPSC01001432.1-human-gut-metagenome-genome-assembly--contig:-NODE-1432-length-11053-cov-3.437625_pt1 | contig 11053 bp, 6 predicted proteins | sample MGYA00241800_ERZ501891 | MGnify/ENA primary metagenome ERZ501891 (study PRJEB25962, sample SAMEA2042407) | human gut metagenome | biome: human gut; feature: human-associated habitat; material: faeces...
ACCCGACATTCAGACCTATTCCTGCGATGTAGTCAGCGTCTGCCCCAAGTTCACAACGGACGATGAACAACTGTATCATTTTGCAGACTTGGCTGATGCCCATTTCCTTGCCAGCGGTCGAGCCGCTTCACCGGAAGCATTGTTCCAGTATGCGATAGAACTATATGGTAAGAAGTGGCTTTATCAGATGCTGGCATTTGACGCCTTTATCGGCAACGAAGACCGCCACGAAAACAATTTTGATGTAATCGTCCGGGATGGAAAAAATTATGCTCCGCCTATTTACGACAATGGCGGCAGTCTGCTTGCATGGGCGATGGATGAAGAATTGACTGACACGAAGCTCCGTTATCAGTTCGACAAAGCCAAACCGTTCCGCAGTCACCATGCCCAGCAAATCAAGATGATCGATGAGCCTGTGCTGCCAACGCGTGACTTGGACGAGTTGTATAGTGAAATCATTCAGGCCATCTCACCTATTCTTGCATTGTTGAGCGAAAAGCGAGCAGCTGCGATCCGTCAATATCTGAAATACCGTCTGCACTACCTGAAAGCCGCCATGGGGTGATAAAATGGCCTATCTGAAATTGATGATGGATGAAAAAGAAATCGCACACCTAAGCGAAGATGGGCAGTCTCTTTGCGCAAATGAGGGTGTTGCACAGTATGATCTTCCTCTGAACCTTTTCATTGGCGGCGAGCGCAAAGTTCCATTGGTCGATGTGGTCGTTTGGGCAAAGAAGCGAATCTTCCCGAAAAATCGGATGGATTGCAAAGAGATTTTGAAATTGATGGGACTGCCGGACTACAATGCGTGGGAAATTGTTAAGCGTACCAATGCCTGCCTGATGGAAGACCCCTATTGGCTGCGATTCAGCGAGGATGAAACCTTTGAGGATACCACGCGCGGACGAGCCAGAAGAATTATGAACGAAAATCAAAAGAGCAGCTGATACCAAAAAGCCAAACCTCACCGTACATCCTGTACAGCTTGAGGTTTGGCTTTTCTCTTATCATCCTTCACCAGCGCGAGCGATGGTTGATTATTTTATCAGCTTAATCCAGAGAGTGACCGCATTACAAGATCAATGTCCTGATTTTCAAGTTCCTGAATGATGTGCAGGTAGGTTTTCTGCGTGGTTGTCATGCTGGAATGCCCCAGCCGCCTTGCCACGCTTGCAATAGATACACCTGCAAACAGAAGCACCGAAGCGTGGGTATGCCGCAGACCATGTACCGAGATAACCGGGATCTTGGCCCGGTTGCAGTGCCGTTCCAGAACATCGTTGACGGTGGAATTGTAGGCGTGTTCCTTGAACACGAAAATCGGCTTATCTTCAGGAATGTCTTTTACCAGTGCTGCGAACTGAATCACCGTCTGCCAGTCAATTTGAATTTTACGGACAGACGATTTATTTTTTGTTGGCAGAAATCCGCCGTTTCCTTTATAATCCCACGTTTTGTTGATGGACAGCATCTGATGGGCAAAATCAAAATCCGCAGGAGTGATCGCCAAAGCTTCGGAAAAGCGGATGCCGGTTTTGGCAATCAGCAAAATCATCCAGTCCCAGTTGAGTTTTCCTTGTAGATCCAAGTCGCTCAACAAAAGATGCAGTTCAAACTGGTTCAGATATTTCACCTTTTTAGGCACCGGGGGCTTGCCTTTGATGATCGCTTTCCGGGTCGGGTCTTTCACAATCAGACCATCATCCACGGCATCCATGATAGCCCCTTTCAGCTGATGGTGGAAATCCATCGTGGTCTGACGCTCATGGCCTACGGCATAATCGTTCAAAAGCTGCTGATACGTCACTCTGGAAACCTCGCACAACTTCAAATCAGGTGCCAGCCTTTTCACCCAAGAAAGGGTCATTTTGTACTTATCCAATGTAACCGGGCGAACTGCGCCCTCTTTGTATACGGCAACCCATTGCTCATAATAATCGCAGAACAGGTTGTTTTCATTCATTTCGTTTAACACGTTTTACCTCCAAAATCGATTTTATATGCTCACGCTGATGAAGGGTGATAAGGGTATCAATTTTTCCAAAAAGCAAATGAATCTTTTCTTGTTCCCTTTTTGTCGGGAATTTAGCTGACACACTTTGAATATCGGCGTTGTGAAGATGAACAACAGATTTTCCCTGTGCAAGAGACGATAAATACTTGTGTGTTGCTCCACTCGAAATAGTTAGTGCGAGAAAGGCAGAATCATATTCAGCCGTCGGCAATACTATATTTAGGTCGCCGCCCAGTAGAATGCCGGGCTTAACCACAACAGATGCGATCGAAATATCTTCCGCCGTTTCACCAGAAGCAGGCACAATGACTTCTCCGCCCTTGCTATATACGCCTCCAGCTTTTTCTTTAACAAAGGTATCTACATCAAAAATACAGGTTTCATATTTTGTGTAAAGGCGACCATACAGGATTATCGGAGTGCCTTCTTCGCATAAATCGTTTTTGGAGTAGCCTACACCTTTAGAAAAAACTGCAATTTCACCCAGCTTACGCTGTTCCCAAGTAGGTGTGTTTTGGGATTTTGGCGCGAAAAAAGAGCCGAGGACGCGCCTCGGCTCTTGGTCAGCAGGGTGATTTTGCACCCATTTTATGATTCTTTTGGCATTTTCAAATCAAATCCGCCACTTACGATGAACTCGCGCAAGAGTTTATCATACTTGACAGGCACCTTGGGCGGAATAAGCTTTGTACCCTCGATTGCTTCAAAATATGCCTTTGCTTTTGCCTTATCCACAGTGGCTTTCAGGTCATCAAAACGGCCAAACTCGTTAATGTTGGCTTCGGTGATGTTTGCACGCATGAATGCCCGCAGCTTCTTTTCGTCCAAGCCGAAAACTTCAGCTACTTTGTGGATCTGGTCGTTCTGCTTTTGGGCGATGTACTCGGCAATGTACTCCCGCAAGGTCTTTCCCGGCTGCGGAACCACTGCGCCGCTTTGAATGTCGTGCAGGAAAATATTCGCATATTTCTGTTCTTCCTGCGAGAGGGTGGCAAAGGTCTTGTGCAGCTCCGTTTCGGCCTGATGGATGGCTTCTGCTTCTGCACCCTCCTGATAGAAAATTTTCAGGTACTTTTCAAAGCGGGAGTTCATGTAATCCGTGTCGATGTCAGCAGTATCAATGGTGGTCAGATAGCTGTTCACCGCATAGGGAACGTCATCGTCCGGGTCATTTTCACTGCCATCCGGATTCGGCGTGAACAGCTCTTTATAGCGGAGTGCCAGCACTTTGAACGTTCTCTCGTCAAAGTCCGCATGAAGTTCCGTTTTCTCATCTGCATCCTCGTTGATGATCACAATGGGCTTATCCCACTCGAAGCCCTGCACCTTGGCTGCTTCCAGATTTTCGTTGAAGGACTGGAACAGGTCGGCAAACTTTTTGCGCTCTGCCATATCCGCAGGGATCTGCGAAAACTCTTCAATGCCCGCCGACACAAACAGATCTTTGATCTCCGCATAGAGGGCATTCAGTTTTTCCACGTTCTTGTCCAGCTTATCTACAAACAGGCCAAACGGTTTATCGCCGGAATACTCTTTTACCGCATCTGCGATGTTTTTCTCCATCGTGTGCGGACGGCGGTAATACTTGATGGTGCCAAACTGTTTGTCATCGCCAAACAGTCGGTTGGTGCGGGAGAACGCCTGAATCAGATTTTCGTATTGCAGCATTTTATCCAGATACAGGGTGTTGATCCACTTGGAGTCAAAGCCTGTCAGCATCTGATCCACCACGATTAGCAAATCAAGCTGTTTTTCCGGGGTGCGCTCGATGCGCTGGTAGGGCAATTTGTGCGCCAGCCGTGCCGCAATGTCCTTTTTCATCTTGGCAAAGGTCGGAATGCTGAAGTCCTGTCCATAGCGGGCGTTATAGTCTTCTACGATCTCTTTTAGCCCTTCTTCTTTGGTGATGCCTTTGCCGTTGTTGTCAATGTTGGGGTCAAATAGTGCGGTGACTTTCAGCCATGGTGCGGCTTCTCTGAACCGCTTGTAATATTGGATGGCTTCCGGGATGCTGGAGGTTGCAAAAATGGCATGAAATTTGCTGTTGCGGCTCTGGGTCTGCCAGTTCTCGCAAATGTCCTCCACCACGGCTTTCTGGTGTTCTTCGCCCTCATACTGGGTGTTGGGAATATAATCCTCGATGCCCTTTATCTCCTCACCGAGCGCATCTTTTCCGCCTGCCATCGGCAGATTCAGATACTTATAAAACACCTTGCTCTTCTGTGGGTCGGCCAGAGCTTCGTCCACAGAATATGCCTTTGCTTTTTCCAGTGCGACCGCTTTCCGCAAGTCGCTGTCCTTGAAGGTCAGCACCTTGTAAGGGTCAAAGCCCAGCACGTTGTGATCCCGGATGCCGTCTGCAATGCTGTACCGATGCAGTTCGTTGCCGAAAACGGTGGCGGTGGTGCTCATTTTCTTCTGGTTTTCGCCTTGGATCGGCGTACCGGTAAAACCAAAGAACAGTGCTTTCGGGAATGTATGCTTGATGGTCTGCATCATATCGCCAAAGGTGGAACGGTGGCACTCGTCCACGATAAAAACCAACCGCTTTGCGTTGATCAGCGCAATGTCGTTGGGGTTCAGCTTGTTTTGTGCATCATCCTTGATGTTGCTCATCTTCTGGATGGAAGTCACGATGAGCGTATCGGACGGCGAAGTGCTTTTCAGCTTGTCCACAAGAACATCCGTGTTCTCGGTAGCCTGCACCTCCTCGTTTTCCCCTGCAAAGTTGCGGTATTCTTTCAGGCTCTGGGTGCCCAACTCGATTCGGTCCATCAGAAAAATCACTTTGTCCGCATCCTTGGAAGATGCAATCAGTTGAGCGGACTTGAAAGAAGTCATGGTCTTGCCGGAACCTGTGGTGTGCCAGATGTAGCCGCCGCGCTGCTGGTCATTCTCCCATTTCGCCTTGGAAACGGCATCCGAAATTTTGCTGGCAGCGTAGTACTGATAGCTGCGCATCACCTTCAAAATGCCATCGGAACCATCGGCAACGGTATAAAAGCCCACCAACATATGCGCCATCGGGATAGACAAAAGTGCCGTTGTAACGTCTTTCCAGTCGTTCATCGGCTCGTTGTAGAAGTCCGCCCAATGGAAATAGTAGCTGGGGTTGAATTGTCCTTCCGGGCCGGGATTGGCAAAGTAGACCGTTTCTTCCGGGTTCATGGCCACAAAAATCTGCACCAGCGAGAACAGTCCCGTAAAAATGCCCTCTGCCGCGTATTTTTCAATCTGGTTGCAAGCCCGTTTGATGGAAACACCGCTCTTTTTCAGTTCCATGTGAATGACCGGCATACCATTGATGAGCAGCATCAAGTCGCCGCGGCGGTGTCACGCTGGGCGATATGCTGATCCAGCTTGCCGTCGGCGGTCATTCAAAATTTTGGACTTGGTGGGGAACTTTGGCTGCTCTGCGATCTGGTAGCGGCTGAGTCCGGCTGCAATTTCCAGACGGTCATAGATTTTCAGGGACACTTCTTTGCCGAAATTCAGCTTATCGTCAGGATTGTCACGCTTGATAAGCACACTTTTGCCGTTGATAAATTTATTCAGCTTCATCGGCGTTTTCGCGTTCATGACCTGTTCCATGATCTGCTGCATCTCGCCATCCGTCAGCGGATAATCGTTCAGTCGGTCAATGCCACGGTTGTTTTCAAAAAGGATGTTCGCCCAATTCTGGATCAGCTGCTGTTCGGTGTAGTTCTTCAGCACACCATCTTTCCAGCCGCGTTCTATCAGGAGCTTTACCACCGCCTCTTCAAAATCGGCTTCTTTTGTAAACGCCATAACGAACTCCTTTCGACTTTGCAAAAAGCACCTCTCTGCGAAGGCTTTTCTAATTTGTACAAGCTTTTCCAGCTTACGCTGATGAAGGGTGATAAGGGTATCGAGATTGCGGAAAAAACTGCCGATGCGTTCTTGTTCTAGTTTTGATGGAGTGCTTATGGATGTTTCATTGATTGCGATCTTGGACAAGCTTGGAACACCCGTAGATTCATCTTTTTTCTTCCAGTCAACTTTTTGAAACACATCAAAGGTAAAATCTATGTTTTTGCTATCTTTTGGAATCGCATAAAACAACGTATCTACCGTCCAAAATGGGGCTTTCAAAATATATGGTTTATCAATCGTGCCCTTTCTTCCAATGCCAACTGCGTTACGGTCATAGGACAAAGCCTTGTTTACACTCAGCATATATCCACCGGTACCATAAACAGGAATGTCACCTTCAGACAGATGCTTATAGTCCATTCCGCTACAAACATCAACCATTTCACCCAGCTTACGCTGTTCCCAAGTAGGAGCAAATGCACACTTTCAGCAGCTATTTTCCACCGCCTACCGAATGTTCGCTGAAAATTTCACTCTCGGTTTTGCGTATTCGGTTCAAATTTTGATTTTTGACTCCCGATAGCTTTAAAACGCAGCAGTTCCAAGCGTTTGACATTGCCTTGATTTTTACTCATCAGCCTGTTTTGCATATTCTGAACGGGCAAGAGAAATTGCGTTGCTCCCTTAGCCAAACAACAAACGCCGATACGTCCATCTTCTGATTATGGGCAAATTGCACCACTTATTTTTATACAAACATCTTTTCAAGACAGGATTTCTTGATGTTTTGCAGCTTTTCCAACTTACGTTGATGAAGGGTGATAAGGGTGTCAAGTTTCTTCAATAGCCTGCCGATTTTTTCTTGCTCCACCTTATCTTCTGGCATAGTTGTATCAATATCAAAGAAATCATCTGCCGAGATATTCAGCAAGCCGTGATTTCTTGCGCCCTCTGCCGCACGCTCGGCAACGCCTCGATGCCAACGGTCAGTATCATAAAACACTGTCATAAAATCCGAGTCATCTTTTTCGGGATGCTTTAGTGCAAACACGATATAAAGCGTCGACAAAACGCCTTTTTCATACCAATCAAGCCGTTTAACAGCACCAAATGGGTATCCGTCCGAAGTGCTCTTGTTATAAGCAAATTCGCCGTTGTAGACCAGATAATAATTGCTCACATCACGACTGGCAACACGATTATTGAAATATGTGATCTGGTCAACCAAGCCGTCTTGTGCAGAAATTGTTAGCGGCAACCGCGATTCGTTATTCGTGTTTTTTCGGACAACTCTTTCAAACGCATCCCCTAACTTACGCTGTTCCCAAGGGTCAGTAAAACTCTTGAAGCGAATTTCCGGTACAGATGCCCCATTTTGGGGGAACATCTTGTCCAGCATGGACTTTTTGATATTCACTAGCTTCTCATACTTACGCTGATGAAGGGTGATAAGGGTGTCGAGGCTATCAAAGAACTGTCCTATCTTGCGTTGCTCTTCAAGCGATGGAAGGGAAACCGTTCCCATGCAAAGTTTGTCATAATAGAAATAAAGGCGAACGCCACCTTCTTGCAACTGGAAAATCAGCTTTTGAAAATCTGGCGATTTGAACCAATGCCACAAAAGACGGTCATCAACATCATCCGATGTTTTGAAAACCTCATAAAGTGAACTTACTATCACATCTTTTCCGGTATTCTGATAGCCAATAGAGCCAACATTTATTCTTGCAGGATTGTACGCAAAAGAATTTGGAGAAACGATATAATACATCCTTTTGTCGGCTTCTCTCATCGTTCCGCCGTTTTCAAATTTTTCATCTTGCGGGATAAATCCATGCTCGTTTGTTATAGAATAGCTTTCTAGCGGAAGATTGTCTCGATTCTTTTCTCCTGCTGGAAAAGTAATATCAGAGAACTTACGCTGTTCCCAAGGGTCAGTAAAGCCCTTGAACCGGAGGGCAGGTTTCTTCTCGTTATCCTGCATAATCATTCACCTCCCAGCAACTTTTTGAGTTCTGCAATGCCCTGCATGTCAAATTCATTTCCCTGCAAATCGTCCAGCAGCCCCAGCAATTCGTGCTCGGTGCTGGCGATCTGGCTCTCTACGTCCTCAAAAGTGGTTTCATATTTCTTGCAGACGGCATCCAACTGCTTCACAAAATCGTCCAGAACGGCATCCGGCAGACTGTTCAGATTTTCCATCAGGGGCAGGATCCACTTGCGATGCAGCAGGTCACGCACTTCTTCATCGGTCAGGTGCTCGATCACGCTCTTGGTGCGCTGGTGGAGGGCGGCGCTGTCGTCCTTGACCTGCTTTTTCAGGGTCTTTTCCTCGGCAAACAGCGCGTCCACATCCTTCAGAATGCTCATGGTGGCAGGTTCTACCTCCCGCGCTTTGATGGCCTTTTTGACTTCAGCGGCAACAAAGGCGTCCTTTGCGTCATTCACAAAGTTCTGCTCCTTGTCCTCCTCGCTCAGTTCGTCCAGATAGCTTTCATATTCTCCGGCGATTTCGGAGAGTCTGGTTTCCTTTGCCCGCAGCGCTGCTACTTCCTCGTGCATTTTAACGCTCTGCACCAGCTCAAAGGGCAGCACATGACCCACCCAGCCGTCCTGTACCTCGGCATCCTTTTTCAGCACCATGTTGGGGTCTACCTGCTTGGTTGCGGCAAAACCCTCGGTCTGGATGATTTCAATGTCGATGGCAATTTTCTTCCAGTCGTCGTCCAAAAGCTGGTATGCTGCATAGCGGTCAACCAGTGGAATTCCTGCCAGCCGTGCAAAGATTTCCCGGCTCAGGCGTTCTTCCTCGCCGGCAGCATTCAGCTGCGTCATGCCGTCAATGAGTGCGGACTTCAAGTAGGCATCAAAGTCACCGAAAGCATTCTGGAAAGCGTTCTTGAACGCCACCACATCCGGGTGGGACAGAACAGCGTTCTTCAAATTGGCCACATTCAGACGGCAATAGGCTTCGTTGTCCGGGCTGAACAGAGCCGCTTTCAGGTGCGGGAATGCTGTCCAGTAGGCAGACAGGTCTTGCAGTTCGGCCTCGGGAATGCCGCCAAACATCGAAGCGTAAATGTCCCAGCTCTCAGCCTTTTCGGAAGAGTCCACATAGCGGGGGATGTTCAGGTTGTAATCGTTCTGAACGATCTCCGCACGGGATACTCTGCGTGCGAACTTTTCGATTTTCTCCGGGCGTTCCTTGTAAGCATCCACAATGCGTTTGATATCACAGGCACGCAGCTTGTTGTTTTTGCCGTCCTTCTCAAAGCCCTTAGACGCATCAATAATCAGAACGTCCGAATCCCGTTTATTCTTCCGCAGCACCATGATGATGGTGGGAATGCCTGTGCCGAAGAAAATATTGGCGGGCAGACCGATGATTGCATCAATGTTGTTGTGGTCAATCAGATTTTTGCGAATTGTACCTTCTTCACCGCCACGGAATAGAACACCGTGGGGCAGAACGATGGTCACAATGCCGTCATTGCGGATGTGATACAGGTCGTGCAGCAAAAAGGCGTAGTCTGCCTTGCCTTTGGGGGCAAGGCCGTAATCCGAAAAGCGCGGGTTGTTCTCTTTGTCGTTCGGATTCCACGCCTGCGAATATGGGGGATTTGATACCACCGCATCCACAAACAGCGGGTCGTAGGTGTTGACCGGATCGTTTTCTTCAAAGTACGGCCAATCTTCCTCCAGCGTATCGCCGTTGCGCGTTACAATGTTGTCGGGCAGAATGCCGCGCATGACAAGGTTCATGCGGGTCAGGTTGTAGGTGTTTTCCTTCAACTCCTGTGCGTAGTATTTGATGTTGTTGCCATTGCCCATATACCGTGCGGCACACTGACCAATGTTGATCAGCAGTGAGCCGGAACCGCTGGTGGGGTCGTAAATTTTGATCTCTTCCCGGTCTTTCAGGTGGTACGCCACGATTTCAGACATAAGCAGCGAAACTTCGTGCGGCGTGTAGAACTCGCCGGCCTTCTTGCCTGCGTTTGCTGCAAAGTTGCTGATCAGATATTCGTAGATAAAGCCGAGAACATCATAATCCTGCTTGCCGTCCATGGGAATATCTTTGATGAGATAGATCAGGTCGCGAATGGCCTTTGTCCGCGCACCGGAGCTTTCACCCAGTTTGGACAGGCCGGTTTGCAGCGTAGCAAAGACACCGTCAAACACCTTTTTGTGGTGCGGGTCAATCAAACGGCTGAATGCCTGCAATGCTACCGTTACATCATCGGCCTTGAAGTCACTGCCTTTACTGATCCATGTGGAGAACAGATTGTCATAAGCGATAAAATAGCCGACATTCTTCCGAACGGTATCCAGCGTTTCGGCATCGTCTTCGGTCAAATCCGGCAGATATTCGTCTGTCCAGTCGTTCTCTTTCAGCCATTTGACTTCCTTGTCCGACAGAAATTTATAAAACATGAAGCCCAGAATGTAATCCTTGTACTCGTTGGCTTCGATTTTAGAGCGCATCTTGTTGGCAGATTCCCAGATTTTCGATGCGAGTTGCTGCTTGTTCATGCTATTCCTCCCAGTGGCCTACAATAGGGCGTTTTTAGAATTTTTTAATCGGACAGCCCCTCCGATTTTATGCGTGTGTTCATTGAACCAATTATACAAAAGTGCCACCCGGTTTGCAATGCGAATGAAAAGTTTCTCAATCGCATTCGCAGAACCATAACCGTGGCAAGCAGAGCCTTTGTGCGCACAAAGGCTAAATTCGCACGCAGAATTAGAATTCTGCTGTGTTCATTCGCTTGTTGGGATGCAATCCCAATCCCTGTAATCATCACAGTTCCGTGATGGCTGCGCATTCCTGCGGTGTGCTGAAAGAGCGTTTTGCAAAAAACGCGTAGCCTGCATCCATCGGATGTAGTTCAAGGGTTTGGGATTTCCCAACAAGCATTTTGCAACGCAAAAATGGTCTTTGTATATACGAAGACACTGCTTGCTACGGCTATGAACGCCTTTTGAATTGCAAAATGATTTTTCAGTTGCTATACTGGGCTTATCAAAATTTTTTCGGGAGGACGTCGCAGTGACCGCACAGACAATGCAAATCGGGAGCAGACCTTGCCGCATTTACGGCGAAGCCCATGCAGAATACCTACTACTCCAAATGACCGGCGAACACGAGCTGCAAAGCATGGACAGCGAGGTTGCCGCTATTGCACAGAGTGCGCACCA
>ENA-OPSC01001436-OPSC01001436.1-human-gut-metagenome-genome-assembly--contig:-NODE-1436-length-11002-cov-2.472641_pt1 | contig 11002 bp, 9 predicted proteins | sample MGYA00241800_ERZ501891 | MGnify/ENA primary metagenome ERZ501891 (study PRJEB25962, sample SAMEA2042407) | human gut metagenome | biome: human gut; feature: human-associated habitat; material: faeces...
CTGCAACGCGGTTTTCGTTTTGTTTTGTCATACATTTGTAATACGACTATACGATAAAATCGTTCAATTCCTCTTTCAGTAATTTCCAATTCGGGAAATAGCGACTCAGTAGAGTTGTAAATTCTTCATTGTGCAACCGCACCTTAATATGCAGTAATTCATGGACGACGATATATTCGATACAGTGTAGCGGTTTCTTGATCAGTTCCAGATTGAAAATAAGGTTTTGCGTTCGATGATTACAACTGCCCCACAAAGTTTTCATTTGTTTAACCTCCCATTTATTTGCCCGAACATCCAGAATTTTTTCCCATTTGGCAATTAAAGCGGGCAACAGTTTTTTCAACTCTGCACGATACCACTCTTTAAGTATTTCGGCTCTACGTTCCAACGGGCAGTTTTCGCGAACATGCAAAACAAGATATTCATTCCCTTGCACTTCGACTTTTGCAGGAATATGGTCGTAAACGACTTTCAAACGATACCGTTGTCCTTTGTAATAGTGATTTTCTCCCGAAACATATTCGCGAGGCGTCTGGCGGTTTTGATCGAGAATCTGCGACACACGTTGCCTAATCCATGGAAGTTTAGTTATCAGAAATAACCGGACTGCATCTTCCGTCATGGCAAGCGGGGCAGAAACATGTATTCGCGCATCGGGCGGGTAGATGGTCAAATGCACGTTTTTGATAGCCTTCCACTCAATCTCGGCAGACAGATCGGATAGGGTGATAACAGTCATCAATACTCTTTTTGTGAGATGATAATTTGCATAATATCATCAATCTTGTCTTCTGTCGTGTCAGGTAAAGCATTGCGGACGGCTTTACGCACTGCTTTCATCTTCAATCCGCTGCCGCTTACATCCCTGAAGCCATCTCGGGCATTAGCTTTTACGGCATTGTGTACGCGAATTGCGAGTTCCTCGTTATGATTCAGATTATCGTACAGGGCACGTTTTCCTTTGGTATCGAGCGTTATCGGATATTTCGTCCGTGTTTCCGAGCGCATTTCTTTGAGCTTCTCGATAAGCCGTTCGATCAACTCTTTATATTGCAATTTTCCATCGTGCTGTTCCTGTAATAATTGATTCAGCAAATCTGACATTCTGTCGAAATAAGCGGGATTGTTCGGTCGCTCGCTGATAATCATCTTGCGCATGTTAGCCGCCAATACCTCGGCAACGGAACGTTCGTTCCGTCGGATATTTTTCGGAAGGGCGTCGATGGCCTCATTTCCGCCGAGATCGAGTAAGTCAAGGAACGACACATCCTCTAAATCCACGAGTTTCTCGCTATCTTCTGCCCGTACATAATTATCGATCAGTTGACGCATAGCTGGGTCGTAGAGTTTCAAATCGAGGACGTCACCGCTTTTGAGTTTTATCTCATCTTTTAGGTCGTTGAAATAATCGACTTGCCGTTTGATTTGTTCCGCTTCCTCTTTCGTATATCCTGCTGCTGTCATTTCATTGGCGATATCTATGTAACGACGGACGAGGGTCGATACTAACTTGTAAAATGTTTCGCGTTTTGCACTATTCGCTTCGCATTCATCCTGTTGTTCCTTGATTGGCGTTGTTTCCGAATAAACGAAATAGGCGAAATATCCGGCTTGCGTTTGCGGATTTACGGGTTCGCACAATGTATATACCGCTTGTATGGCTTCTTCTAACCCTTTGCGTCCCTCGGTCAGACGATTGGTCAGTAAGCCTTGAATATCCGCAGCGTCATATTGATCGAACGCCCCGTTCGTATAATCTTCGATTGCGTTTTTGATAGCACCGAACAAATCTTGATAATCGATAATATAACCGAAATCCTTTTCGTCGCTATCCACTCTGTTCACGCGACAAATCGCCTGAAACAGGTTGTGGTCACGCATCTTTTTGTCGATATACAGGTAGGTAGCCGACGGCGCATCGAATCCGGTGAGCAATTTATCCACGACGATCAGCAGTTTCATATCTGCCGGATGCTCTATGAATTCCTTCTTCGCCCACGCTTCGAACTGTTCGGGCGTGCGGTCGCCGATCATTCTTTTGTAGATTTCGTATTTGGTAAAATCTTCCGTTTCGCCTTCGCCGACGTATTCGTCCTTTACTGACGAACTGTTCGCATCGTAGCTCGTCACAACGGCGCAGTGCCCTTTCAATTCCGTAGATTGGAATACCTCCCAATAGCGACAGGCCTGATAAATAGAGTCGGCTACAAGCATCGCATTGCCGTATCCGCCGGACAAGGCACGCTTGGTGTCCATATCTTGGCATATATCCGCCACGATGCGATGGATACGTTCCTTGCTGCTGAACAATTTTTCCATCTTCGCCCAGCGTGCTTTCAGTAGCGACCGGGCGACCTTGCTCAACCCTGCTGTCTTGGAATCGAACCACTCATCGATCTTTTCGCGCTTGCCGAGGAATTGCTCCACATTCCGGGCTTCGTAGCGTAGGTCGAGGATAACCTTGTCCCGAACGGCTTCGTGGAATTTATAGCTGTGTATGTATGAACCGAATGTCTCGATGGATTTCTTCTTGTCCGTATGCAACAATGGGGTTCCGGTAAAACCGATTAACATGACACGTTCACCCATGATATGCTTCATCGCTTCGTGCAGCATGCCGCCCTGCGAACGATGGCACTCGTCGATAAAGACGTAGATATTGCCTTTGGCTTGAAACCCCTGCGGAAGGTTCTTTGCGACCTCCTCCAAATAGAAATCGAGCGATTTTACCGCTTTCTTCCCTCCGACCGATATGCCGTCGTTGTCGTTTCGGTTGCCGAATTTATGGATGAGGGTGCAAATCAGCCACGGTTCGGCTTCATTGAGCATCGAGACCAATTGTGCTCCGCTTCGGGCGCGTCGGATTTTCTCACCCGCATCCTTGAATCCGGTTTCGATCTGTTTGTCCAGTTCGTCACGATCGGTGATGACGACCACACGGGCATCCACAACATTTTCGCGAATCCACTGTGCCAACCAAACCATCGTAAGACTTTTCCCTGCACCTTGCGAATGCCAGATAATGCCGTTTTCTTTATTACGCACACGTGGTTGCGCCGCCTTGATTGCGAAATATTGATTCGGTCGGGCTGTCTTTTTGCGGCCGCCGTCGAAAATAATAAAATCGTGTATGTATTCCAACAGCCGATGCGGTTCGAAAAATTGCAAAACGCTGCGATCCAGTTCATTTGGATAACGATCTGGTGTAAACAGGGAGGGTTCGCACGGTTCGCCGCACGGTTCTTTCCAACGAAGCCAGAACTTTTCGGGTGTTTTGATTACTCCGTAATGCAGCCCCTCGGTATCATTACCTGCGAACAACAATTGTACGGTCGTAAAGAATCGGGGAATATATTCGTCTTCTTGATTGCGGATGTTCTGACGAATCCCTTCATGAACGGACACCTTGCTGCGTTTGAGCTCGATGACGGCCACGGCGATTCCGTTGACATAAACGACCAGATCGGGGCGGCGGTCGCTTTTGCCTTGTACTGTCACCTCTTCGGCAATCTGAAAATCATTCTCCATCGGGTTCGCCCAATCGATAAGGTGTACCATCTTTTTGTGCTCCGATACTTCCGACTGCACGTTTACGCCATAACGCAGCAATGTATAGACCTCATGGTTGGCGTTGTACAAACCTATGCCGATATTGGCCGCTGCTTGTTTGAGTTTCGCAACGGCCTTGTCGATCTCCTTATCGGCATAACTCCGTCTCTTCAAATAACGACGCAACAACGCCTCCTCTACATTCGCATTGTCTTCGCGGTATTCCCAATTACCGAGATAATCGTATTTCAACACATTCTGAAATAATCCGATCAGCCGCTCCTGCGTTACCCGTTCCTTCGCTCCGATGTTTGTGTCCATAGTTCTTATTTCTTGTCAATATATTTTCCCCAGCCGATTGGGATAATTTCTTCTTTTCGCATATAATTCAACTCGCACAACACCTGGTCAGGACTGAAATCCAACTTGTGCTTGCTCCAAGCATAGAAATCTTCCAGCAACAGATCGTCGGATATCGGCTCCCCTTTTATGATTCGGTTGTTCCATACGGCATATAGCGTCGAAACAATCTCCGCACAGGCCAAATCCATCTTTTTAATTTTGTTTATCAAAGAATCGACTGCGTGGCGAATTGTTTGAGGATATGTTTCATACACCTGTTCCAATTCGTCGATCATTGCAGTAGGAATATAATTATATCGTGTCTTTCCATTCTCTTTTTTTACCTCTATTCTGACATGACGATATTGCTTGAACTTACTGTCGATGTGATTCATCATCGCCTGATCATCTGGTCCTGCCGTATTGCGAATATAGTCGTTTCCGAAATCGAGTTGGCAATGATACCCGACCAAATGCAACGTTTTTTGCAATTTGGTACGTCCCCATCCTGATGATTGATATAATGCATTTACGATATGTCCAGTAACTACATGTGTTTGCAGAGGAATTTCACGAATTTGAGCATCTGGAGTTTCAAGCGGAATAATCGGCGCTAACGGCTTAACTAAGCGTATTTGTCCGGTTAATAATTTCTGCATCATGCCGCTTTTAATCAATTTGTACTTATTGCGGCGTGCCTCCAATTTTGCAATCTCGTTGTCCATATCTGACAGAATAGTTGCAATAGCATGCTGTTCTTTTTTGTCAGATGGATAATATACTGTTAAGTCCTTAAATTTAGATAAGGATATTACATATCGTTTGCCGCTTCCTTCGCAAGCTACATTTGCCTGTTCATAGAAAGAGCTGGATTTAAACATATAAGCTCGATATTGTAAATCAATGTCTTCAAAAATTCTGAATCTGTATATATGGTAACTATAACATACGGAATTCATATTTTCCATTGCTACTGCTGAAAGGGCAATATCATATGGCATTTCTGAAGACGGAGTAAAAAATATATCCCCTTGTAATACATTACATGTTTTGATTTTAACATCGGAAGCCGTAGCCCAAAAATGCAAATCTTTACTAAAGATATGATCTTCTCGAAATACATCTAAGAAATTTAAAAGACGTATGCTTTGTTCTCCAGCGATATTCTTTTTATCAACACCGGAACCTGTGAGTTCTCCTATTTCATATATTTTCTTTTCAATCCATGGAGCGGAAAATCCTGCAAGTCGCATTTTACCGGTCAGAAGTTGCTGCATCGCACCCTGCTTGATAAGACGCTTTTTTGCAATCTTCTTATCGAGTGCCGTAATCAATGCATCTACATCGCTCAATGCTTCGGCAATCTTGTTTTGCTCTTTGATTGTTATAGGACAATAAATCGGCAACTTCTTAACAATCTCAGCTGTATAACTTTGCTGTTTTGTTCCTTGACAATATTTGAAAGCTAAATAATCGCCCCACATTCGATAGAACCAAAATAAATATTCTACACACATTCTATCCGTCCCATTGATTGCCAGACAAGATTGGTTCGTTGTAGCTGGAGCACCTACAAAAGCGCACTTTCCACGTGTACCTTCAGCTTCAAGTCCCGTAATAGCCATTAAAAACGTACTGGGGTTAAGTATGTGAAGATTGGTATTTCTAACGGCATTTGCTGAAATATGTTCAATGGTATCGTATATGACATTATAATTTAACTCTCCACTTGAAATCCATCGGATATTGCCATTATAATATTCGGGAATACCACGATAAGGTGTTGCTCCACTTGAAAATGTTGTTAAAACATCTTTGAACGTACACAATACCCAGTCGTCAGGAATTAAACCAAACTCCGTATGCTTATATCTTTGTGGTATCTTCATTTTTTATCAGTGTTCTTTTTGTCTTTTGGATCTGGAAATACATGGCTGAAAAACTTGTTGTATTCCGATAGTGCATCCGTGTATTTGTCTTTGATAAGAGCAAATTTAGGCGATTTTTGAATCGCCTCATCTGCTGCAACCATCATATCACGCTCGGATTGATAACAATGTTCCCGTTGTGAATTTACTGCAAAGACTTTTAGATTAACAAGAAGTACATCCAGCTCTTCGTAAGCATCATCCAATGCCAAACCATATTTTATAGCCTCTAATGTGCAGGCAAAAGCTCTGTGATGAGAGCCGAGTTTATGCATCGTATAACTCTGGTTTACATTAGAATCGAATTTACTTCGAGTGACCAACCTGTTAATTTCGGTTCGTTGCTCGGTAATTTCATCTTTCAATTTTTCAATTTCGGCAAGTTTGTTTTTAATATCCAAGGCATTGATAACCTGCCAGCCGATTGCAAATGTTACCAGTAGACCTATCGTTGCGGCCATTACACCGATAAAGGTGTCAAGCGATATTGCAGTCAACGACATCGAACGACAGCACCATAAAATCGCCAATATGACGACACCGGCAATGGCCGTTAATGACAGGATTATATCGAGGTCCTTCTTCATTTTTCTTATTCGTTCAGTTTATTTTCGTCGTGCAACCGTTGCTCGATATAATCTTTCGCAGCATCTGCCATTTTAGAGAACAACTGTTTGCGTTTTTCTTTTTGCTCTGTGGTGAGCGTGTTATTGTTATCGACATCACGGTTATGCGAGTATTTGCAACTTTCTATTGCCGTATGCAGCTCATTTTTGTTAATGTTTTGTCCTTGATTATATCTTTGGTTCAAATTCAACAACATTCCGAAAGATATCCATTGTCCAAAATTTCCCATTTCATTATTTATTAAAATCCCATTTGTTTCAAGTGTGCGGCGACTTTGGCTTCGAGGTCGGCGATTGCGGCGTCGATTTCCGGAAGCGTCTGTGCATAGCGTTCGGCGAGGGCCGAAACTTTCGAGGTCAGCTGTTGACCGATGCGATGCATTTCACTGTTGAGCCGAGCCGAAAGAGTAGCAAACCATTTCTTTTCGATAACCAAGCGTTTGATATCGTCTTCTGTAAGCCCATCATATTTGACGCTCAAAGCCGTAAGTAAATCGTATTTCAAAGTTTTCAGCGTTTTCTTCGTAAGCGAAATATCCTCTTTCAATGTGAGATATTGCGTAAGAATGGCTATTTCATCGGCATCCGATTTTTTGTCGAGTGTTTTGATTCGTTTTTTGACGTTGCTGTCGGAGAGCTTTCCATCGGCAAAATTATCTTCGTCTAATATGCCTTCCGAGTGCTCTTCCAGCATTTCATTTAATTGGTTTTCTTTGTCGCTTAATAACTCTTCGGAAGCCGTAATAAGATGCTTCTCTTTCGCGAAATACTCGTCGATCACAATCGAAACGGGCAATAAGTCGCACACGACATCCTCCGGTGCGGAAGCTTTCTTCTCTTTCGGCTTCGCATCTCTCTTTTTAGCCGCCGGCTGCGGCGTATATAGCTCCGCTTTCCATCCGTTGGCAGCGATCAGATAACAATCGTCCTGCATGGTTTCGCTCCAATAGTTCATCAGGCAGTCATACACATCATAGGCATCAACCAGTGATTCATCCCGCTTGAAAATAGTGAGTAGCGAATCGCTCAATTCTTCGATAAGATGTTTCGGCGCAAACCCCGTAGCAAGGGCGTAAAGGTTTGCACGGTGTCGATCGCACCATTCGGTATAACTTCGATAAAAAATTTCGGTCTGATTACGGAAATCGGTGTTGGCCATAATTGTATCGTGCACGGCCGACGATTCGCATTTCAACGTGAAATATCCCGTGCGAGAGACATGCGGTCGGAAAAGATCTTCGCGTAAAGAGGGACAGACCAGCCAATAGTCGGAAAGTTGTTCAATATCATGCGCAGGCAGTCCACCATGCAAATGCGCGTCGATGTCTTGCAAAATTTCGGTGTCGGGAGCTGAAATATAACGCGGAATATTCAGATTGTAATCATTACGTTCGATCTCTTCCATCGGAACGAATCGGGCGAAATGTGGGACATCGCGTTGGGTCTGCCAAACGTCTACGATATACGGGCATGAAATTGAGATGTACACAGTAGAACAGGGAGAAAAGAGAGACAAGCGGCAATAATACAACGACTTACGAGAGAGCGACAAAATTTCGGCGCGAAATTCAAATGTGCATTTGCTTGAATTTCGTGTTAATTCCGGCGGCGGTTGGTTGAACTCGATTTGAATTGCGCTTGTATTTACAGGCAAAACGGGGCGATTTACGCCCTTTTTTTATGCCCGAACGGCTCTATATACCGATACGGGCGGGATTTGCGGCATACGGGGCTGAAAACGACATGTGTCCGCCGCAAGGTTTTAAGCGGTGTTTAACCGGCATTTCAAACGCAATTTTTATAAAATGGATGCGCAAAATGCGTACATCTGAATTTCAGACCAAAATATCAAAAATACGCATTGGATGGTCTAATGGGTGGTCTAATGGATGACATTTTTATTGAGGTTTGCCCCCACATAATAAAAAAATAAGGTTCATAAACACCCCCCAAAGTGTCATTTTTTGACGGGGTTTTACATCCCATATATTAAACACAAAACACTGAATATCAATAATATAAATCTATCTTTCTGCACTCAAATCCTATAAAAAGTCTCGAAATCCCTATTCGGGTCGTTTTATGGTTATTCCGCCCTCACGACCCCGATCACGAGAGCCAGTGAGTAGATACGGGATTTTTCGAGCGAAAACGGGTCGTACTCTGGATTGTCAGATACCAACGTGATATGATCGTCGTCCTCGCCTTGTTTTACCCGTTTGATGAGCACCCCTTGCTCGCTGTCTATCACGTAGGTGCGGTTCCACTGGAAGAATGTATCAAGCGGTAGCCGCTTACAGGCAACAATATCCCCGCTGTAATACTTGGGCTGCATGGAATCACCTTTTACAGGAATCAGAAATTCGGCTCCCTTGAACATGGGGATGACGTAATGCTCGCAGTCATATTCCATGATCGTTTGGCTGTTCTCCGAAAGCGCCCCTGCCATAGCATCGATTGGGATCAACGGAATGCCCTCGTTCTTGTCCGAGCGTTTTCCTATCGCAACGGTTGTTTGGTCGTTTTTGGGTAATGGTACCGTGTCGGTCTTGGCCATACTGCCTTTACCCGTAAGAAGCCATTCTATGTTAATATCGGGGAAAGCATTTAAGATATTTTCTAAACGATCAATTCCTATTGTCTTGCCATTCTTTAATTGACTCGCAAATGAGCCGTTTGAGAATCCACATTTCAACTCAAACGCTCTAACGCTTATCCCTTTCAGATCGAGATATTGTTTAATTCTTATAAGTGCTCCACTCATTTTGTAGAAAAAATCTTAAAAATAATTTTGCTGTTTAAGATATATCTTATATCTTTGCAATGTGGTTTTAACACAACCACGCAACAAATATACTGAAAATAACCAATTAATAGGCAATTATGAGAAAGCAAATCCTTTTACCGCCCTCTGTATTCCGGGAGTTGTATCAAACTTTCAAGGTTCACAGGGTGATTCTCAGTCGAGCGCTAAAGTACGAACGCAACAGCAAACGCGATCAAATGCTCCGTGCCGCCGCACTGGAACGAGGCGGATTGATTTATACCGGGGAGCGGGCACCGCAAGGTTATTGTCCGAATGTAGAAACACGCCACGACCACGTGCGGGGAATGATGTATCAAAACTTCGGCGATCGAGTGGAGTTGCAGGTGAACCGGGAGACCAACGCCGCGACGATCATCATCGACCACGAGCCTGTGGCGACATTCAATGACATGACAGTGGCGACGTGGGGCGATGTTCTGTATTCCCTGCAAAAGATTTACAATCAGTTAAACGCGTAAGACGATGAAGCGACACAAGGAAGATGCCCTCGAAAGGGTACAGAGGTGCGCCCGCGCATACCGGGACGCCGTGGAGAATCTCATCGCCACCAATCCGACATTGAGTGAATCAGATTTGGATACAGGTGAAGATTCCTATAAATGGCTACGTCTCCCCATTCAGGATGAGCAGCCTTTAACCGTGGCAAATATGATTCTTTCAGATGTCGGAGTATTTCCAAATGATTGTCTTGCTGGTATTCTGGTGGCAACATGGAGAAGTCGAGGCGCCATGGCCGGACACGTGGGTTCGATAAGTCTCGATAAGGCAGGAACTCGGATTCACTTCTGTATCGAAGGTGTAACGACCTTAGAAGAGCTCCGAATTTCCCGCGAACAGTTTCGAGCATCACTCGATTTCGAAGGTGAAAAGTGAAACAGATATAGTTTTCCATAATCGCTAAACATTTGTAGTTGAACGCACAAAGATAGCGATTTCCCGTGAACGTGAAGGCGTTACCCGGAGCGATACCGGCACGGGAGCAAAAATAAAGATGTGAAACATGGAATACTACAACGGTAAATTGTGTGTAACATACGATGACTTAGCGGGCATTGCAACCATGAATGCAATCCAGTGCATCGTTAAAAAGGATGCTTCTATCCAAGCTCGCAAAGCTTGTAGAAGCAACCCCGCGCTGTTTGATCTCGACAGGTTGCCGTTAAAGTTCCAGCTGGAGGTTTACCGCCGCCGTCCGGATTTGAAAGCGCAAGCGGAAAGCAAACCGTTTGTCGAGAGCGTCGAACCGGACGGCGCAGCGTTAGATTTTTACCAGCGTCACCAGTTCGGCGACGGGAAGTATTTGTCGACGGACAAACAGACTGAATATGCCAACAATGCGGCAGTCCTAAACGCTTTCCGGCTGGTGCTGGAGCGATCGGACAGTCAGCACCGGAAACAGAGTAAGCGGTGTATCAGCAAGGCGGAATTTTGGCGCAAGGCAGCGCAGGCGTTGCCGCGTATCGCGGACACGTTCCCGCACACCCTGCCGGAGAACCCGCGCCGCCTGCAAGAGAAATTCAACCAGTACGTGCGTGAGGGTTACGGGGCGTTGATAACGGGCAAATACGGCACCCGCAACGCTGCCAAGATCGACGACGATACCAAAGAAAGCCTCCTTATCCGGCTTATTTCCGACGCTCGCAACCTCGACAACGCGCAGATCGCGCGGATTTACAACGTAGTTGCAGAAACGCAGGGCTGGAAAACGATTACCGGGGCGGCGCTCC
>ENA-OPSC01001437-OPSC01001437.1-human-gut-metagenome-genome-assembly--contig:-NODE-1437-length-10993-cov-1.904096_pt1 | contig 10993 bp, 9 predicted proteins | sample MGYA00241800_ERZ501891 | MGnify/ENA primary metagenome ERZ501891 (study PRJEB25962, sample SAMEA2042407) | human gut metagenome | biome: human gut; feature: human-associated habitat; material: faeces...
AAGTATCGTTTGTATCCAAGAATCCCCTGCCTTTAGGCATGGGGAGTATGTCAATGTGATTAATACTCAAGATGATGAAATGGCAGAATTTGAGCCAGATTTATTAAATGAACAGATTAAATGGCTAGAAAATGATTTAGCTACTACAGATAAAAAATGGAAAGTTGTATTAATGCATAGAGATATTTTAAATTATGGCAGAGATGCAAAACCACTAGGTGATGAAATAAGCTTTTCCAGACATGGTGAAGTCTATATGCCGATATTTGATAAATATGATGTTGATGCAGTATTAACAGCACATTTACACACTTATAGACGCAGAGCTTTAATCAGAGATTTTGCACAAAATGAACAGGGAACATTGTATATACTCACAGGCGTAGCAGGTAATGTACGTTATCCAAGTTTATGGCATAAAAATCCACTTGATGAATATGTACCACCACAGCCAGAAACTAATAATTATTTAGTTTTAGAAGCTGATGAAAATAGTTTGACTTTTAATTGTTATTTGCCAGATAATACACAGATAGATACATTTACTTTGACAAAATAATAATATATTAACAATAAAATTTATGGTATAATGAAAAACATTGATATTTAGTATAATACATAAATAGCGAGGTTTTAAAATGTTACCATTAAATTCTCAAAAGGCTTTATTTTCTGGAGAAGAAGCAAATGTAATAAGATTTGCTTTAAGTATTTTTTTACAGACTGATTTTGCTGGATTGACTTCAAAAAAAGAAGAAGAAAAAGCAAAAGATTTAGCACATTTATCTTTAGATAAATTTACTAATCGTGTAAATGATTTTACATTTAAAGAACTTTGTGTAATGGCTGGTGCTGTGGATAATTTGATCGCTTTAATTGAAGATGGCGAAACTTTTGGTATTAGTGAAACACAGATGAGAAATTGTAAATTCTTTTTACCAGCAGTAAAACAAAAATTAATAGAGCTTGTAAAATAAAAAGGGCTTTCTACAAGATTTTTTATCTATGTAGAAAGCTTTTTTATAAATAATTTTTTATTTTTAGATAATATTGACTAATTGAAAAAATAATTGTATTATAATTATAGTTTTTAAAAATCAAGTAAAACGTTTTATTAAAATGGATAAAAATAAAGGAGAAGTTATTTATGAAGATTTTAAATTTCGGTTCGTTAAATATTGATAAGGTTTATGCTGTTGAAAAAATTGTAAAAGGCGGAGAAACTATCGACTCCGTAAGTTTTAGTGAAAGTGTAGGCGGTAAAGGTTTAAATCAGTCAATTGCCGTAGCTAAAGCTGGCGGAAATATCATGCATGCTGGTTGTGTTGGTAAAGATGGAGAGATTTTATTACAAGCTTTAAAAGATAATAATGTAGATACATCTTTGATTAAAACCGTAGAGACAGCAAGCGGACAGGCTATTATTCAAGTTGATAAACATGGACAGAATTGCATTATTTTATTCCATGGAGCTAATTATGAAGTGGATAAAGCTTATATTGATGAAGTGATGCAAGATTTTGCACAAGGTGATATTTTAATTTTACAAAATGAAATTTCCAATATTGATTATATTATTGAAGTAGCAAAAGCTAAACAAATGAAAATTTATCTAAATCCTTCACCAATCAATGAAAACCTTAATAAATATAATATGCAGGCAATAGATGGAATTTTTGTCAATGAACATGAAGGGGCATATTTAGCTGGTAAAGAAAAAGTTGAAGATATATTAGATAGTTTAGCTAGCAAATATCCTGAATTAGAAATTATTTTAACTTTTGGTGATAAAGGTGCATATTATCGTCATAAAGATATAAATATTTTCCAACCTGCATATAAAGTTGATGCTGTAGATACAACAGCTGCTGGAGATACTTTTACAGGATATTTTATTGCATTAAGACAACAGGGTAAATCTATTGAAGAAAGTTTGCAAAAGGCAAGTAAAGCATCTTCAATTACAGTATCAAGAAAAGGAGCAAGCATTTCTATTCCTAAAATTGCAGAAGTGGATTGAACTGAAAAAACATTTTTTCTATAATATTTATAAATAAATAATAAAGGTTTGAATAAATATGAAGTCACGTGTTACTATCAAGGATATAGCACAAAAAACAGGTTTTTCAGTTACAACAATTTCTTTGGTATTAAATGATAAAGCAAATCATATTCCTCGAGAAACAAAATTAATCATTGCTAAAGCTGTAAAAGAAATGGGATATAGACCAAATAAGATGGCTGTAGGCTTAGTAAAAAAACAAAGCAATATCATTGGTTTTGTATTACCGGATATTAGAAATCAGTTTTTTTCATATACAGCTAAAGTTTTAGAAGATGAATGTCATAAATACGACTGGAATTTATTGATTTGTAATTCAGATAATAATCATAAACAAGAGCTAAAGCATTTAAAAATGCTCTGTGATTATATGGTCGATGGTATCTTTTTGAGTATGGCAGCTAATAGCACAGAAAAAGAAGTTGAAGAAACCATAAATTTTTTAGAGAATAATAAGATACCATATTGTCTAATTGATCGTGATATGTTTGATATCGGCAAATATAAAATCAGTGTTGACCACTTGCAAGGTGCATATTTAGCGACAGAACATTTGATAAAATTAGGGCATAAGAAGATAGGCTGTATAACGGGACCTTTAATTTTAGATGATGCACGACAAAGACTAGCAGGCTATAAACAAGCATTGAAGGATAATGGTATAAAAATAGATGAAAATTTAATTTTTGAAGGCGATTATTCTTTTGAAAAAGGGAAAATAGGCTGTGATGATTTATTAGCGAAAAATATAACAGCAATATTTGCAGCAAATGATTTCTCGGCTATGGGGGCGTTAGCTAGTATCAAAGAACATAATTTAATAGTACCTAGAGATATTTCTATTGTGGGTTATGATGATATTGCGTTTGCGTCATTATTAGAAGTTCCTTTGACAACGGTTCGTCAACCGATAGATGCAATTGGGCAAAAGGCAACAGAAGTAATTAATCAATTAGTAAATAGTGAGGAAAATATAGATAGTAAAATCATTATTTTAGAACCTAAATTGATTGTTAGAAGTAGTACAAAAGCTATAAGTTAAAAAATTAAGTATATCTAAAGATACTTAACTAATATATAATTTTCCTGAATAGATATGCATGAATTTTTGATTTAAATTTAATATAGATTTAATAAATCTTACCTATCATACTATAAAATAGTATGATATAATAAAAAGAAAGAATTTATGTATGTTTAAGGAGAGGATTTTAATGGCAAATCCAGCTATGAAAATAATAGGCAAGGCGTCTACGGAATATGTAGATTCTCCTGCCACATTGAAAGGCACGATTACAAAGGCATTTGGCTTGACACTTGTTACTATTGCTTCAGCAATTGCTTCCGGTGTATTTTTAGCCAATAGCCCAGCTGCTTATGGTGTATTGATATTAGGTATGATTGTGGGTGTAGTTTTAACGCTTGTTACTTGCTTTAAACCACATTTAGCACCAATGACAACACCTGGCTATGCCGTTTTTGAAGGTGCAGTGCTTGGTATTATTTCTGCTCAATTTGAAAGAATGTATTTTGGTATTTCTGCTATTGCAGTAGGAATTACTTTGGCTACAATGATTTTAATGCTTGTTTTATGGAAAACACGTATTATAAAAGTTACAGAAACAGTACGTTCTGTGATTATTTCCATGACAGGTGCTGTAGCGATTTTCTATTTCGTGAATATCATTGCAAGTTTATTCGGTTTCCATATGATGCCAACAAGTGGTATTTTTGGTATAGCGATTGGCTTTATTATCGCAGGTGTAGCAGCATTTAATTTGCTCTTAGACTTTGATAATATTGAACAAGCTGTAGCTTATGGGGCTCCGAAGTACTATGAATACTTCTGTGCTTTTGGTTTACTCTTAACTCTTGTATGGCTCTATATCGAGATTTTAAGACTTTTACAGATGATTATGGCTATGTTTGGCAATGATGACTGATAGATAAAATGATTAAAGATTAATAAAAAAGCTATTTGAGATTATCCTATATTTTGGGTGCACATCAAAAATGGATATATGCTCAAATAGCTTTTTTATTTGTTAATTATTAAATATGAAAGAATGTAAATACTAAAAATCCGATACAACTTGCAATAATACCTGCACAAGAAGGCATGAAATATCTTTTTCTAACTAAGCAATAAAAAAGGCTGATGGTAAAAATAGGAATGAAGATAAAAGGTATACATAAACCTAAAACCATAGCTATGGTTTTGTTAGCTAGAGCAATTACAATTAGAGGTAAAATATTGAATAAATGTCTAAATTTTCTTAGCTTGAGACTATATTTATACATTAAGAAGATACCTAGTGGATAAAATAAAAGCCATGTAATGATGATAAATGAATCTTTTTTATAAAATTTATCTTGTTTTATATTAGCAAGATATAAATCTGTTTGTTCTTTGTGAGTATCACCGAAATTGATTAATTTTTTAGTTAAAAAGTTTGGTGCTTGTTTGTTAGAGTTCTCCATGATAATATTCATCTCTTTTCATAACTTTTTAGTAAATTTCATTGGAAGCTTAGCGTAATATTATTTAGATTAATAAAATAGAATATCACTGGAATTTAATAGAGAATGATTAATTGCAAATAATTTATATTTGATGATTTATCAACATTAATAATTAAAAATTTCTCTAAATGATTAGCTTCTTGATTAGTACATTAGTTAGCTTGAAAATAATATGTTTAATTGTCATTTTAGTGAAATATTTATTTAATTAATCTTTGTGGATATACACTCCTTTGAAATTTATTAATAGTCTTAAGAGATTTGTTAGAAAAAGGGATATTTATTTTGTTTTTGTCTAAGTATAAACTAATGTACTATTTAAAGTATATTCGTTTTATTCTAATAATTCAATTAAATTTTCAAAAATGATTAATAAAAAGACTTACTTTATTAAATGAAAAACTAAGTCTTAATTAAAATTTTAATTGATTAAATTTAATATTTTATGGTTTATATACTTTGCAAGGTACATATCCATAGCTAAAAGCTTCTTCACGACTACTAAAATATATGGCATTACCAGGATTGATTTTTTTAGCCCATCGACAGTCTGTGTAGTGAAATTTATTGCTTTGAGATGAACCAATATAAGTTGTAGCTGTTGCTATATTTAAGGTCATCAATAAAGTAACTAAAGTTAATAAAATAATGACAGTTTTCTTTTTGACTTGTTTAAACATAAAATACACCTCTCTTATTATTTTAATATATTATATGTAGTATATAAATATTATTAGAGAAAAAGATAGACAAATTTGCCTATCTTTTTCTTTTTTTATTATTGTACTCGTTTAAACATCTTTTCCAAATCATAAGTACTAAATTTTATAATAGTTGGTCTGCCGTGTGGGCAAGTGTATGGTAAAGTTGTTTGAGCGAGTTCATTTAAGATTATCTTCATCTGTGTGATATTTAAGACATCGCCTGCTTTGATAGCTGCTTTGCAAGCTGTCATAGCTAAGCAAGAATGACGGATTTCTTGAGGAGTAGGTGTGTGCAACTGAGAAAGTGAAATTAAAATTTCGCGGAAAATATCTTCACTTTCTTGTGGTTTTATATCAGCGGGAACTTCTTTTAAACGGATTTGATTTTGTCCTGCTAATTCCACGTTAAAGCCTAAATCATATAAAATTTGTTGATTTTCTTCAATTAGAGTTAATTCACTATTATTTACATCTAAAAATAAATGCATCAATAATGGTTGAACAGGAATTCTCTCAGTTTGTTTAGCAAATTTATCATATAAAATGCGTTCATGTGCAGCATGTTGGTCAATGATATACATTCCTCCATTAGGGCCTTGAGCAACAATGAAGCAATCATCAATTTGTCCAATTGGAGTTAGGTTGACAGCTTCTTTTAATAGTTGAGTAGAATTTTGACAATCTGTTAAGTTTTCTTTAGATGAAATATTTATATCTGTTTGAGGATTTGTGGTAGTATCTGCTTGGTAATTTTGAACGGCGGTTTCTTTAACAGTATTGTTGTGGTAATTAGATAAATTAGGGTGAAGCGCTTCTCTTGCTTGGCGAAATTTATTTAAATCTGTTGTTAAAGGAGTTGTATTATTTTTTAATGATGATATATGGTTAATTGAATTTTGTTTAAATGAATTTGCAGAAGTAGATGGCATATTTTCTGATAAATCCATATTGATTTGTTCAGGCACTGTTTTTTCAATATGCAATGCTTTATCTGTTACCGGAATAGCAAAATCACTTAAAGCTTGATTATCACTAGGTTTTACAGCTTCTAAGACGGCATGGTATATAGTCTTGAATAATAAGGATTCATCTTCAAATTTTATTTCCGCTTTTTGAGGATGTACATTGATATCAATGGTTCGTTTATTGATTTCGATATTTAAAATAACAAATGGATATCCAGATTTTGGCAGTAATGAATGGTAAGCATTGTCGATTGCTTTGGAAATAATTCTACTATTGACCACGCGACCATTGATGACGAATGTTTGCCAAGAGCGAGAACTGCGGATAATAGCAGGTTTAGAAATGAAGCCTGTTACTTTGATATCGTCAGTTATCGCTTCGATGGGCAATAATTCTTCGCTGACTTTAGTACCATAGATACATTCAATAGCATCATATAGAGAGCCATTGCCTGGGGTAGTGATAGCTATTTTATTATTATTAATCAATTTAAAAGCAATATTAGGTTTAGATAAAGCTAATTTTATGATAAAATCATTTATTTTATTTGCTTCTGTGGTAGTGGTTTTGAGAAATTTTTTACGAGCAGGTACATTGAAAAATAAATCTTCTACTTTGATAGTAGTACCAATATTACAGCCCATATCTTCAATTTCATCAATGCGACCACCTGTTAATTTTATAGTAGTGCCTAAATCATCTTGAGGGCGACGTGTAATCAAATTAAATCTTGATACAGCAGCGATAGATGGCAAGGCTTCTCCACGGAAACCTAAAGTATCTATAGACATCAAATCATCTACTTGTTTGATTTTACTAGTAGCATGACGCAAGATAGCTAATCTAGCATTTTGATTATCCATGCCATCGCCATTATCTGTAACTCGCATAAAAGATGTTCCACCAGCTAAGATTTCTACTTCGATTTTATCCGCATGAGCATCTATGGAATTTTCTACAAGTTCTTTGATTACAGAAGCTGGTCGCTCGACAACTTCACCAGCTGCTATTTTATCGACAGTGATATCATCTAAAATATGAATAGAGGTCATAATATCACTCCTCTTGTTTTGCCTGTTGTTGCAATTCGTATAATTTATTCATGGCGTCTAGTGGTGTCATACTCATTAAATCTAATTCTTTTAATTGAGTGCTTATGCTTACGCCGAATAAAGTTGGCATTTCTGCTACTTGCATGAATTTCAATTTTTTAGTTGGACTAGCAGTTAAAGTTGGTGTTTTTTCTTGATAATCAGCTATTTCAGTATCATCTTGATTATCTTGAAGATAATTTACTTCTTGGGAAGTGTCATTTGTGATAGCTGTATCTTGTTTTATTGTAGTATCTATATTGTTTTCGTCAGAAATTTCTTTAGAAATAATAGTTTTTTCTTTAGTCGGAGCTGTATTTTCTAAATCAATGAGAATTGTTTCCGCACGTTTGACGACTTCTTGAGGTAATCCAGCTAATTTAGCAACATGAATACCATATGATTTATCAGCACTACCACGAATAATGCGACGTAAGAAGGTTACATCAGAGCCTTTTTCTTTTACGGCAATACAATAATTTTTTACATGAACATCATCTTCTAAGTCAGTTAGTTCATGGTAATGCGTAGCAAATAGAGTTTTAGCTCCAATATGGTCGCGTATATGTTCAATAACAGCACGAGCAATACTCATACCATCGTACGTACTTGTACCGCGTCCAATTTCATCTAAAATGACAAGACTTTTATTTGTAGCGTATTTTAGAATATGAGATACTTCATTCATTTCTACCATGAAAGTACTTTGTCCGCTGACTAAATCGTCGCTAGCACCTATACGTGTAAAAATTTTATCCACAGGGGAAATTGAAGCTTCACGAGCAGGTATGAAAGAGCCTACTTGTGTCATCAATGTGAGTAGAGCTGATTGTCGCATATATGTTGATTTACCAGCCATATTAGGGCCAGTGATAATCATGATTTCATTTTGAGCATTATCCAAATGAGTGTCATTTGGCACGAATAAATCTCGATTTAAAATGCGTTCAACAAGAGGATGTCTTCCATCTTTGATATGGATAGTGCCATCATCTAATAATTTTGGACGAATGTAATTATATTCATCACCTGCTTGAGCTAAGCTTACTAAAACGTCTAAAATAGCTATTTCATGAGCGGTATTTTGAATGGAGCTTATTTTCGTTTTTAAGATATCGCGAAGCTCTGCAAAGAGGTTATATTCTAATTGAACAATTTTTTCTTGTGCACCGAGAATTTTAGTTTCAAATTCTTTGAGTTCTGGTGTGATATAGCGTTCAGCATTGGCTAAAGTCTGTTTACGAATATAATTTTCAGGTACCATCTCTGTGGAGCTATGGCGGACTTCGATATAATAGCCAAATACTTTGTTATAACCGATTTTTAAAGATTTGATACCAGTTTTATTTTTTTCGTCTTCTTCCATTTGCTGTAAAAGACGTTTACTGTTTTTAGCGATATTGCGATATTCATCTAATTCTTGATTGTAACCATCTTTGATGAAGCCACCTTCACGGATAGAAAAGCTAGGGTCTTCAACAATTGCTTTATCGATTAAAACTACTAAATCATCATAAGTAGAAATCTTTTGATGAATGTTTGCTAATAATTTAGCAGTGGCTTTAGATAAGGATTTTTTTATGGCAGGCAATACATATAATGAAGATTTTAGGGCATTCATATCGCGGGCATTAGCTGTGCCTACTTCCATACGAGTCAATAATCTTTCAAAGTCATAGATTTCTTTTAATTGTTCACGAAGATTATTACGCAAGGAAAAATCAGATACAAGATTAGCTACAGCATCTAAGCGGTCATTTATCTTTTTAGGGCTAAGTAATGGATATTCTAGCCATTTACGTAAAAGACGGCTCCCCATAGCTGTTTTTGTGAAGTCTAAAACAGCATATAATGTATCTTTTTTGCCACCATCGCGAAGATTGCGAGTTATTTCTAAGTTGCGTAAAGTATAGGTATCAATAAATAGAGATTTTGAAGAGTCTAAATAAGTTAATTTATTCAGATGAGTTAAATCTGTTTTTACTGTTTCATGTAAATATTCAAGTAAAGTAGCGATTGCCTTATGAGCGATTTTATTATCTGGGCGATTATGCATATCAAAATGTTGGAGCATGAGGTCTTCGATTTGTGATGTGATTTCAGTCAATTCATTAACTAAGCAATTGTTTAAACGAAGAGATAAGAAATTTTTTAATTCACGTTCATAAGAAAAAGGCTTAATTAATAATAATTCTGGCATCATCAAGCGATAAAGTTCGTCAAATAATAATTGGCAACGGTCAGGACCATCATAAATACTATAGAAGCATTCGCCAGTGGAGATATCAGCACCAGCTAGATAAATAGCATGATTTTCTTCATAGATTAAAGCTATATAATTATTTTTACTGCTAGTTAAGGCAGATTCGTTCATCACTGTACCGGGAGTGATGATTTTGATGACTTCACGTTTTGTAAGTCCCTTTGCTTTAGGGTCGCCGATTTGTTCACAAATAGCTACTTTATAGCCTTTATTTACTAATTTATTAATATAAGATTCAGCAGCATGATAAGGCACTCCACACATAGGAATGCCATCACCTGCTGTACTTCTTTTAGTTAAAGTGAGTTCTAATTCTTTGGAAACGAGTATAGCATCGTCCAAAAACATTTCATAAAAGTCACCTAGACGAAAGAATAATATTTGGTCTGGGTGTGCATTTTTTACAGTTTGATACTGTTGCATCATTGGAGTGAGTTTCAAAATTTACGCCTCCAATTCACCTTTTAATACCCATGTCTGTGGATGTGTGATTTTTACTTTAACTAAATCGCCGATTTGTTCATCTTTATGATCCCAAAGTATAATTTTATTTGTACGAGTATGACCTGTATAGACATTAGGATCTGTTTTACTAGGCCCTTCAACCATTACTTCTACTGTTTTATTTAATAAAGATTGATTTATTTCTAAGCTGATTTCATTTTGAGCGTCCATTAATTTATGAAGACGTTCTTTTTTGAGTTCTTGAGGAACTTGATTTTCCATAGTAGCTGCTGGTGTACCAGAACGTTTGGAATACAAGAATGTATAAGCTGCGTCATAGCGAATTTCTTTTAAGAATTCAAGCATTTGAGCGAAATCTTCATCTGTTTCTCCAGGGAAACCTACGATTAAATCAGTAGTGAAACTAGCTTCAGGGAATTGATTGCGGATTTTAGCTACAAGTTCTTTATAATAAGCTGTAGTATAACCGCGGTTCATAGCTTTGAGCATTTTGTCAGTACCATATTGGACTGGTAGATGGAAATGTTCGCAGATATGTTTGCTATTTTTTATAGTTTCGATAACTTTATCTGTTAAATCACGAGGGTGAGAAGTCATATAGCGAATACGTTCAATGCCTTCGATTTTATCTACCATAGCAAGTAAATCGGCAAAGTCAGCATCATCTCTATCTTTTCCGTAGGAATTAACATTTTGACCGAGTAAAGTAACTTCTTTTACACCATTTTGAGCGAGTTTTGTTATTTCAGCAACGATTTCTTGCGGTGCACGACTGCGTTCACGACCGCGAACATAAGGAACGATACAGTAACTACAGAAATTATTGCAGCCGAACATGATATTCACACCGGATTTAAAAGAATACTTCCGCTCTACCGGAAGGTCTTCCACGATCTTGTCAGTATCTTTCTAGATATCA
>ENA-OPSC01001440-OPSC01001440.1-human-gut-metagenome-genome-assembly--contig:-NODE-1440-length-10984-cov-2.288132_pt1 | contig 10984 bp, 9 predicted proteins | sample MGYA00241800_ERZ501891 | MGnify/ENA primary metagenome ERZ501891 (study PRJEB25962, sample SAMEA2042407) | human gut metagenome | biome: human gut; feature: human-associated habitat; material: faeces...
AGGTAAATGTATTAAAAGATGAACTGAAGAAGACACCGATGGATAAACCCGAGGAGATTCTAAGGAGCGTAGTCAGTATTGCAAATCATAAATTAATCGAGGCAGCTTCAAGAGATATAAAACTGGAAGGTATGGGAACGACACTGGTAGCGGCAACTGTTGTTGGCAATACATTGTACTTTGCCAATGTGGGAGACAGTAGACTTTACCTGATCAACGATAAGATCCGTCAGCTTTCCAAAGATCACTCGCTGGTAGAAGAGATGGTAAGACTTGGTGGAATCAAAGCAGAAGAAGCAAGAAACCATCCGGATAAGAACATCATTACACGGGCAATTGGTGTAAAAGAAGATGTGGAACCGGACATTTATGAATATCGTCTGAAAAAGGGTGATATGATATTGATGTGTACAGATGGCCTCAGTAATATGGTAGAGGATGAAGACATGTTCAATATTGTCAAAGGTTCCAGAGACGTAGTGGAAGCTGTTCAGATGTTGATAGAAAAAGCAAATAGCAATGGCGGGAGAGATAATATAGGGGTTATCGTAGCAGAGCCACTTGCTGATGAGGTGAGTGTATGGTAAAAGATGGAATCGTACTAGGCAAGAGATATGCTGTACTTAGTAAGATCGGTGCCGGCGGAATGGCAGATGTCTATAAAGGCCGGGATCAGATGCTGAACCGATATGTAGCGATTAAGGTATTAAAGAAACAGTATAAAGAAGATGAAAACTTTGTAAGGAAATTTCGTTCGGAGGCACAGGCAGCAGCCGGACTGATACATCCGAATATTGTAAATGTATATGATGTAGGGGAGGACCGTGGCCTTAACTATATGGTTATGGAACTCGTAGAAGGAATTACATTAAAAGAATATATAGAGAGAAAGGGAAGACTTTCTCATAAAGAGACGATCAGTATTGCGATTCAGATGTGCAGCGGTATCGGCGCAGCACATGCATCGGGAATTATCCATCGCGATATCAAACCACAGAATATTATTATTTCCAAGGACGGAAAGGTAAAAGTTACGGATTTTGGAATTGCGAAGGCCATAACGTCCAATACGGTAAGTACGAATGCGATGGGATCGGTTCATTATACGTCGCCGGAGCAGGCAAGAGGCGGATTCAGTGATCAGAGAAGTGATATCTATTCAATTGGTATAACTTTATTCGAAATGGTAACCGGTCAGGTTCCATTTGACGGGGAGACAACGGTAGAAGTTGCAATGAAGCATCTGCAGCAGGAGATTACACCGCCGTCAGAACTCGTACCGGATATTCCGTACAGTCTGGAGCAGATCATTCTGAAATGTACGCAGAAAAGTTCAGAGAGAAGATATGAAAGTACAGGGGCTCTGATTCAGGATCTGAAGCATTCACTGGTCGATCCGGATGGGGATTTTGTAGTGATCCCTCCAATCGGTGGTATGACAGATACCGTTATCATGACAGACAAAGATCTGGATGATATCCGGAATGGAAATGATGATGAAGAGTATGATACAGAAGAGTATGATACAGATGAGTATGATACAGATGAGTATGATACAGATACCATGTATGGAAATGATGACAACGACGAAGATTATGAGAATTATGAAAGTGGCAGAGGGGCAGATGAAGTCAATCCGCATATGCATAAGATCATGAAGATACTTACGATCGTAGTTGTGGCGATCATCGTGCTGATCCTTGTATTTACTGTTGGTAAGGCGGCAGGCGTATTTAAATCATTTGGTGGAATTACAACTCAGGACGAGGAAGATAAATCAGGCAAGGTCACAGTACCGGATGTCCGTGGTATGTCTGAAGAGAATGCAAAGGCACTGCTGAATAAAAAAGGACTCGGAATTCAGGTTGTGACAAGAAAAGAGTCTAAGAAGTATAAGGCAGGAAAGATCTCAAAACAGACACCGGAAGCCGGAGAAAAGGTATCAAAACATACTAAGGTTGAAGTAGTTGTAAGTTCAGGACTAGTTGGAAGCAAAAAGGCAATACCGTATGTCAGTGGTATGAGTGAGACAGAGGCACAGAATGAACTTGAGGAGGCAGGATTTAAAGTAACTTCAAGTTTCCAGTATGATGACAGTGTTGAAAGTGGAAAAGTAATCAGTACAACACCGGAAGCAGGTACAAAAGCTGAGAAAGGTTCGACGGTTACGATGCTGGTAAGTCAGGGAAGCAATAAGAAGACAGTGCCGGATGTAAGAGGTATGGCAGATGCAACTGCACAGAGTACAATCAAGAGTTACGGCTTTAATGTAGGAACTGTAACATATGATTACAGCGACAGTGTAGAAAAAGGAATGGTCATCAGTCAGACAGTAGAACCTGGAACAAAGGCTTCTGCAGGAACGAGTATTTCTATTACCGTAAGTAACGGACCGAAACCGGAGGAAAAGATAGAAGTACAGAGTTTTGTCGGTCAACAGGAATCAGCACTGAAGAGCTGGGCATCGTCAAAAGGACTTTATACCAATATATCTGATTCACAATACAGTGACAGTTATGCAAAAGGATGTATTATTTCCATGACTCCTTCTTCAGGAACAGTTTCCAAAGGAGGAACAATCAGTTATGTGATCAGTCTTGGATCAAAATCACAAGATAGTAATAACACTGGAAATAATGGTGACAATTCCGGAAATTCAGGAAATAACGGCCAGAATTCCGGTGATGGAAATAACGGTGGTAATCAGTAAAAAGATATGCAGGGAAAAATTATAAAAGGAATTGCCGGATTCTACTACGTTCATGTAGTAGAATTCGGTGTTTATGAATGTAAAGCAAAAGGGGTATTTCGTAAAGAAAAGATAAAACCTCTGGTCGGAGATAATGTAGAGATAGAGGTTCTGGATGAATCCGAGAAGAAAGGCAATATCGTAAAAATCTTGCCTCGTCAGAATGAATTGATACGTCCGGCAGTGGCTAACATCGATCAGGCATTGGTGGTTTTTGCAATCACAAAACCGAATCCGCATTTTAATCTATTGGACAGATTTCTGGTCATGATGGAAAGCAAAGAAATTCCGGTGGTTTTATGCTTTAATAAAGAAGATATTGCAACAGATCCTCAGATAAAAGAACTGGAAGAAATCTACGAAACATGTGACTATCCAATGGTATTCGTAAGTGCAAAAGAAGAACGGGGAATTGAAAAAATACGTGAATTGCTAAAAGGAAAGACGACGGCAATTGCAGGGCCGTCAGGGGTAGGAAAATCTTCGATCATCAATATTCTGCAGCCGGACGCCGAGATGAAGACCGGTGCGATCAGCACAAAGATTGAGCGTGGCAAACATACGACACGACATTCGGAACTATTCGCGATCGATGAGGATTCTTATATCATGGATACACCCGGATTTAGTTCATTGTACGTCAATGATTATGAAAAAGAAGAATTGAAATATTTATTCCCGGAATTCCGGGAATATGAAGGAATGTGTCGGTTTAATGGATGTGATCATGTGCATGAGCCGGGATGCGCAGTAAAAGAAGCTTTGGAAGAAGGAAAGATTCATAAGATCCGTTATCAGAATTATATAGAAATGTATGAGGAATTGAAGAATAAGAGGAGGTACTGATGATAAACTATGTATTAGCACCGTCAATACTGGCGGCGGATTTCAAAGTTTTGGGTCAGGAAATGAAAAAGACTGAGGATAATGGAGCGGAATATATTCATTTTGATGTCATGGATGGAATGTTTGTACCAAGCATTTCATTCGGTATGCCGGTTATGGCATCGATTCATGATGCTACAGAGCAATTCATGGATGCACATCTGATGGTTCAGGAGCCAATCCGTTATGTGGAAGCATTTCAGAAAGCAGGAGCTGATTCTGTAACTGTACATGTAGAAGCCTGTGAGGATGTAAAAGCTACGCTGAATAAGATCCGCGAATGCGGAATGAAAGTAGGACTTTCTATTAATCCGGAGACGGATGTGAAGGAAGTTGTACCGTATCTTGAAGAAGTGGATATGATTCTGGTGATGTGTGTTCATCCTGGATTCGGAGGACAGAAATTCATTCCAGAGTCATTGGACAAGATTCGTGCGATTCGTGCGATGTTAAATGAAAAAAATCTGGAGACGGATATTCAGGCAGATGGCGGCGTCTATGTAGAGAATGTAAGAGAAGTACTGGATGCAGGAGCGAATGTGATTGTTGCCGGCTCCGCTGTATTCAGAGGGGATGCCGGAGAAAATACTGCAAAATTTATGGAGATACTAAAGAGTTATGAGTAAGAGGATTGTCATCATCAGTGGTGGGGAACTGAATGAAGAATTTGTATTATCGATTCTTGAAAAAGAAGAGAATCAGTATGTCATCGGTGTGGACAGAGGTATGGAGTTCCTTTGCAGACATCAGATACTGCCGAATTATATTGTTGGCGATTTCGACAGTGTAAAAAAAGAAATCGGTGATTATTACCGCAATGAGACGAATGTTCCTATTCGTGAATTTAATCCGGTAAAAGATGCATCGGATACAGAGATTGCAATAAGACTTGCGATGACACTAGGGGCTAAGGAAATCTTGATCCTTGGAGCGACCGGAGGGCGAATTGATCATCTCTGGGCTAATGTACAGAGCCTTGCAATTCCATTTAAAGCAGGGATTGATGCCGTTATTATGGATACGCAGAATAAGATCCGTCTGATCGGAGGCGGGGAGACACACCTGAAGAAAGGTGAAACATATGGGCCGTATTTTTCAGTGTTCCCGTTGGGGGAAGAGGTATATGGATTTAGTATTAAGGGGGCAAAGTATCCGCTTGATAATCATACCCTGATTCCTTATGACAGTCTGTGTGTAAGCAATCAGTTTCAGGAAGATGAAGTTACGATCAGCTTCATGAAAGGGATTGTAATCCTGATGGAGACAAAAGACAGATAAAATTTTCATAATAGAATTTAAAGCAAAATTATTCACAAAAAAGTCCTAGCATGGTATAATACAAAATACTGTGTTAAGACTTTTTTATTGTGATATAAGGGTGCCGGAATGAGAATGATTACCGGCAAGACTATCAGACATAGAGTGCCAAAAAGAGAAAACAGATAGATTCACAGGAGGAAATAGAAAAATGAAATTAGGAATCGTAGGATTACCAAACGTAGGAAAGAGTACACTGTTTAACTCACTTACAAAGGCCGGAGCAGAATCAGCTAACTACCCGTTCTGTACCATCGACCCGAATGTAGGAGTTGTAACTGTACCGGATGAAAGATTAAATGTACTGGGAGAGATGTATCACACAAAAAAAATCATCCCGGCAGCAATTGAATTCGTTGATATCGCTGGACTCGTAAAAGGTGCTTCAAAAGGAGAAGGACTTGGAAACCAGTTCCTTGCCAATATCCGTGAAGTAGATGCAATCGTACATGTAGTAAGATGCTTTGAGAACAGCAATATCGTACACGTAGACGGAAGCATTAATCCACTTCGTGATATCGAGACAATTAACTTAGAGCTGATCTTCTCTGATCTTGAAATCCTGGAAAGAAGAATTTCCAAAGTTTCCAAAGTTGCAAGAAATGATAAATCAGCAGCAAAAGAACTCGGACTTCTGAATAAGGTTAAAGCACATCTCGAAGACGGAAAGCTTGCAAAGACATTCGAAGAAGTAGATGACGAGGAAGAACAGGCATGGCTGGAAAGCTACAATCTTCTGACTTACAAACCAGTGATCTATGCAGCAAATGTATCTGAAGACGATCTGGCAGATGATGCGGCTAATAACGAAGGGGTACAGGCTGTTCGTGAGTATGCCAAGGGAGAGCAGAGTGAAGTATTCGTTGTATGTGCAGAGATCGAAGCAGAGATTTCAGAACTGGATGATGATGAGAAGAAGATGTTCCTGGAAGATCTTGGATTAAAAGAGTCTGGTCTGGAAAAACTGATCAAAGCAAGCTATAAACTGCTTGGACTTATCAGTTACCTGACAGCAGGTGAGCCGGAAGTCCGTGCATGGACGATCACAGAAGGAACAAAGGCACCTCAGGCAGCTGGAAAGATTCATTCTGACTTTGAAAGAGGATTCATCCGTGCAGAGGTTGTATCTTATGATGATCTGATCGCATGCGGAAGTCACACAGCAGCCAAAGAAAAGGGTCTGATCCGTCTGGAGGGAAAAGACTATGTGGTAAAAGACGGAGACATCATGCTGTTCCGTTTCAATGTATAAGCATACTAAGCATGCTGAAAACACATAAGAAAATGTATAAATAGAAAAGCTGGCATGGTATGTGCCGGCTTTTCTGCCAATCTGGAAAGTCATATCTATAAAGAAAAAGGAAAGGGAAAAAGAAATGCACAGAACAATTGATTTTCCGAATCTGGGAATTCATTTAAAATCTGTCGGAGATCATATCACCGTATTTGGATTTGATATTGCATATTATGGGATCGTCATAGGAATTGGAATCCTGGCGGGACTCATGCTGGCAGTAATGGAAGCAAAGCGCACACATCAGAATGTAGAGGATTATTATGATCTGGCAATATACGGAGTAATCTTTTCGATTATCGGAGCAAGAGCATATTATGTGATCTTCTCCTGGGATATGTATAAAGACGACATTAAGAGCATCATTAATATCCGTGAGGGAGGACTTGCTATATACGGTGGTGTAATTACTGCAATTATTGTAGTATTCATATTTGCAAAAATAAAAAAAATATCACCGTTTCTTTTATTTGATACCGGCGGATTTGGTCTGATCACCGGACAGATGATTGGAAGATGGGGAAATTTTTTTAACCGAGAAGCATTCGGTGAATATACAAATGGCTTATTTGCAATGAGACTTCCGGTAGATGCAGTCAGAAGCTCAGACATTACTATAAAGATGTGGAATCATGCAGAGACCGTAAAAGGGGTCATGTACATTCAGGTTCACCCGACATACCTGTATGAATCCATGTGGTGCCTGATGGTGCTGATCATTATGCTGCTATACCGCAAACACAAGAAATTCGATGGAGAGGTCTTCCTGATCTATCTCTTAGGCTACGGTCTTGGCAGATTCTGGATCGAAAGCCTCAGAACAGATCAGCTTTTATTGCCGAAAGTTGGACTTCCGGTATCACAACTTCTGGCAGGCACAATTGTGATAGTATCAGCAATCCTGGTTATTACAGGCAGAAAAAAAGCCGCACGCATCAAAAGTACGGAATCAAATCAGTAAGACAGATATAAAAAAGCAGGCATTCTTTCAATAGAACGCCTGCTTTTTTATACCAAAGTATACAACAGAACTTGCCGGTGGTAAGTCCTGTGATCTACATATTAATTTTGCTAAGTGCAGCTGCATCAGCCGCAATCGTAACATCATTGTGAAGCTGAAGGATAGAAGCAGGAACTTCCGGAGTAATTGGGCCGTATAATACTTCTTTTAAGATTGCAGCTTTATCTTCTCCGCTTACGACTACGAGGATCTTCTTTGCCTGCATGATATTTTTAATACCCATTGTGTAGGCCTGTCTTGGAACATCATCTTCAGATTCGAAGAAACGTTTGTTGGCTTCAATTGTGCTTTCTGTCAGATCTACACAGTGTGTCTCTTTTTCAAAAGCAGCACCTGGCTCGTTGAATCCGATGTGTCCGTTGTGTCCAAGACCGAGAAGCTGAAGGTCTACGCCGCCCTGTTTGCGGATGATCTCATTGTATTCACTGCAGGCTTTGTCAGAATCTGCTTCCAGTCCGTTCGGAACGAAAGTACGTGTTTTATCGATATTTACATGATCGAAAAGATTGGTGTTCATGAAATATCTGTAGCTCTGGTCATTTTCCGGACTGAGTCCTTTATATTCATCGAGGTTCACGCTTGTAACCTGAGAAAAATCAAGATCACCTTTCTTATACCATTCAATCAGCTGTTTATAAGTACCGACCGGTGAAGATCCGGTTGCAAGTCCAAGTACACAGTTTGGTTTCATAATGATCTGTGCAGAAATAATGTTTGCTGCTTTACGGCTCATATCCTGATAGTCTTTTGCTTTATAAATTACCATAATAATAACCTCTCCTTATTCAATTGTTTTTTGTTTCTGAATACCAGTATATACATTATAAATGAATTTTCAAGTGAAATAGAAAGAACAGAAACTACTTTCAAAACTGGAAAGAAACTACCTGGAATTGTGCAAGTTGCACAAAATAAAAGGCGAAAAATAAGGAAAATAGGATATGGGAATTGAAAAGAATGAAAGAGCTTTCAACAACTACAAAGACACTTGAAAATAAAATCGAACAATATTATACTGATTGCAGAACGAAGGAGGGAACAAAACAATGAATCAGAAAGTAGAAAATCTGAAAGGAAAATTAATCGTTTCTTGTCAGGCATTATCGAATGAACCTTTACATTCTTCATTCATTATGGGAAGAATGGCACTGGCTGCAAAACAGGGAGGTGCAAGCGGAATTCGTGCAAATACAAAAGAAGATATCAAGGAGATCCAGTCACAGGTTGATCTGCCGATCATCGGAATCGTAAAAAGAGATTATGATGACAGTGATATCTACATTACACCAACGATGAAAGAAATCGAAGAACTGATGGAAGTAAAACCTGAAATCATCGCTATGGACGCTACTATTTCAAAGAGACCTGGCGGAAAGACATTAGATGAGTTCTTTAAAGAAGTAAAAGCAAAATATCCGGATCAGTTATTTATGGCAGACTGTTCTACAGTGGAAGAAGCACTGCATGCGGATGAACTTGGATTTGACTTCATCGGAACTACAATGGTTGGTTACACAGAGCAGAGCAAGGGCGATAAGATCGAGGCAAATGATTTCGAAATCTTAAGAAAGATTGTCGCAAAAGCAAAACACAGAGTCATTGCAGAAGGTAACATCAACACACCGGAAAAAGCAAGACACGTGATCGAACTTGGAGCATACAGCGTTGTTGTCGGTTCTATTATCACAAGACCACAGCTGATCACAAAATCATTTGTGGAAGAAATGGAAAGATAATTCCCTAAAGGATTTATTGATAACATTATAAAAAGATAAAGCAATATATCAAAAAAGAAAAGGAGAAAAAACAATGAGAAATCTTGAAAAGTACAAAGGCGTGATCCCAGCATTCTATGCATGTTATGACAACGAAGGCAATGTAAGTCCGGAAGGCGTACAGGCACTGACAAAGTACTTCGTAGAAAAAGGTGTAAAAGGTGTATACGTTAACGGTTCATCAGGAGAATGTATCTACCAGAGCGTAGAAGACCGTAAGATCATCCTTGAGAACGTTATGAAAGCAGCAGAAGGAAAGCTTACAGTAATCGCACACGTTGCATGCAACAACACAAAAGACAGCCAGGAGCTTGCAAGACATGCAGAAAGCCTTGGAGTTGATGCAATCGCAGCAATCCCACCGATCTACTTCCACCTGCCAGAGTATGCAATCGCTCAGTACTGGAATGACATCAGTGCAGCAGCACCAAACACAGACTTCGTAATCTACAACATTCCACAGCTTGCAGGAGTAGCTCTTACACAGGGACTTTTCGCAGAGATGAGAAAGAATCCTAACGTAATTGGTGTTAAGAACTCTTCTATGCCGGTACAGGATATCCAGATGTTCAAACAGGCAGCAGGCCCTGACTACATCATCTTCAACGGACCAGATGAACAGTTCATGAGTGGACGTGTCATCGGAGCTGAAGGAGCAATCGGTGGTACATACGGAGTTATGCCGGAATTATATCTGAAATTAGACGAGTATGTAAGAGCCGGAAAGATGGAAGAAGCAAGAGAAATCCAGTATGCTTGTGATGAGATTATCTATAAGATGTGCTCTGCACACGGAAATATGTACGCAGTGATCAAAGCTATGTTAAAGATCAACGAAGGTCTGGAACTTGGCGGAGTAAGAGAGCCACTGCCGGCATTAGTAGAAGAAGACATGGCTATCGTTGAAGAAGCAGCTAAGATGGTTCGCGACGCAAAAGCTAAATATCTGTAAGATTATATAAAAAATACGTGAAAGAAAAATATCTGTAAGGAGAGAGACGATGCAAGGGTTTACCGTAGTAGATTTAGTCATTTTAGTAATTTATCTCGCGGCTGTACTGTTCGCCGGCCTTCATTTCGCAAAGAAAGAAATGAAAGGAAAAGAGTATTTTAAAGGAGACGGAACTGTACCGTGGTGGGTAACTTCCGTATCAATTTTCGCAACACTGTTAAGTCCGATTTCATTCCTGTCATTAGCAGGAAACTCATACGCAGGAACATGGATCATGTGGTTCGCACAGCTTGGTATGCTGTTAGCTATCCCGATCACGATTAAATTCTTCCTGCCAATCTACAGCAAACTGGATATTGATACAGCATATCATTATCTGGAACTGAGATTCGGAAGCAAAGGACTTCGTGTACTTGGAGCTGTAATGTTCATCATTTACCAGATCGGACGTATGTCAATCATCATGTACCTTCCATGTATGGTACTTGGAAGTCTGACTGGAATCAGCGTAAACTTATTGATCATTATCATGGGTATCATTGCTATTATTTACTCATACACAGGAGGTCTGAAATCCGTACTTTGGACAGACTTCATCCAGGGATCTGTACTTCTGATCGGTGTTACTTTCGCACTGATCTTCCTGCTGGTACACTTAGACGGTGGATTTGGAGCAATCATGCATGCACTTACAACAGAGCATAAATTCCTTGCTGTAGATCAGCCGATCTTCAACCCTAACATTTTCAAAGACAGCGTATTTATCATGATTGTTGGTGCCGGATTCAATACAATGGGATCCTATGTATCAAGTCAGGATATTGTACAGCGTTTTACAACTACAACAGATACTAAAAAACTGAACAAAATGATGCTTACAAACGGAGGATTATCTATCTTCATCGCAACAGTATTCTACCTGATCGGTACAGGATTATACGTATTCTATCAGCAGAATACACTTCCACCGGCAGCAGCTCAGGACCAGATC
>ENA-OPSC01001441-OPSC01001441.1-human-gut-metagenome-genome-assembly--contig:-NODE-1441-length-10981-cov-2.108731_pt1 | contig 10981 bp, 8 predicted proteins | sample MGYA00241800_ERZ501891 | MGnify/ENA primary metagenome ERZ501891 (study PRJEB25962, sample SAMEA2042407) | human gut metagenome | biome: human gut; feature: human-associated habitat; material: faeces...
TCTTGTACATGTTGGGGATCATCAGCAGAAGACCCTGAGAAGCAGTATAAGTAGTTGTCAATGCACCAGCCTGAAGAGAACCGTGTACTGCACCGGCAGCACCACCTTCAGATTGCATTTCCTGAACTAAAACTGTTTCACCGAAGATATTTTTACGACCTGCGGCAGCCCATTCATCTACATGCTCCGCCATTGGTGATGATGGAGTAATAGGGTAGATAGCAGCAACCTCAGTAAACATGTAGCTTACATGTGCGGCAGCTGCGTTACCATCACAAGTGATAAATTTTTTCTCTTTAGCCATTTTACTTTTAGATAAAATATTAAAAATGTTTTGTATTTTTATTCCTTTGAACTTTGATAGTTGAATCTGTTTGAGAGTTCAATTTTCAGTTCTGTTTTTGTTTTTCGAATGTTTTTGCCCATTCCAACACCAATTATATTAATATAGGAAACCCAGAAGCCATAACGGAATCCTGTTGTCCTTGCCTACCTCGGTATTGTATCGGGCGTAGATGATGTCGGGATTGTTGCGCACCTTGTTTGGAGATTGTGCATCGCAGATTCTGAACTTCTTCTCACCATCTACAATGAAGTAGTGGTCCTTGCCGGTCTGGCTTACCTTATGGTCTTTCCAGAGCGAGTTGACGAAGAATGTTTCCATCACCTCCTGCTTGTCTATCTTGATAGGATAGATGGCGTACATCAGGTTGGAGTTGTGCATCATCACCTTGGATGGTTTCTTTGGGAACTCCTGCCCGGTAGGGTAAATCATGTTGATGAGTCGCGCATCAGCAAGATACTTGATGTAGTTCATTACCGTAGCTCTGCTGGTGTTGATCTCTTCGGCAAGCTGGCTCACGTTGGGAGCCTTGGCACCTTCTACAGCTAGCTGATAGAAGAGCCTCTTGATCTTGGTGAGATATTTCAGTTCGATTTGCTTGATGAGGAGGATGTCTACCTCGGTCATCATGTTCATTGTCTTTAGTAGATTCTCTGTGAAGTTGCGGTTCTCCAGGAAGAATGGATAGAATCCATGATGCAAGTAGTCCTGGAAGTATTTCATCGGGCTCACCTTGGGCAGTATCTGCTTGATGATGTGCTCGTGATTGCGCAAGATTTCATCGAGTGTATATGGCTGGAAACTGTTGCCAGTCTGCAGGTTGATAAACTCTCTGAAAGAGAAGCCTCGCAAATTATAGCTTTTCACGATTCCATTGAGCTCAGGATTCTCTTCCTTCAGTCTCATCACGCTGGAACCTGTGAACACGATTCTTAACTCTGGATACAGGTCGTAGCATTTGCGCAGCTCCTTGCTCCAGTCCGACTGCTTGAAGACCTGGTCGATGAGAAGGGTTCTGCCGCCGTGGCGAACAAAGTCACCTGCTAAATCTGCGATTCCTCTGCTTTGAAAATAGAAATTGTTCATATTCACATACAGACACTTTCGGTCAGTAGGGCCAAAGTGCTCCTTGGCATATTGAAGGAGGAATGTAGACTTTCCTACACCGCGTGTTCCCTTTATGCCAATCAAACGGTCGCTCCAGTCGATTTCGTCCATCAGAGTGCGTCTTACTGGTGCGTCCGTATGCTCTACGAGGTATGTATGTGTTCTGAAGAATGCTTCTTCCATGAGTTTATATCGTTTCTAATTGTTTTTACGATGCAAAGGTAATTAAATATTTCTAATTTGCAAACTCTAGATAGCAAAAAGTAACTTTTTTTTCATTATTTAGCACTTGTCTAAGTAAAAATGGGGATTTTCTTCCCTATTTTGCGCTTTTCTTTATATCTTTGCACCATGAAGTTACATATTTTCAATCCAGAACAGGATTTGGCTTTGGCTGCAAATCTGAAACAGTTCACCGCGCCTCATGCGGGTAGACAACTTAGAAGTGATCTTGCTTTCATTCCGGCTCTTTGGGCGGAAGAGGGCGACCTCGTACTTGTGGATGATATTGATTTTGCGAAGAACAGGGTGCGCCATTTTGGAGCTGAACTGAACAGCAAGGTTGAGTTCATCACCAAGCCTCAGCTGAAGCATCTGCTCAAGACGGAATTTCTGGACAGTGTTCATCCCTGGGGATGGAACCTGTCGCTGAAAGGTGAGTTGGAGCGTTTGGGAATACCGGAGATTATGTTGCCGACTGATGCTGTATTAAATAAGGTACGCGAGGTGAGCAGCAGGCAATGGGCTGCCCTTCATCTGCAGCGTGGCGTGGAATATGTTACTGAGACGGCTCGCGTCAAAGAACTCATTCTCCAGCACGGCAAAGCTGTTGTCAAGGCTCCCTGGAGCAGTAGCGGGAGGGGAGTGAAATATGTGAGTGCTGAGGACTTCAGAACAGCCGGAGATTATCCTACCTTCGAAAGATGGGTGGCAAACATGATTTATCATCAGGGCGGCGTAACCGTAGAACCCCTATATAATAAGGTGAGAGATTTCGCCATGGAGTTTGAAATGAAAGATGGCAAGGCGCTCTATCGCGGTCTTTCGCTATTCGATACGATCAAGAATGCCTATTCGGGCAATGTGCTCTGCTCTGAAGCTGAGAAGGTGGAAATGATGAAACCGCTCATTAGCGAGGCTCAGCTTGCCGGAATCAGACAGCGTATCATCGAGGTAATGGAGCCGGCGCTGAAGGATATTTACAGTGGTCCGTTCGGCGTTGACATGATGATCTGCACGAAAGGGGAGAAGGATGAATTCTGCGAGGCTGTGCTGAATCAGGAAGGTGAGGACGTAAACAGAACCGGACTGGGCGTGGTTCCTTGCATCGAAATCAATCTGCGCAGAACGATGGGACATGTGGCAATCGATCTATACGAACATCTTGTGGCTAATTCGAGCGATGAGATGAAGACCAATAGGACGAACATCATGCGCGTGGAATATGATGGAAACAGATATCATCTCAGAATAAAGCCTGGCAGACCTTCGGAAGAGGCACCGCTGCATTGATTTTTTGTAAAGAACATAGTTGTTTTTTGTTAAGAAATAGTAAAATCGGCTTTTCCCGTGCAAGGATTAGCCGATTTTTCATTTTATCTTCAGAACTCACGATTCAGATTCCGATTCGGGAACTGCCTTTTAAAAAGAGGAACAGTCCCTTTGGGTTCAGAAGCGTTGAGTCATTAAAATGAACCAATAAATTAGAGAAATATGTATAAGAAAGTATTTAGTGCAGCTATTTTAGCTTCAGCTGCAATGGCAATGACTTCTTGCAGCTCAAGCAAGAATGCACAGAATGAGAACGTAACAAAGGCTGAGAAGATAACGGAGGCAGAGGCTGCCCGTCCGTCAGCAGATGAGGAAATGGACGAGGGTTATCTTGTCCTCTCAGAGGCTCAGCAGAACATCGTGAAGAAGAACAACGATTTCGCTTTCAGACTCTATCAGCAGATCAGCGGCATGGATTCTGAGGTGGTTTCGCCAATGAGCATCGCCTATCTGATGGGAATGCTTGCGAATGGTGCCGACGGCAAGACTCAGCAGGAGATTCTGAAGGCAATCGGTTGCGAGGGCGTGAGCGTGAAGGAACTCAACGACTGTTATAAGGCGCTGATGCTTTCGGCTGGCAAATTTGACAAGCAGACAACCGTAAACATTGCCAATTTTATCGCCATCAATAAGAATTTCAGACTGAACAGTGATTTCGCTCACACCGTGGCCGATTCTTATCAGGCTGGTGTTGAGAGCATGGACTTTACCTCTCCTAAATCTGCCACTCGCATTAATGACTGGTGCAAGAAGCAGACTAAAGGCATGATTCCTAGCATCATCGACCAGGTAGACCCTGCAGCCGTTTCTTACCTCCTGAATGCTATTTATTTTAATGGAACCTGGCAGGAGAAGTTTGATGCGAAGAACACTAGACTCGAGAACTTCAGCGGTTACACTCGTGATATTAAGAAGGTGAACATGATGCACCAGAACAAGAAGTTTGCTTATACTGAAAATGATATGTTGCAGGCTGTAGAACTGCCATACGGAAATGGATGTTATCAGATGACTGTTCTTCTTCCTAAGGCTGGCAAGAGCATCAGCGAGGTGATGAAGGAGATGGATGCTGATAAACTTCAGAAGTTAAGTAATGACATGGACCGTTGCCAGGTAGATTTAAAATTCCCTAAGTTTACCACAGAGATGGATTTGTCGCTCAACCAGATTATTAGTAAATTGGGAGCTCCAAGCATCTTCCAGCCAGGCACGGCAGATTTCAGCCGTTTTGCCAATGGCAGCTTCTACGTATCGAAGATGTTGCAGAAGGCAAAGATTGAGGTAAGCGAGCGTGGAACCAAGGCTGCTGCCGTAACAGCTGCTGTGATGCTGACTTCACTGGGTCCTCACGAGATGAAGCGTGTAGAATTTCATGCTAACCGTCCATTCGTTTATTTCATTACCGAACGTAATAGTGGCGCAATTCTCTTCATGGGTCAGTTCCTGGGAGAATAATAACAGAGAATTTGCAGGTTCTTAAAACTAGAAAAGCGAAAGCCAAGTCCGTAATCCAGAATCTGGCTTTCGCTTTTTATTTCGCTTAATTCACTTGTTTACTCCTGAAACTTTTCAATGAACTCATCCTCTGTAATGATTGGAATATTGAGTTCATGGGCTTTCTTGTTCTTCGAACTCTGCGAAGCTGCATCGTTGTTAATCAGGAAGTTAGTACTCTTGCTCACACTTCCCGTAACCTTGCCGCCCTGGCTTTCGATATAAGCCTTCAGCTCGTTGCGGTTCTTGTAATGATGCAAATCTCCCGTTACGACGAAAGTCAGTCCTTGGCATTTGTTTCCCGTTTCTACAGGCTCATGCTCCTCGATAATCAGCTCGGACAGCAGATGCTGCACATGCTGGAAATGAACATCATCCTTGAACCAGGCGATAAACTTGGCACTCTTTTCAGGTCCAATACCATCAATGCTTGCAAACTCATCATCGAACATGCTCAGGCGCGCCGTTTCTATCAGTTCCTTCACCTTGTAACGGCTGAGCAGGTTTTTAGCCACATCGCCGCCGCAGAGCGGAATATTCAAAGCGTAGAGCAGATGACGACCGTCAGTATGGCGGCTTTTCTCTACACTCTCCAGAAGATTGCTTACGCTCTTCTTGCCAAATCCTTCGAAACAGGAAATCTCGAACGCATAATTCTTCAGTTTGTAGAAATCAGCATATTCCCTGATAAAACCATGATTGATGAATTTCCAGACAGTCTGTTCTGAGATTCCGTCAATATTGATTCCTTCCTTGCTGACGAAGCGGGCAAATTTCTTAAGTTGTTTGGCTGGGCAGGCTGCATTGGTGCAATGGAGAGTCTTGGTGCCGCTCTCACTCTCGCGCACTACGGCTGGCGCATGGCAAACCGGACATTCGTTGGGAATGACAAAACTCCCCACAACCTCTGTAATATTGATTACCTTCGGGATAATCTTATTGGCCTTGATGACCTGCAGTCTGGTTCCCTTGTCACCAATGCCCAGACGCTCGCATTCGCTTACATTGCAGAGCGAGGCACGCTGCACGGTGGTTCCTTCTAGTTCTACCGGTTTGAAAACAGCTACAGGCGTGATGGTGCTGGCTGCGCACGACCATTCGATGTGGTCGAGTACGGTGTCAGCATGTTCATCTTGCCATTTAAAGGCAAATCCTGCCCTCGTAGCGTGGTGGCCTGTAACCGACCCAGTAGCTGCATAAGCCGTATCATCGTAGCAAATCACCAGTCCGTCTACCGGGAAAGGATTCTTCTTGCTTGTCACCTTCTCCGTAAACTTGTCTATTTCCAGCTGGATATTTTCTGTGGTAGGGTGGTCAATACGCTCACGTTCTACAGGATTCATTCCCAGGTCTTTCAGCATTTGCATGCGTTCGCCCCATGAAGAAAGTTCCCGCTCAGTATAAACCAGGGTGAACGGAATCCATTGGATGTGGCGCTGCTTCACCTCTTCAATATCCTTCAGCGCGAGTGAGCCTGAAGCGAGGTTTCGTGGATTGGCGTAATCGCCTTCGCTTTCGATGATGAACTGTTCGAAATCAGCATACGAAATGACGGCTTCTCCCCTTACTACAAGATGTCCTTTCTCTGAAATGGTAGCAGGAATGCCTGAAATGGCTGGAGCCAAGTGGGTAATGTTGGTGCCGATGTGTCCGTTACCGCGGGTAACGATTTTGGTGAGTATTCCGCCGTCATAGGTTACTACGAGGGTCAGTCCGTCCAGTTTCCATGAAATCCAGATAGGGCGGTCTTCTGCCCATTTTACAAGATCACTTACCTGTTTGGTCTTTGCCAGAGAGAGGGCGGCAAATTCATGCTCCTCTTTCTTTCCTACGATAGAATCTTCTGACACGCGATTAGTTGGGGAGTCAGGCAGAATTTCGCCTGTTTCCTCTTCCAATCTCTTGAGCTGGTCGAAAAGGGCGTCCCACTCATAGTCGTCATGAGTTCGCCTTTTCCGTTATAATAACTATCCGAAGCTTGGTTGAGTCTTTTAACCAAGCTCTTCATCTGCAATAGTTTCTCTTCCATAATGAATGTTTGAGGATGTTAATCAAATGTTGTGTTTTTCGATGGCAAGAAATTATTCTGCAGGTTCCATGGCTATGGAGAGTTTTTCAAAGGCGAAACGCTGACCTCTGTTTCCTCCATAGTTTACACGTCCGCAGATGCAGAAACCCATCGAAGACAGGAGGTTAATCATCGGCGTGTTGTCAAAGTTGGTGTCAACCTTGATGCTAGGTATTTTTTCTACCTCGCACATGCTGTTCACCTTACTGATGAAAATACGCGCTAAACCTTCACGCTGGAAACTAGGCAACGTGGCAAAGCGATGTATTACATAATAATCGCCATCAGTAATCCAGTTGCCTACTAATTTCTTATATTTGGGTTCACCATTCAATATGACTGCTCCATAGACAACTACCTCTTCATTTACTGTCAGAACGAAGGCATTGCCATTTTCTATGTCTTTTCTGATGTCTTTTTCTGATGGATATTCCTCAGTCCATTGATGACGTCCCGATTCTATCATACTTTGGCGAGCCTGGTCGATGACTTTCCAGCAAGCAGCAAAGTCCTTTATATACGCCGGTCTGAAGTTTGTCTTCATATTAATTACGCTTTTATTATTCGGGTGCAAAATTAACAAAAAAAAACGAATTAAACTAAAAAACGGAGGAAAAACTTCACTTTTTTTGTTCGTTTTCCTCCGTTTTTCTTGTTTGCTGCTCATTTTGAGCTATTTTTTCTTAGCTTTTTGCTAGGAAGCCGGGTGAATAAGGTTCTACGCCAAACACTTGTCGAGCTCAGCAATGATAGCATCTTTCTGTTCCTTGATATGCTGACCGATGAATACGATTTTTATCATGCGGTCGCCCAATTCCTGATCCCATTCCTTCTGCAGCTGTGGGTTATTCAACATGACCTGGGCGAGTTCGCTTTTCGGCATGGTAGCCAACCATTGGCCAGCCTGCTTTACAGTCTTCTGCTTGCCTGCCTGTTCGAACACGTAGCACATGTCGCGCTCATCATCGAAATAGCAGATTCCCTTGGCGCGAACCACGTCTCTAGGCCATTTTCTTGCGACGAAATCATCGAAGAGACCCAGGTCGAAAGGCTTGCGACGATAGTAAACGAAGGTGCCGATTCCGTATTCCTCAACTTCTCCGCCTTCATGATCATGATCATGGTCGTGATGATGGTGATGATGATGATGATGATGATGATGATCATGTTCGTCTTCCTCGTCTTCCTCGTCTTCCTTGTCATGATCGTGATGATGTTCATGTGCTTCTTCTACATCATCTTCTTCATGCTCTTCGTTTCTTTCTGATTCAATCTCCTGAATCCAACCGGCTGAAGTGGCTACGGTTTCCCAATCAAACTTCTTGGTATTGACGATCAGATTCAAGTCAACGTCACCATAGTTGCATTCAAAGATTTCTGCCTTAGGCTGGATGGCACGGATAATCTGCTTAAGGTGCTCCAGTTCCTTAGGTTCAACCTCTGCAGCCTTGTTCAGAAGAATGATGTTACAGAACTCAATCTGCTGGATGACGAGCGAAGCTAGATCTTCCTCATCCATATTCTTCTTCATCAGGTCGCTGCCGTTGGAGAATTCATCCTTCATGCGCAAAGCATCTACTACGGTAACGATGCTGTCAAGGCGCAGAATGCCATTCTCGATGTACTGAGGACCGAGGGATGGGATAGAGCAGATGGTCTGTGCAATAGGAGCAGGCTCGCAGATTCCGGAAGCCTCGATGACAATGTAATCGAAACGCTTCATGTCTACGATTTCCTTGAGCTGTTCTACCAGGTCCATCTTCAATGTGCAGCAGATGCAACCATTCTGGAGAGAAACAAGCGAATCGTCTTTCTGACCTACTACGCCACCTTTTTCTATCAGGGCTGCATCAATATTGACTTCACCAATATCGTTGACGATGACGGCAAATTTAATACCTTTTTCGTTAGCTAAAATCTTGTTGAGAAGGGTTGTCTTTCCACTACCCAGGTAGCCTGTCAAAAGCAATACAGGCACTTCCTTCTTTGCGTTCATATTAAAATATTTTAATGTTATACTTCTTAGACCCAGTCTGCTGATAATGCTGCTTTCTCGGGCAGCTGTCATCTGGCAGCCTGACGGTTTTGCGAAACTGCAAAGATTGTGCCACACCTTATTTTTTGCCATCTTTTTTTTCCTACACCCCTTTTTGTCAGTTATCTTGTGTTATTTTTAGGTTATATTTCATGTTTTTCTCATTTTTCTTTGGTGGTTTCAATTAGAAATAGTATATTTGCAGAGAAAATCTGTTTGAAACAGCACATAAACTTAATGAATAAACATAATATACATAAGTTAAGATGAAAAAGTTTAAGGTTTTAGTTCTGACGGTTGTGGCAGTCCTTGCGCTGTCATCTTGCGGCACTACTCAGACGGTGCCTCTGACCGGTCGCACTCATCGCATCTCTGTATCCGATGAGCAGATTCTCAGTCTGTCTAATCAGGAATACACAAAGTACATGGCTTCTGCCAAGAAGTCGACCAATGCAGCCAATACGGCGATGGTTCAGCGAGTAGGAAAAAGACTTGCCAATGCTGTTGAACTCTATTTGAAGCAGAACGGATTTGAAGCCGATGTGAAGAATTATTCATGGGAATTCAACCTGGTACAAGATAAGTCAGCCAATGCATTCTGTATGCCTGGCGGTAAAATCGTGGTTTATGAAGGACTTTTGCCTTACACTCAGAATGAAACCGGTTTGGCAATCGTTTTGGGTCACGAAATAGCTCATGCTGTGGCTAAACATAGTGCTGAGCAGCTCACCAAACAGCAGAATCAGCAAACCGGTACAAGCATCCTGGGAACTGTGTTGAACCAGACAGTTGGTAATGGTGTAGGTAATGTGGCAAGTGCAGTTGCCGGACGGTATTTCTCATTCCGCAATCTGAAGTATTCCCGTGATAATGAAACCGAGGCAGATTACATGGGACTTATCTTCGCTGCCATGGCTGGTTACGATCCTCAGCAGGCCATTCCTTTCTGGCAGCGAATGTCGCAGGGCTCTAGCAGCAATCAGAGTGATATTTTCAGTGATCACCCTTCAGACACCAAGCGTATTGCTGACTTGCAGAAGGAAATGCCTACTGCGCTGAAGTATTATAAACCTCAGACAACTTATAAGGTAGGTTCTACGAGCAAGACTTCTACAACCAAGAAGACCAGTAGCAAAAAGAAGACTATAACCCGCAGAAAATAAGGAATTTTCCAAATCTCTCGAATCTGAAGAATCAAATTAAAATAGTTAAGTATGGAGTATTTATCTCATAACCTTTGGCTGGTATGGACGTCGGTGATGTTCATCTGCCTCATCTTAGAGTTGTCTTCCGGCGATTTCTATGTTACTTGTTTTGCCATTGGTGCGCTCATCAGCATTCCTGTGGCATTAGTAGGAGCACCTTTCTGGGTGCAGGTAGTGGTTTGGGCTATCTGCTCTATGCTTAGCATCTGGTTGGTTCGTCCGCATCTGCTGAAATCGCTACACAGGGGTGGGGAAGACCGCCGCAGTAACGCCGATGCGCTGGCAGGACAGATAGGGGAAGTGACAGAGATGATTCCTGCCGGAGGATTCGGCAGGGTAAAGCTGGATGGAGATGATTGGAAAGCGGAAGCTCCACATCTTGCCGAACCGCTTGCTGTAGGCGATATGGTTCGAATCTTAGGTCACGAATCTATCATCCTCAAGGTAGAAAAAGTTTAGGTAGGAAAAGTTTAGAGTCAACATTATTCACTTAATCGTATAAACATCATGAACATAGGAATTTATGTGCTGGTGGCTCTAGTAGCACTTGCACTCGTAGTGGTTAAGAAAACCATCGTTATCATCCCTCAGAGTGAGACGAAAATCATAGAGCGTCTCGGACGATATTTTGCTACGCTCAAGCCGGGTATTAATGTCATCATTCCGTTCATTGACCATGCCAAGGATATTGTGTCTATGAGAAACGGAAGATACGTTTATACAAACAGCATCGACCTTCGTGAACAGGTCTACGATTTCGACCGTCAGAACGTAATCACTAAGGATAATATCCAGATGCAGATAAATGCGTTGCTCTATTTCCAGATTGTGGACCCATTCAAGAGTGTGTATGAAATCAACAATCTGCCAAATGCCATAGAGAAACTGACTCAAACTACCTTGCGTAATATAATAGGTGAGATGGAACTTGACCAGACTCTTACCTCCCGCGATACGATTAACACCAAACTCCGTGCTGTTTTGGATGATGCAACCAATAAGTGGGGAATCAAGGTAAACCGAGTAGAGTTGCAGGATATTACACCTCCAGAGAGTGTGCTCCAGGCCATGGAAAAGCAGATGCAGGCTGAACGAAACAAGCGTGCTACCATCCTGACTTCAGAAGGTGAGAAGGAAAAGCAGCGCCTGCTCTCAGAAGGTGAGAAGGCTGCCATCGT
>ENA-OPSC01001448-OPSC01001448.1-human-gut-metagenome-genome-assembly--contig:-NODE-1448-length-10963-cov-6.298405_pt1 | contig 10963 bp, 9 predicted proteins | sample MGYA00241800_ERZ501891 | MGnify/ENA primary metagenome ERZ501891 (study PRJEB25962, sample SAMEA2042407) | human gut metagenome | biome: human gut; feature: human-associated habitat; material: faeces...
ACTAATATTCAGATACTTGAATAGCGTGATAGATACTTCAAAAACGGAAATATCCCTCACGCTATCCATCACGATTTGGGATTATCCCTCACGATTTTCTCACTACACTCTACCAGATACTGTTTCTTTGCAGCCGTGTTGCTAAAATAAAATTTATCTGCATTTTATTAGGATAAAGATGCTTTAGTTTCAAAAATAATCCGTATCTTTGCAGTCGTATTCTTCCCGATAGTAGTTCTTGAATGCTTAATCTGGTAGAATGATATTTAGTAAGAGCGGACATTTGGGATGCTCATAATTTAATAATGGAGGATTGGATATGAATAAATTAACAAGAGAAGAGGCGCTTAGACGTTGGAAATCTGCCAAGGTCACAAAGAAAGCCATGGTTGACAAGATGCAGAAGATGCTTTATGAAGACTACAAATTACGTACAGGCGAGGAGCCTGTGAGATTTAATGTCTTGTAATGAAAGAATTTGCGATATCTTTATAATCCATTTTATGTTGTTTTTTATATTACCATCAACAATTGCAGCAAAGCCTTAAAGCAGCCCTTATTCTTTTCTTCTTTGAAAACATTGAGAACTTTATCGATGAGTCCGCAGTAGTATTCAAAGGCCTCATCATAATTGAAGTATCTGAGATATGTAGTCATAATCTATGGGTTTAACGTCTTTTCTACAAAAATAATCTAAGATTAGCGCACGTATTTCAGAAATAATTATTGTTTTTACAATTGCATTCTACTGCAGAATGCCAATGGCAGGAGGCTGAGGAACAAATCAATCGATATGCCGCAGCTCCAAGGGTCGAGGCGCTACGTCAAGGTACAACGCTCCATAAAATCATCATGCAGTTTGTAGCAGGTAAGTTGGTGAGGATGGAGGAAGTAGAATTTTAGGTAAAGTAACCATTAAGGAGATAGAGTAACTATCGAAAGTAACTATCAAGAAGATAAAGTAATCATCAAAAGTAACTATCAAGAAAATATGCTTTAAAACGTAGAATCCTGCTGACAATGATGCCAGCAGGATTCACTTATAAACTTCTTCTTTCCAATTGTGTCCCTCACACAACCTTTTTTTGAATATTTTCCGATGAAAGTTTTGTCGTTAAAAATAAAACTTGTATCTTTGCACAAAAATAAAAAATAGCGTTATGTCTAAAGATTTAGGATGCAAGTGGAACTTTATCGTTAGAAATGAAGCTTCACAAGAACAAGGACGAGAAGACTCGTCATTTGATTATTTTAAGGAAAAAGAGCGATGCCTCGTTAGAGAATATATCCAAAATTCTATGGATGCTCATTCTTCTCAGAATGGTGTTCCTTACGTAATCGTAGAATTTTCTTTTGGCGAGTTGTTGTGCTCCGATTATCCTGAACTCATACAATCGCTTCCTGAGCGATTGAAGGCTTGTAGTGAATATTGTCAAGGTGATAATGCTAAAGATCCTTATGCAGAGAAATATGAATATCTTGTAGACCATATTAATGGTTCTATTGGCTATTTAAAGGTTTCCGATTACAATACAAAAGGAATGCCTTATGATTTCGATAAATTTAAAAAGAGTAAATTCAAGGCGTGTGTAAGATCGGCTAATTCCAGTCATAAGGACTCCTGCAATGCTGGAGGTAGTCATGGAAAAGGAAAGACTGTTGGATTTGTTAATTCTAATATCAATGCTGTCTATTATAGTACAATGACCGAAGATGGCAATCGTTATGGAGAGGGCGTTATCAAGCTGTGTGATCATATCTTTTTCGATGAGAATGGGCAGAAGCAAATATTCGAAGATGTTGCTTTTTATGATAGTCAGTTAGGAAAAAATCCCGATACTGATAATATTCCAGATGTATTTCGTCGTGATAAAGTTGGAACAGATGCTTATGTGCTAGGCATAGAAAAAACTGAAGAATACGTTAAGAAACTGAAGAAAGAAGTTCTCCGTAGCTTTTTTAAAGCCATAAAGGAGGATTTGCTTAGAGTCATTGTATGCGGAGAAAAAATTACTTCAGAAAATATTTCTAATAAATTATTGGAATATTTTGAAGAAGAAGGAGAACTCGATAATGTCAGAACAAGAACACCGGAACTTGCATTTAATCCACGCCCATACTATACAGAAGTTTTGTGTAAAGCTGGTTTGGATGATGATCATCGTGTTTTTGATACAGAAAGAGACTTCCCTGGCGAATTTAAAACATTGGGAAGAACTCTTGTTTACACATGGAAATCTAGCTGTATAACACAAGGTAGGGATAGTATTGTATACATGCGTAACAACAATATGGTTATTGAAGTTAAAAGAGGCCGTAAGAATGGAGGATATTACGCAGTTTTTGTATGTATCGGAGAAGGTAGTGAAACACTTCGCCATATGGAAAATGTAACTCATGACAAATGGGATTCAGCAGAGGTAACTAAGGAGAATAGGGCGAAGGCAAAAAAAATTCTTGCCGAAAAAAAACTGCTAATTGAAAAATGTGAAAGAATGATGTTTCCTGAAGAAGAGGGCAAAGAGAAGGTGATAAAATCTTTGAAAAGTCGTAGAATATCTTCTTTGGGCAATAATCAAGCTGACGAAGAAGAGTCAATGTGGCCGTCGTCAAATGTAACGGATGGCGAAATGAATGCTAGCAGATATGGAGATACTTCTTCAATACTTGAAACCATAGATGGTAAGCGTAAAAAGAAAAAAGCTAAGGGAAAAAGTGCAACTGATGAGAATAATCCGGGTCCAAGTATAACACCTGTCGCAAAGCGCATTGATGAAAAAACTGTTCCAAAGTATGAGTCTGTTGATGCAAAAATTATTGTTTTATTGCAAAGAGTGACTAGTAGTATAGGTAATATAATTCCAGATGCTATAGGAAAAGCAATTTATACAGTAAGTGCTGATGGTTCTATAGAACCTCAAAAAGTAAATGTTATAGTCAAAGCTTTGGGATTTGCCGATGTTGTTATGGAATACCAATTAGAGCAAAAGATAGAAAAAGGTTGTACTTTGACATTGGTGATAGATTCTGTTATTATGATTCCTGTTGAAGATCAATCGACCAAAATAGATTTACCGCCTAAAGAAGGTATACCGATGACACCTGATACTCCAACTGTAGAAGATGAAGGAGAAAGAGAAGGAAATACTGATGCGGTGCAAAAGTATGGCGTAAGACTTCGGGAAATTAAAATTGATGGGGCTCATCGACATCTAATTCCCCTTCGTGATGGAGAGTTTGCATGCAAGCTTGTTTTGAATGTAGCTCGTGAATTTAAGGATTGTAAGTTGGAACTGTTTGTTCAAGGAGTAAGCGGAAAGATGCCGTTGAAAATAAAACATGTATCAACTGGATGTCAAATGGGTGGTATTTTTGAGAATGAGATTTATGGTTTTAATCTTTTTCCTGGCAATAATGTCATAAAGTTCACCCCATCAGAAAGCGTTAAAATTTACACTTTAATTGTTAAGGCTTATGGAAATTAAAGATTCTGCAACATATCCATACCCCATTTGGGGATTAAATGATGACTATTTGGGACCAGAACCAGATGGAATTCCAACTATGTCGCGTGATTCCGTGACAAATGAATTCGTTTTTGATTATAAACTTACTACAGGCAATGCGGGAATAGCTCGATTAATAAAAGAAGACAAAGCCAGATATAAGTGTATTGTGGAATGTGGTGCTACATATTTTTTGTATATGAAAGAATTTAAAGAGTCCAAATTTCAATTGAGATTCTCTACTGATAAAGTATTCAAAAAGTATACTGTAAAGGTGCTGGTCGTAGCCATCAAAAATATTGAAGAATGCGATTATCTTGAGGTGAATGAACTTTATGAAGGTTCTGTTGATTATCCAAAGGGAGCGGTAATAGCAAACATTGATAAAATAGAATATCATACAAAGCAGAAAGATAACGTATCTGATTTGAGTCAAATTTTTCGTTCATTGCCAGCCGAAGTTGATGAAGTTAAATATTCTGTAGATAGTGCAAGAATCGTCATTAAGTATCCTCAGAGTGCGCAAGAGAATTTTGAGTCTGTGGAAAAGGGTATTGCATCTGTAATAGAAGGGGCATTTGTTTTCCCTGGACTCGTTTATGCTCTTGGGAGGCTGGCTGAGTTTATTCCCTTGATTGACGATTATGATTGGGTATACTACTTGAAAAATATCGTTGATGATTATGCTGAAGTAAAGCATGCAGTCATAGATTCAGAATATAAGATAGATATGCAGCAGATTTTTGAAATAGCCAATTATGTATTCCGTAATTTGCATACAGATTTGCTTGCAGATACAAGTAAGGTTATAGATCAGGCATTTGATGAATAAAGTATGAAACAGAAAGCATTTACACCAGTTTTTACCGACAACCTAAGGGCAAAAGTCGGTGAAAATATAGATAAATATAATAACCCAAATTATCTTTGGGAGAATGAGGCAAAAAAAGCAGGTGCCATAATTGAATTAGATTTTGAAGAACCTGATTTGTCAGGAATGATGGAATTTGCTGACAATAGTCTTGCAAAGAATGATTTCTTTGCAGGCAAAATTCTTTTTGAGAAGTTTGAACATTTAACATCTTTACAGGCTGCACAGGTTCACTTTTGGCAATATCTTTCGCACGTAACTTTATATAAATATATGTGTACCCGTTGGCGCAAGAGTAATGGAGAGCCTCTGACAGCCAATAATATAAATGAACACTGGTTTTATGGACAGGGGAGAATTCGTAACTGGCTTGAAGGTCTGTTTTGGTCGTTTAGATGTACTGCAATAAAATTAGATGATGGAACATACGACTACAAATATACTGAGTTTCTCTTTTCAATACAAAAATTACGAGATAGAGGTATAGGTGCAGCAACTTATGTTATAAGTAATACTGCAGCTGTGCGTGGAATGATAAAATTTTATATTGACGAACTTGCAAAAAAAGAAGTCAATCCAGACTCGTCTGTTTTTGATAAGCATTTTGAGTACAGGACTGATAAATGCATTCAGCTTATAAATCAGCTTGGTGGTGTAATAGATTTAGGATCTTATGACGAAGATGATTTTTACAATTTCCTCAATGATAATCGTGAATATATAAAGAGTATAGGCGATCGTAAAAAGGAAAAGCAGGAACGCGATGCTTTGTTGGAAAATGCAGGAATATATTCCAAGAAAGTTAAGAGAAAGAAACGTAAAAAAAATAAAAAATAAAGTGTATGGCAGAAAAATTAGATTTCATACAAGGTAAACAAGCCGTTACCTTTATAGATTTATTCGCTGGTGCTGGTGGTATTAGTGAAGGATTTCTGCAGGCATGTGCAAACAACAAATATTTCAAGTTTATCCTGGCAAGTGACATAAACTCCAACTGTGAACTAACTCATAAAGTTCGTTATAACTCTCAGTTGGGACTTGATATGGAATTTATTACAGAAGATATTATGTCTGACACATTTATTCCTCATCTTCTTGACAAATTGAAAGGTAGAGAGATTGATGTTGTAACTGGTGGTCCCAGTTGCCAGTCATTCAGCCTTGCCGGTGCTCGCAAAAAGTTTGATAAGCGTGATAATCTATTTATGCATTATCTGAATGTTATTCGTCAGTTGCGTCCAAAATACTTTGTTATGGAAAATGTTGAAGGTATCCTTACTAAGAATGAAGGTAAGGTAAAGGATGTGGTGATGAACGAAATACGCTCGATAATTGATGATGTTGAACTCCCTGCGATGCTTACTTACCTGCGAGAATTAATGTCTAGAATAAAAAATGTGGACGAGAACTATAAAATCTGTTTGTTGGAAAAAATCAGTATGGAGCTTTGTCGGGATTCTGAAAAGCATAGAAATAGTTATTTCAAGACTATAGAAAAGCAGTTTAAGCAGATAACAAAAAAAATTGATTATAAGTCTAGTAAAACAGATGTAAATATCAATACAATCCGTCATGGGTTGCTCTTCCTCCGACATAACAAACAGCGTGACGCATTGAGTAAGTTGGTGGTTGAAGAAAAAACTGCCTCAATGTTTAGTAAGGATGGTTTTTCCGAAGCAATGAACGACTTTGTTGCATTTCTACAGGATAAAAACATTATAGATTGCATCATCGCTGCTATTGATGCGCAGGAAGAACTTGCTGCTTATGTAGGGGAAACAGTGTTGTTGAAAGATATGATAAGTTTGTATTCTTTGTGTTTGGATGACTGCTTTGATATAGTCTTGGATTATGCCGAGGCAGATGGGTCGAAGGAAGAGTTTACACTTTTGAAAAATGCTATTCACTTGTATAATATTGAAGGGCACATTTTAGTTAATTCCTCAAATTATGGAGTTCCGCAAAGTCGTGAAAGAGTACTCTTTATCGGTTGCAGAAAAGATCAGCCCCTTATCACTGAGATACCACCAACTGTGGATGATACTCAGAAGGTCTGTGTGTATGAAGCCCTTGCAGATTTAGATTTTATTGGAAACGGTGAAACGCGTACGATGTATTCTGCTGACTATAATCATATAGATAAGTATGAGCATCGCATCTTTATGCGTGAGGTATCAGGTGTTATCCATCATAATACAGAGGAGGAAGGGGTACAAGTCGCAACATATGCAGAATGGTCTAAGAAAGGTCGTTTGAATAATCGCTTTGAGGTAGGAAAACCTTTCTATGTTAAAAATTATAGTCAGTTGGAATGTAATGAAATGCACTCTGATTACGAACTCTACAATCACCAAACGAGTAAACAGAGTGAAAAAGTGTTGAAACGACTGGCTATAATTGCAAAAAATGGTGATTATACAACAGAATGTAAAAAACAGCTAGAGGCTTTGGGTGTAAGTTCGAACAAGATGAACTATACGCTGCTTAATCCCCTAGGACTGTCACCAACTGTAGTGACGATGCCTGATGATTTTATCCATTATTCTGCTCATCGTTGTATGACGGTAAGGGAAATGGCACGTCTGCAATCGTTCGATGACAACTTCGTGTTTCAGGGAAAACGTACAACAGGTGGTGATGCCCGAAAAAATGAAGTTCCTCAGTATACCCTTGTTGGCAATGCTGTTCCTCCGCTGATGGCAAGAGCTATCGGAAATGCTATTCTTAAAGTAATAAAAATGGACGATAATGAGAAAACGAACAGAACTTGAAATGCAGAATGAGGAGTATTTATCAAATAAGGGTATTGCCTTTGTGACAATAGTACTAACGGCTAATATTCTGAGCCACTCTATCTTTGATGCCAATCGACAAATTGTGAAATATCTGAAGGAACAGGGTATTCATGACTATGCTTCACAAGAGAAAGGTAAGAGTGCGAAGGTATTAATAGATACGCACATCCTATCTTTCAAAGAAGAGGTTTTTTCGAAGTCGTCTCTCTACAAAACAGGTACAAGAGGTGACAAGCGTATGTGGTTTGGTGCAGAAGTATTACCATATGCAGAGGAAGGTAATGTTTTTGTCATCATTGCTCATGAGGGGAAATTGTATGTCTGGAATGAGTCGAAGATAGATGTGGAATTATGTTACAACATAGGCGTAGATAATCCAATAAAGCGGTTTATGAAAATCGCCATGTTGTGTAAGTAGAAGAAAAGGAGTGTGTAAATTATTCTGTGTCAGTTTCAATGTCTGGCAGTTTAAGCCTTGACACAGTTTTGTTTACACTCTTCTCTCATCGTTCTATCCTGACTTAACATATTAAATTACGCTCCCCATTACACTACCTATCCAGATAGTCGGTATCTATGTCGAATAATTCAAATAATCTTCTGCAGGATTTGATTGGCAAGGATTCCTCGGCTTGTCCTATGAAGTCATCTTCATGGCTTCTGATATAAGCATCCACGTCTTCCTCCTTTACAAGGATTGGTCCTTTGATGTTTGTGAAGATAAATGGATAGCAGTCATCGATAGCGCTGTATCGTTACCAAGCGTAGCGATGTAATCGGTACCATGCTATCGTTACATTTTAAACAGAAACAAATTGCCCCAACCCGCTTGAGAAAGTAGGTTGGGGTTATTTGTTATGGTATCCAGCATAAAAGAAAAACGTTAGTTTTCGCTTTTATCAGTAGCTCAGATTTTGAACCATATCCAAAGGTAGCTGGGTCGCTTTGGCTACCTGTTCTGTTGGAAGTCCCATAGCCAGCAAACGTTGAGCAGTTTCTATGTTAGCTTCTATTCTACCTTCCCTTTTCGCCGTATCAATAGAGTTCTTGATATCCCGATATGCCATCTTGCTTGCTTCATATTCCCGAATCTCCTGTGGTGTGAATTTGGCAATCTCGGCTTCTTCGAAAAGTCGGTCAAAAACCTTGTCGCACAGCTCCTTTGGGCGTTGGGTAAGCTTATAGAGGTTCTTCAGTGCATATAGCCATTTATCATACAATGTTTCCAGTTCATCCAAAGTCTTGTCGAATTTGGCAATCTCTACATAGATAAACTCCAGCTTGTCGTAAAAAATCTTATGGGTAGCGGTATCGCACAACTGTACATGGTGGCGGATTTCCTCCTTGTCGAAGGCGTCCTCATTCATGTTGAAGTTGAGCAGCGCAACTGTATAGACATGGTTGAGTTTGAAATCCCAGTCACTCCCCTTGGGTGCCTGTTCACGGATAGGGAAAGTAGAGTAGAAGAGGGAACGATCCTTAAAATATGCCTGGTAGGCATTCTGCATTTCTACGATGAACTTCTCGCCGTTTTCTCCTTCGCAATACACGTCGAAGATAGCCTTGCGGTCGGTATAAACATCACCGACGTGCTCCGGGTTCAGATACGAAACGTCCTTAACAACCTGTTGAGGAAGCAAATGAGCAAATCCTTGTTCATTGCTGTTCCAAAAATGCGCTTGAAGCCGAAATCGGTCAGCAAGCTGATGTATCGTTCTTCTACCTGTTTCATACGCTGTTTGTTTTATATCTTATGCAAAGATAAACTTAATATTTGTAACATCCAAACTTTTAGAGCGTTTTTTTATTTTCTTCTGTCACAGCCTTCGTTCCTATCCTGATTTATTCAGGTTTCCCTGATTTCTTCAGTAAAGGGGCGAGGAACTTGTAGGTATATCCTTTCTGCTGCTTCACCATTTCTTCTGGTGTTCCGGCAAAGAGGAGCTGACCGCCGCCTCGTCCACCTTCCGGACCCATGTCGATGAGCCAGTCGGCGAGTTTGATGACATCGAGATTGTGCTCGATGATAATGACCGTATTGCCACGGTCTACCAGCTTCTGGAGTACATCCATCAGTATGCGGATGTCTTCGAAATGCAGACCGGTTGTCGGTTCATCGAGAATATAGAGCGTCTTGCCCGTATCACGCTTCGAGAGTTCGGTAGCCAGTTTTACGCGCTGACTTTCACCGCCAGAGAGGGTAGTGGAACTCTGTCCTAACCTGATGTATCCGAGACCTACATTCTGTAATGCTTTGATCTTCTGCAGTATCTGAGGAACATTCTCGAAGAAATCTACCGCCTGGTTGATGGTCATGTCGAGAACATCGGCTATGCTCTTTCCCTTGTATCTTACCTCCAGCGTCTCGCGGTTGTAGCGTTTGCCGTGGCATACCTCACAAGGTACGTAGACATCCGGCAGGAAGTTCATTTCGATGGTCTTATATCCGTTACCCTTACATTCCTCGCATCTTCCACCTTTCACATTGAAGGAGAATCTGCCCGGCTTGTAACCGCGGATCTTTGCCTCGGGAAGTCCTACGAAGAGCGAGCGGATATCGCTGAACACGCCTGTGTAGGTTGCTGGATTGCTGCGAGGCGTTCTGCCAATCGGACTCTGGTCTACATTCACTACCTTGTCGATATTCTCGATACCTTCGATGCTCTCGTATGGCATCGGTTTCTTGAGCGAACGGTAGAAATGCTGCGAGAGGATAGGCTGGAGAGTCTCGTTGATGAGAGTGGATTTGCCTGAGCCGCTGACACCCGTTACGACAATGAGTTTGCCGAGTGGAAAATCAACATCCACCCCCTTGAGGTTGTTGCCCGTTGCTCCGTGAATGGTGATATGCTTGCCGTTGCCTTCTCTGCGGAGGGCAGGCACCTCAATAGCCATCTTGCCATTGAGATACTGGGCGGTGATGGTATCGGTCTTGAGCATCTCCTGAGGTGTGCCCTGGAAGACAACTTCACCTCCCTTGCGTCCCGCCTTCGGACCGATATCTACTATCCAGTCGGCAGCCCGCATCATATCTTCATCGTGCTCCACCACAATAACGGTATTGCCCAGGTCGCGAAGTTCTTTCAGACTGTTGAGCAGACGTTCGTTGTCGCGCTGGTGCAGACCGATGCTTGGCTCATCGAGGATATAGAGTACATTGACCAGCTGGCTACCAATCTGAGTAGCCAGACGGATGCGCTGGCTCTCGCCACCCGATAGAGAAGCTGACTGGCGGTTAAGCGAGAGATAATTGAGTCCCACATCGAGGAGGAAGGTAACGCGTGAGCGCAACTCCTTGATGATTTCGTGAGCCACCTTCGCTTTCATCGAAGGCAGATGCTGTTCCACTTCTTCGAGCCAATCGCGCAGTTCATCGATGTCAAGACTGGCTACTTCGGATATATTCTTATCCCAGATTTTGAAAGAGAGCGATTCTTTTTTGAGTCGCAAACCATGGCATTCAGGACATTCGATGGTCGAGATAAACTGGTCGGCCCATTTCTTGCCCGCCGCACTCTCGTCATCCTCCATCACCTTCTGCAGGTAGTCGATGATGCCATCGTAGGCGCAGAAATAGTCGGTAGAGGTATGCACCTTTTCCTTTTCTATCTTCACGTTTTCGAGCGAACCATAGAGAATTTCCTGCATGGCATCGCCCGGAATCTCACAGATAGGTGTCTTCAGGTTGAGGTCATACTTGCTGAGCAATGATTCTATCTGCCAGAAAATCATCTGGTTCTTGTATTTGCCGAGCGGAGCGATGCCGCCTTCATGGATGCTGAGTTTATCAT
>ENA-OPSC01001454-OPSC01001454.1-human-gut-metagenome-genome-assembly--contig:-NODE-1454-length-10934-cov-1.983638_pt1 | contig 10934 bp, 8 predicted proteins | sample MGYA00241800_ERZ501891 | MGnify/ENA primary metagenome ERZ501891 (study PRJEB25962, sample SAMEA2042407) | human gut metagenome | biome: human gut; feature: human-associated habitat; material: faeces...
TTCGTCAGACCTCATTAAAATATGCCGGAACACTGATAACTGCCTCTGTTACTTCCTCTCCAAGATACACTTCCGCATCTTCTTTTAAAGAACGAAGCACCATTGCTGAAAGGTCGGTTGCTGTAAAAATTTTATTTCCTAACTTAAATTCCTTCCGGCTTCCCATACTTCTTTTAAATAAATTTGCGGTCTGGTCTGGATAAACCGCCATTCTCTCTAACGCTGTTTTTCCTACATAAACCTGATCATTTTCATCTATGCTGACTACTGATGGAGTCAGTCTTTCTCCTAATCGATTTGGAATAATTTCAGGTCCATGTTCTGTATAATACGCCGCAAGAGAATTTGTTGTTCCTAAATCAATTCCAATAATCACCGTGTTTCCTCCTGTAATCTTGTTAAAATCTGCGCTTTTCGATAAACAATCTCTGCCCATTCCTCTTCGTCCATCTCCGATTGTAAAGACCAGCCTTTCTTTTCTAATTTTTCAAGAATGGAAAGTGCCTTTTCTAAATCTTTTCGGCTCTTTGCTCTTATTGCAATATATCTTGCCCGAAGTAGTTCAAGTTCATCACTGTTTGCTCCATTTTCTTTTGCCAGTTGAAGGATATCTTTCACTCTGTCCTGTTCGCCAAATGACAGATACATACGAATCAACGTACAGTATGGTCTTGCATGGTATGGATACAGAGCTGTCGCTCTCTGATAATCATTGATTACTTCCTGGTACCTTCCAAGATACAGACAGGCTTCCTGACGAAGCAGATATGCAGGATAATACTGTGGGTCAAGCGCAATAATTTTATCGCAGATATCAAACATTTTTGCATATTCCTTTTTTCTGCGCCAGATATCCGCCGCTGTATGGTAATAACTTACTTTTTGTGAAAAATCCTGCTCCGCTTCCACCGCTTTTTCTATGTAATCCATTACTTCTAAAAGACTGCCTTCCTGTCCATCAAGAATCAAATCTGCCTTTGCAGAGGCAATCGTATAATATGCATAGCCAAGGCGTGCCATCTGTCTGGTCGTTTTCTTTGTTCCATCTGGACGAAGCTTTTGTATTGCGTGAAGCCACGGAACAAGATGTTCTAACGCTTCTGCATCCTTATTAACCGTTAAGAAAATTCTGCCCTTTAAGTTGTGGTAGTCAAGATAATGCTCCTCATCTGGAACAAAGCCATCCATCAGCGCAATGCCATCTTCAAATCTGGAATTCTGATAATAGCACCATGCAAGTTCCATAAGACCATCCTGATCTAAAAGACTATCTTTATATTTTGGCTCCAATTCCGCTATCACATACACATTTGCCTTGTTAAGATCTGCCACAAGCCGTTCATCTACCGGGCTTTCTTCTAACAAATCAAGAATAGACTCTCTTGCCTCTCGGTAGCGTCCCTCGTGAAGTATTGATTCCATCTTTCCGGTTCTTGCAAGAAATGATTCCGGATGTGCTTCTAATACCGCATCGTACAATGCAATCGTTCCATCCCATGTATCTTTTTCCTGACAATATCGTCCATAGCAGCATACAATCCGTTCTTCCTGTGGATACTTCTTTGCAAGAGAACGGAAAATCTCACCGCCCTCTTCCTGCTTTTCCCTCTCTTCATCACTGTAAAGAAGCCTTGCCTTTTCTAATAAAATATAAGGATGGCAAATATCATAATTTGCTTCTATAAAATGATATTCTTCCCACGCTTCTTTCCGCATACCAAGATCTGCATACTGGCGAAGCTTATGGTAATGTTCGATATAATCATCGACATCCTCACTAACATCACCCTCAAATAATTCATAATTTAACGCACCATTATAGCGGACAACCTGCTGCAAAAAGTCAACGTAAGGCTCTGGAAACAGTTCTAGGAGTTCCTTTCGATTCCCTGTAATAGAAAATGTCTGATCAATCTTTTTCCATACTGGTGATGGCAGACGGAAATTCTCCATTAAAAATACAAGAAATCTCTGGCGTACTTCCTCGCCGCTTTCTAAGCTGATACAGATATCTTCTGAAAAAAGCTTTTCCCACTCCTGCTCGTCAATTCTCCGATAAAAATCTTTGTAAAGCTGTTCGCACCGGGAAATAAATTCCTCTGCCGGAGAAAGATTTTCTGGCTCTTCTTCCTTTTGTCTGGCGTATTTTAACGCTTCCTCATAAGCTTCCCTCAGACGCTTAAATCCGTCCGGGTCATCTTCCGGATTCACCGCATGAAGCCTCGCCCGATATGCTTTCTTAATTTTCTTTTCTTCTTTTGTCGCTTCTATTCCTAATGTGTTAAAAAAATCATTCATCTTTACAACTGTCCAAATACTTCTCCTATTTTATCGTTAATGACTAAATCTGCCTGTGAATCTCTCTGTGTCGCTGACTTATTAATTAAAATGAGGTGGCTTCCCTTAAAATAATCAATGAGTCCCGCTGCTGGGTACACAACTAAAGAAGTTCCTCCAATAATAAGAACATCTGCCTGACTAATATAGTGAATGGTCTTGGAAATGACATTTTCATCAAGCCCTTCTTCATATAAAACAACATCCGGCTTAATCAGTCCGCCGCACTCGTCGCATTTTGGTGCACCCTCGCTGTTTTTTACATAAGCAGCATCAAAAAATTTGCCGCACCGCATACAGTAATTTCTGTGAATACTTCCGTGGAGCTCTAATACATTCTTACTTCCTGCCATCTGGTGAAGCCCGTCAATATTCTGCGTCACAACCGCACGACATTTTCCCTGTGCCTCCCACTCTGCAAGCTTATAATGTGCTGCATTCGGCTTGGCATCGAGTGCCATCATCTTATCTTTATAAAAATCAAAAAAGTCCTTATTTCGTTTCATGAAAAAGGTGTGGCTGACGATGGTTTCCGGCGGAAAATCATATTTCTGGCTGTATAGTCCATCTGTGCTTCGAAAATCTGGAATACCGCTCTCTGTAGAAACACCGGCACCTCCAAAAAATACCAGGTTATCTGTTCCATCAATAATTTCCTTTAACTTTTTGATTTTTTCGTTCATAACATGTACCTCCTTACATCACTGTATCTATATACTTGTTAAAAATATTTCTGCCAAAAATTACTTTTCAAACACGCTCTATATCAAATCATAAAAATAAGCACATTCACAAGCCCTAATATAAGGCCAATCACCGCTCCAAGATTTACAATCGCACCAAGTTCCTTACTCATAATAGAAAGTACCAGTTCCTCAACTTCTTCTACTTTCATCGCATTGATCCGCTCCTCAACTACAGCTGAAAGCTTTAAGGAGGAAAGTAATGCCGGCAGTTTTTCTTCTATGATTCTCTTATAAAGCCTCCAGAGAAATTCCGGGTCGTAAATTCCCTTTTCTTCAAAGAATCCTGTTACTTCCGGTATTGGCTTTGCCTGTAATTCTTCGGATGCTGCCACTACCTCTTTTTCGATATAGCCTCTGGCATTCTCTGCTATGTAGGCATCAATCCCTTCCTGAATCTGTCCGGCGATTTTCTCAATAAAAGAACCGCCAAGCATCATCCCAAACATGGAATCCGCAAGCTTTCTCTGTGCCTCCTGCACTACCTTATCTACGATCAGCTTACCCGGCTCCATCGCAATAACTTTTTCTGAAAGGAAGTCTGTTAAATCTTCTTCAACCGATGCAGCAAAATCATCCACTTTCTCTTCTTCCACAATCTTTACTGCCGCAGAATGAAGTGTATCTTCAGATTGTTTTTGTTCTTCTACCCATGCCTGTATATGACTTTTAAACTCTTTTTCTGACTCTTCAGAAAGAAGCTTCTCTCCCATATACTCTGGTGTTAAAAGCTGTGTTTCCACGACATTACCAACGGCTTTTGCCAGCCTTGCCTGTCCTCTTGGAATTACGCCTGGTGTAAAGGGAAGTCTCTTTCCAAATACCCTGACTTCCTTTCTCGGGCGAAATAACATCTTTACCGCGATCCAGTTTGTCACATAACCAATAATTGCCCCGATAATTGGTGTGACAATATATTTCCACATAGTTTATTCCTCCTTTTTCAGAGTACATTCAACATATTTCTGAATAATTACATATTATCATATCCTGTTGCAAATGCAAGAATCAAGTCAGGATTCCGCTTCTGCCACTTTATCATTATCTAAGCCATTCCAGAAATTCTCCAAAACCTGTCCGCAGTTATTCCGGTTCACCGCATAATAGCTCTCCCATTCTTCCGGCAACAGGCTTTGATTATCCCTTTCTAAAAAACGTTCATCCATTAAAAGAATCGTTCCCACATCTTCTGCTGTCCGAATCACTCTTCCAGCAGCCTGCAGCACTTTGTTCATTCCCGGATACCGATACGCATAATCATATCCTTTTTTTTGCTGTCTGTCAAAGTATGCCCGTATGACTTCTCTCTCATTACAGATTTGCGGCAGGCCAGTTCCCACAATCAGCACGCCGATAAGACTGTTTCCTGTAAGATCAATACCCTCTGAAAAAATACTGCCAAGAACACAAAAACCGATAAGCGGCTTTCCTGACTGTTCCCGAAACTTTTCAAGGAAAGCTTCCCTGCTTCTTTCTTCCATCGAAGGTTCCTGCACAATAAGTTCCGAAACCAGCGCAAGATTGCTTTGTTCTGCCATCCCATACACGCTGGTAAGCATTTCATAGGAAGGAAAAAATATCATATAGTTCCCCGCCTTTTTTTCTAAACAAAGTTCCAGATAACGAATCATTTTTCCGTATTCCCACTCGCCTCGTCTCGTATAGCGGCTCGTCACATCTTCCGTGATGGCAAGAAGCCGATTCTCTTTCGCAAATGGCGAAGCTATCTGGTATGCCTCAAAGCGGTTACCGCCGAGAAGCTGCCTGTAATACTGCACTGGCAAAAGTGTTGCCGAGAAAAAAATACTTGAACGGCTATTTTCAATATATTCCTCCAGCTTATCAGACGGATTCACACAAAAAAGCCGTAATAAAAAGTCTCGTCCCCGCTTCTCACTATAAATCTCATAACCGCTGTCCATACTGTCTAACATCATATAGAAATGCGTAAGCTTAAAATAAAATTCGACAATCTCCTCGCGCTCCGAAAAATTATCGTGGTCAGCAAGATATTCTTCTAAGGGCCCAATCAGATGAAAAATAGGAAAATACATCGCATCCGCATTCTCATGCAAGCTGAAACGGTTTCCATCTTGTGCCTGCTTTTCTAACTTTCTGAGTGCCATAACACAGTTACCTAGCTTTTTAAATAAAAACCGGTTCCTGTCCTTAAAATATTTTTTCGGTACTTTAAAGTCACTCTTTGCAATGTCTGCGCTATACATCTCTCTCGCCCGGTCAAGCAAGTTATGGGCTTCATCAATAAGATAAATATTCTGCCGCAGACTTCCTTCTATAAGACTCTTTCTATTTACATGCGGGTCAAATACATAATTATAATCACAAATAATACAGTCCGCCCACACCGCTGCCTCAAAAGACAGTTCATATGGACAAACCTTATATTTTTCAGCAAATAAAAGAATATTCTCCCGGCTGATCTCGCACTCTGCAGTAAGCAGTGCATACAGTGCCTCGTTAATCCGGTCAAAATGTCCTTTTGCTCTCTCACAACTTTCCGGATTACACTGCATCTCTTCCTGAATACAAATTTTTTCTTTTGCCGTAATCGTTACTGCTGAGAGAAATAATCCCTGCTTTTTTAGCAGCTTTATCGTATCCTCCGCCACTGTCCTTGTAATCGTCTTTGCCGTGAGATAAAAAATATTTTCTGCTTTTTCTGCTCCAAGTTCTTTTAGGGCAGGATAAAGCGTAGAAATCGTTTTTCCAACTCCTGTCGGAGCTTGCAGGAAGATGTGCTTTTTATTCTCCATCGCCTGGTAGGCAATTGCTGTCATTTTCTTTTGCCCCGGCCGAAAAGAAAAAGGAAACTGCAATGCCTGAATGCTTGCATTTCTCTTTTCCCTTGCCTCTACATAATACGCTGCCCACATCCGGTAAGCATCCAATACTTCCGCAAACCACAAAGATAACTCTCCCATAGTATAACAATAAAAAATTCTCTTTATCTGCTCAGTTTCTAAATGACAATATGTAATTTGTACCCCTATCTTCTCTAAATCCTGCTTCGCTCCATACATGTACGCATAACACTTTGCCTGTGCCAAATGTAAAATGTCTGCTTCCTCTATCTCTTCCACATCGCGATATACACATTTAATTTCATCAACATAGGTAAGTTTTTCTTCATTACTCTCTATCTGATTCATCCCATCAACATCACTAAGCCTATCCTTATTAACCTCTGTTTTGTCAATTCCATCGGCTCGTCCTTCTAAAACTAAATCATACCTTTCTTCCTGCCATTCCATTTTCAGAGGAACTTCGCTCTGATAAGTCGCTTTCTGCCCCCGTTGTATCTTTCGGTGCAGCCTGCTACCCTCAAGCATTGCCTCCGGGCTGGCACTTACCGAGGATCCCGTCGTAATATCGCCACCTCGAAATAAAAATTCTACCAGATGCCGCACCGAAGTTTTTACGACACCTTTCTGATAGGACAACATAATACAGTCCTCCTTCTTTTTGGATGCTCTCTAATACTTTTTTGTCATTCTTTCTTATTTCATAAAAATTCTTTTATTATTTACGCTATAATAAATTACGTTTTTCATATTTATTTCTTTTGAATGAAATACTGTCGTAATTTTCCTACTTATCTTTTCTTTCCTGTCTACTGTTTTCTCCCTGTATACAGCTTTTTCTGATTTCTTTTTATTTCTTTCCAATGTTCCCAGGAAAATCTTTTACATAAAAGAAAATGCCCACAATGAGGGGCAAAACTCATTGTGGACATTCTCCGTATAATACTAACCTTTAACTTAGGGGATTACTTTAATTATAATACAATACTTCTCTAAAAATTTCATGCCTTTGTAGGGGAATTTTTTGTTCAATTTTCAAGAAATTATTGATATTCGTATTAAGATAACAACATTCTTTCATTTGAAATAAAAAATTCTCTTCTTATCGTCTATGAATTCCCAAAATCTTCTCATGAAAACAACTACAAGAAAATTCTCAAAACGCATACTTCATTCTCTTCAAAGTTTTACTGTTTTTTCCCTGAAATGTATTTGAAAAAGGCTTCTTCTATTTATGATAACTGTCCAAGAATTGCAGGAATTAACTGTTTCTTTCTGGATACCACTCCTGGAAGTTCTGCGGAGCTGTCTTCTACAGTTGTCTCAAATGCGTTCTCAATAACTTCTTTGCACATCTCTCCTACCATTAATAATTCTGTAGATTCATTAATGATATCTGTCATCATAAAGAATACCATATCAAGACCGTAGGAAGTACGAACCTCTTCCATATAAGGGAGAAGTTTTCCTTTACATGCAGAAAGTTCTTCCTTATTCATGGAACTGATCTGACCTACACCAAAGTTAATGTTAGAATCATTGAACTTCTTGAAATCCTGATAGAAGATTTCTTTTGCAGATTTTTCTCTTAAATTACTTCCGGCATCAAACATATCTCTTGCATACTGCTCAATGTCGATATGTGCGATAGATGCAAGTTTTTCTGCAACAAGATGGTCAAGTGCTGTACATGTTGGAGAACGGAACATTAATGTATCAGAAAGAATGGCAGAACATAAAAGACCGGCAATCTTTTCTGGAATTGTGACATCATTCTCCATATACATCTGTGTGATGATTGTTGCGGTACATCCTACTGGCTGGTTTCTGAAATATACTGGAGAGTTTGTCTCAATATTTCCAAGACGATGATGGTCGATAATCTCTAAGATTTCTGCTTCCTCAAATCCGTCTACTGCCTGTGCCTTTTCATTATGGTCTACAAGGATGAGTTTCTTTCTCTCTAAATCTAATAAATTACGTCTGGAAATCATTCCTACGTAGTTACCCTGATTATCTGTGATAGGGAAATCACGGAATCTTCTCTTTGCCATAATCTCTTGAATATCATCCACATAATCTGTTGTATGGAAAGTAATCAGGTTATCTGTTGTCATGAAATAACGAACTGGCATACTGTGGTTAATGAGTCTTGCTACTGTGTAAGTATCATATGGACTTACGATGATACGACATCCATGTTCCTTTGCCATCTTGCGGATAGTTTTAGAAACAGTAGCACCCATACATACAACGATACACTGTGCATCCATCTCAATCGCACAAAGCTGGGACTCATAACGGTTACCAAGAATAACCATATCCTGTGGCTCAATATATCCCTCCATCAAATCTGGGTTTGCAGCAGCGATTAAAACATGTCCTTCTTCAAATTCACCATCTAAATCACCAACAATCATCTCACCATCAATTGTCTCTACAATATTTTTATAGCTTGTACCAGCTTTGGATAAAATCATGTTGTCATATACATCCATGTCTGAATAAGCAATATCACTGACTGTAATGATTCCGGCAAGCTTTTCATCCTCAAGAATAGGAAGAGAAACGATACGTGCGCCTCTCATAATATCCCATGCCTTTTTCAGAGATAATCCAGCTTCGATACCTGCTGTTTTACGAATCTCAATATCTGTAACCTGTGGGCGGATATCATTCACATATAATGGTGCTTCCTGCTCAAAGTACTTTAATACATACTGTGTCTCTTCATTAATATGCCCTGCTCTTGTTGGGATATACTTTGCTCCCTCTTCCTGTTTCTGACTTAATTCATTCTTAAGATATGCATAAGAAATCGCAGAACAGATACTATCTGTATCTGGGTTCTTATGACCGATTACATAAACATTATTCTTTTTACTCAAATCCCCTATTTCCTTTCCTTTTTATAGTTATTATTTATACTCGCAATTCCAGAAAATACTGCAGGCAATCTGCTGAATTGTCTTGATTACATTACTTTCCAGTATGCTATAGTAAAATATCCCGGTTTATGAAAACCAGAACTCCCTGCCCTTATCATACCAGTTATTATCACACCTTTTGGGTAGTTTTCCCAGTATGTTCACAGACATGACTGGTAGTAAAAAATCTCGAACTACTGTACAAATTCTTCTATTCTTTTCCACCATCTATAATTGTAAACAAATTTTTTCTTTTTTTCAATTGTTTTTGATAAGATAAACGCTTATATTCTGCCCTCGAATATCCTTTATACTCAAATACCGGAACATTCTCAAAAATCTGTCTTACTGCCTGCTGTACTTCCTCTCTTATCTGTGCGTTCTCAAAGGACAGAATACTTACCTTTTCCTGCAGCTTTTCATAAGAACTGCCATTCTTTATCATAATAAGCAATGTTCTTACTAAAACCGTTGCCCGATAATAATTCAATCCCATCTTATCAATGAAAAGATTCCCAAGCTCACTGACTCCTCGCCACCGATTATCAATCCCTGCCGCATCACTGATATAAATCAGATCTTCAAGTTTTATCGGCTTATAAGGAAGATTCTCATGCTGTCTGACATATTCAAGCAGCATATCTGGATTCTCCACATTCAGATATTGAAAATATTCATTCTTTTCGAAAGTATCTTTTAAAATCGCTCCAAACGGCCACAAAGAAGTGCGGCACTTAATAAAGAGAAGAAAATCCTCATAAGAAATGACCTTCTTAGATACTTTTAAAAACAGGGAATACAGCGTTCTTGTCTCTATAAATCCATAATAATACATGAAGCCGGTAATTATCTTTTCCCACTCATCATATACCGAGAGAAGCTTTCTGTTCTTCCTACTCTTTAACAGAAAATAAAAATTATCCTTCATCTCTTCCACAACAATAAGACGGTTCGGCTCATCTGTGACCGGATTGCCCATCTGGTAAGCTAAAAATCCAAAAATTTTTAAATACTCAATATAATTCCAGCGTTCCTCTGTCATCACAATGACAGAATTCTCCCAGACTTCTGTTAAAAAATCTAACATTACTTTTGGCAACATAAGGAGAACCCACTTCGGCTCGGAACAAAACTCCTCTTTCAAGGCGGAAATATATGCTTCCTTCGGCAGTCCATCTTCATATTCAATTCCAATCCGGCCAAGAATTGACTTCACTGTCTGCACAGGCGTACTTTTCATAATCGTTTCTGCTTCTAAACTGCTGATGCTCACTCTCGCCTCGTCTGCTACATATCTGTCCTGCATATTCTCTCCAATCTTCCTTGCCGCCTATAAGTTCACTAAATGAAAAGCACCCTGTAAATACAGGATGCCATTCACAAGGCATGCCATGCCTCATATTCATTCGTGATTATTAATTTCTGCCACAACACTTTTTGTACTTCTTACCACTTCCGCATGGACATGGATCATTACGTCCAATCTTAGGTGGCTTAACTACTGTTGTAGAGCTTCTCTGCTCCTTATATAACTCCTTACGTCTTTCTGGAGTTAAAAGAGCATCCCACTGCTCTAAACCATATAACCAGTCAGCCTTAGCAGCTACCATATTATAGTAAAGCTTCTCTTTATCATAATCTAAAGATACCACTGTATCTGCTTCCATCTCCTCGATAGGATTTGGATTCTTAAGACTGTCATTGATTCCATCTAAGAAACCTACAAAGTAAGTAAGTTCCATGTTATATTTCTGTGCCAGTTCTGTAACTGTTCCACTTACTGGTTCTTCTGGTGTAGCAAGAATCTGTTCGTATACTGCCTTCTCCTGATTGAAATATCCAATCCAGAATTCCTGTCCTTCTCTGGTTCTATCATCATGGCTATACGCAAATTCTCTCCAATCTGTTAATAAAGACATATCTCTTTTCCTTTCTTTTCAAACGATTCCCATAATTCGCGGGGAAATATCCATATTCGGAACTATGGCATCATATATTATAACAGTATACCAAAATCTATCTAGAAATTCAACATATATTTTCTAATTTCGTTTATCTGTTTAAACAGACGCCACCATGAAGTAGAAGAAGCAATATTTGTGGCT
>ENA-OPSC01001455-OPSC01001455.1-human-gut-metagenome-genome-assembly--contig:-NODE-1455-length-10922-cov-3.171897_pt1 | contig 10922 bp, 5 predicted proteins | sample MGYA00241800_ERZ501891 | MGnify/ENA primary metagenome ERZ501891 (study PRJEB25962, sample SAMEA2042407) | human gut metagenome | biome: human gut; feature: human-associated habitat; material: faeces...
AGACAGCAGAAGCCACCACACCGGAAACCGCTGAAGCCAATGTTCCGACACCGAATCTTTCGCAGATTACTGAAAATCTGTACGCCGATCTGCCGGACGCGCCTACCGGCAGTTACTTTGGCAGTATGGGTCTGCCCGTGGCAACCGGCGAGACAAAAATCGGTATCTCCGCGTGGGTTTCTGACCTGTATGACGGCGTAGATGCCCATATGGATGCCGATGCGCTGAACGCAGATGAGAACACGGTCACAATCGGCAAAACTCCCGGTACAGACTATGCCATTGTTCCACTGCTGGCGCAGGTCGAATACCCGGCAGACGGTGCGGTATCCGAAATCATACTGCCGGACGGTGTAGAGCTTTTAAGCTATCTCTCCACCGATTATGAGCCAATCCCGGCAGACGATCGGGAACAGGCTGAAATCCTGCACCAGACATACTCGGAGCAATCGGCGGCAGCCACCGGTTTGTATGTGAAAGCCTCTGCCGATTTTACGGCGCAGCTGGTCTATACGGATTCGGACGGCAGTTCGCAGTCAAAAGCTATCCATGTACAGATCAGCGAGGATGCTGCACCCACACAGATGTATGCCGACACTGGTGATGACAGCATTGCCGCCTATGCTGCAGGACCGACTCCGCCGTATGCCACCGGCAAAATCACCAGTATTGCCAAGGAGGGCGGCACATGGCTGATTTGGTTCAACGGTCAGGAAGCCTACTGCTGCAGCCACGGCCTGAACGGCCAGCCCAAGGGCTGCCCCACCTACAGCTTCTCTCATGTATCCCGTCTTGAACCCGGCCAATATACCCCCGGCAACCACTATGCAAATCAGGTCAACATCTGGGGCGGTCTTGGTCAGCTGAGTCTGGATATGCTGGATGATCGTCCTGTTGTGGCAAGCCTTGAAGATGATCCTGAAGGCGGCGAAGAACAGCCGGACATCCTTGGCAGCCTTTACGATGAAACCCAGCAGTGGATCATGGAAAAGTATCCTGACAGCTACGCGGCGCAGACCTATATTGCTGCTGCAGAAGAACTGGTAAACGGTACAGATGCGCAGTCCGGGGAAAACGGCTACTACACCTACATCTATAACCCGCCCGCAGGGTATGCGTGGCAGGTTGTGGCACTGGTCGGTGAAGAAATTGCGGGCGGCACTGAGATCCCGGATGTGCCAAGTGTTCCGGAACCGAAGTACTATTCCGCTGCATGGACAGCTCCTGCCCAGACTGCCGGCGGCAGCTTTGATCTGACATTCACTGTCAACACCGACAAGGTCCAGCTGAACACGCTGGAAAAGGTGGACGGCGCAGTCATTACTATCACGCCCACTCAGACCAGCGGCAGCGTGGACGGCGGCAGTTGGCAGATGAGTCCTGCCGCAGCGCAGACCATTACCACAAGCGGTCACACACAGGATGACAGTTTTCACCTCAACGGCGGCGATGGTTCTGCCACATGGACGGTTCACTACGAGGTGTCCAAGACCAGCACCAGTACGCTCAGCGGGCAGGAAGGACCGTTCACCAGCCAAGCCGAAGCGGATGCCGCTGCCGAAGCCGCCAAGAATGCAGCCATCGGGCAGCTGCAGAACGAAGCGCAGGGCATGGTGGATGCCGCTATTGCCTCGGCGCGGGCGCAGCTTGCCAATATTACATTCAGCTACGATGAGATCACTATCCCGCATGGCTTTGATTCAACGCCCGGTGCGTTGGGCAGCCACCAGACTATTACTGTTCCGGCTAATAGTTCCAATGACTATAAAATGCAGAACGATGAATGGTCGGTAAAGGTCAGCATCGACAAAATCGACAGTGAAACCAAGCAGCGCATCAAGGGCGATGCCGAGTTTAAGATTTTTGCGTGGGACACCGTTCGGCAGTGCTATATCCCGTTTGGCGGATACAACCGGTACAAGGTCGAGCGCCAGAGCGATGGCACTTACAAGGTCATCAACCACAGCGACTATGCAGGCGGTTCGGACGATTTGTTCTACACCCAGCGCAACGAGGGCAAGTTTGTCATCGTGGAAAGCCGCGCACCCAGTGGGTACTATGGTGACTGGTCGGATGTAAACGCTCCCGGCACAGCCGGTTCCGTGCTGGGCAAGCGGGCGTATGCCTTTGAAATCACCAAAGCATTGGACGCCCAGACCATTTGGCTGGGAAACGCGGATTATAACGCCGACATTACCACGGCCAACAGCGGCGGCACGCTTATCGACACCGGCGAGGGTGTGGTCACCATCACCTTTGGCAGCCGCAATGCAGATAAGACCTATGCCACAGATCCCACCGGCATTGCCAACAACGAAGATTCCTACATCATGCACGCCAATGCCGACAAGATGCAGAACGACCGTGTCCTCGGCAATATTCTGCTGACGAAAGTGGATCTGGACGCCGCGCGGTATCTGGCTGCGGGCAGCAACGGAGATACTACGCTGGAGGGTGCTGTGTACGATCTGTACGCCGCTGACACCATTGAACACCCGGACGGCGTTTCGGGTGTCGTAGATTATTCGAAAATCACCGATGCCAACGGACAACCTATCTGGCACACCACTGTCCTCACCAACGGCGGCTGGGATACCGATTACCTGCCCATTTTGCAGAAAGACCGGCTGGTAGCCTCCGCCAAGATTACAGACGGAAAGCTGGCTTTTGCCAACCTGTACATGGGCCGCTACTATCTGGTCGAGCGTGCCACCGGGCTGGTGCTGCCCATTGACGGAAACGGCAAGCTGTATGTTACCGGGAAGTATCCACAGCTAAACAAGAAGCTGGAACGCACCGGCAAGTACAGCAGCCTTGCCACCAAGGGCGGCGAGTACACCGACTACATCTACAAAAACCAGTATTCCGCCGTAGCCGAGAGCCGCAAGCTGAACGGCAGCAAGGCGTGGGATGGCTACTATCTGTCTTATGCCAAGGGCTACCTCTGCGATGAGGTCAACCACTACAAAACGCTGACCTATGCGGATGAATCGACTTACCACATCCACGCCGAACAGGAGAGCCAAGACGAAGTCCTCAAATCCGGCTTTAGTTTGCAAAAGTTGGTTTCGACCACCGGTCAGCCAAGCCCGGCACTGAAATTAGAGGGTGCGGGCTTTACCGTTTATCGCATCTCCAAACTGAGCAAGGCGGCGCATTTCAAGCAGAACCCGGATGGCAGCTACGATGCCGCCAGCATCCTATCTGCCTACCGCAAGGACAATTACGATAACGCCACACTAAAATACGATTTCACCGCCGAGGGACAAGCCATCGCCAATATGTACGAGAGCAGTACCGAAACAGTCAACGCCTATAACGCGACCTTGACCGCAGACGGCGACTACGCCAACGGCAAGGGTAACGGCTGGATGCCCACGGATCAGCCCGCTGAATATAGGCTGGGAGAAATGTTCACCAACGATGAGGGCATCTTCCGCGTAGAAGGGCTGCCCTATGGGCAGTACCTTGTCGTCGAAACCACCATCCCCAAGGATGTGTTCCAGTGCGACCCGTTCATCGTGACAGTGGACGCCAACAGCCCGCAGAGCCGATTCACGATTCCTGCGGGTAGCGTCACCACCCCCAGCAACGATTATATGACTTTTAATGTGCTGGACGAGGAACTGGAAGGCTATTTGCAGCTTATCAAGACCGATACAGAAACCGGCAAGGCGGTCAAAATCGCCAACACCTCTTTTGCCTTGTACAAATTGGATGACAAGGGTAATAAGACCCGCATTTCCATGATCGACCCAGCCAACGGCAGCGCCACCAAGAAAACGGATGTGTTCTACACCGATGCAGACGGTCTTATGAAAACACCCGAAAAACTGCCGCTGGGCAGATACCTGATTGAGGAACTGCAAGGTCCGGAAGGATACTATAACGATCCTGCCTACTCGGTGGAGTTTGAAATCAAGTCTGACCGCGTCTGGCAGGTCGTGGGCAACGCCACCAACGACATGGATGAGTACATCGTTACGGAGAAATATTGCAATCACGAAACACTCGGTCAGCTTACCATTCGTAAGCTGGGCAATGTGCTGACCGACTACCAAGATGGACAGTTCATCTACACGCAGGACAATCTCGCAGGCGCGGTGTACGAAATTCATGCGGCAGCCGACATTGCCACACCAGACCGCCAAGGCACCTACTGGTACAAATCCGGCGATTTGGTGGCAACTGTTACCACCGGCACGGAGGGTCAGGTGGATGAAGTAAAATTCAGCCCCACCCGCACACAGGCAACCTATGATTTCTTGAAAATTACCCATGATGGCACCAAAGGCGAAGTAACCGTGACCCTGCCGCTGGGTAAGTATACTGTTACCGAGGTAAAAGCACCTTACGGCTTTATCCTGACAAACCAGAGCTACACGGTCAAATTTGGCTGGGATAACCAGAAAAACGACATTGTGCTGGCAAAAACCATTGTCAGCCACGAGCAGGACGGCGATAAGCAGTGTTCGTATGATGTTGTGAACGCCAAGGACGCCTCGGAGGCCCACAAAACCGGGCAGATTCTGGTGTTTGAAAATGCCCGCGTTCTGCCTGTGCCGGAGCAACCCGGTGATAAGGTCGGAAAGGTTGGTATTGGCATTTACAAGCAGGACCGCGAGGCCATGACCTATCTGCAGGGAGCCGTGTATGAACTTTATACTGCGGACGCCATTTACGATAACAGCGGTAATAAGCTGCTGGACGCCGGTGCAAAGCTGGCAGAAAGCAGCCCCACCAATGAAAGCGGCTTTACATGGTTTGCTGTGGACATTCCCATCCGCGCAGAAACTTATCCAGATTCCGGCAACAGTGGCAAATACCAGATTGTTGAGGTAAAAGCCCCTGCCGGGTATTTGTTGGACAGCACACCGGTAGATGTGGAGTTCACCTATGAGGGCCAGCAAATCGCGTGGCAGGTCGTGGACGCTACAAACACAAACCTGCGCACCACCGTGGATATCTCTAAGCAGGATATCACCAACGGCAAGGAACTGCCCGGTGCAAAGCTGGAAATCCGTGCCGCAGACGGCAATTTGGTCGAAGGCTGGACCTCCGGTAAAACTCCGCATACTGTACGCGGGCTGGAACTTGAAAAAGAGTACACCCTGACCGAAACCCGCGCGCCGGACGGCTATGCCGAAGCCGAAAGCATCGTGTTCAAGCTGGTGCAGAACGGTACAGAGCAGGTCAATGAGGTGTATGTAAAAACGGACGATGACTGGTCGAAAATGAATGGTTCAACCATTGTCATGCAGGACGCGCCTGTGCTGGATATCGACAAGACCGACATTGCAGGAAATCTGCTGCCGGGCGCTACGCTGACGATCCGTGATGCGAATGATGAGGTCGTCGACACTTGGACAACCGACTACAAAACGCATCGTGTTCCCATTTCAAATGATTTCCTCAAGCTGTCGGATGGCAACAAGGAGTACATCTACACCCTGACCGAAGATGCCGCCCCGGCTGGCTTTGAAATTGCCGAATCAGTACAGTTCAAAGTACAGAAGGCAGACGAAAGTGTTTGTCTGTTCGTCCGCAAAAATGCCGATGCCGAATGGGTGCGCGCCGACAAACGCCTGATTCAGATGATTGACGAAGCTACACCCCGTGAGGACACGCCCACACCGACTCCGGCCCCCACACCGCAGCCGACACCCGCTGCAACCCCGGCGCCCACTCCTGTTCCCACGCCGGTTATTACGCCGCACAAGGTGCAGACCCTCCCGCAGACAGGAGATGGTTTCCCGCTGCTGGCTATCGTGGTCGTTTCCCTGGCGTCTGCGACAGGTATTGTGCTGCTGACCGTTAAGCGGAAAAATGCGCTGAAAGAAACTTCTGATGAGGAGGATGCCGATGAAAGTGCTGATCGTTGAACCCGGAAAATACCCCCGCGAAGCCGACATTGAACACACCCTTGAAGCCGAGCAGGCAGTTGTCGGCGGCACCATCGAGGCAGTGTACCCTTGGCGGGATAGCGCCTGTATCGTCTGTAATGAGTAGTTCCTACAAATGAGTAGTAATTGAGCAAAATGCCCAGAATCCCGGGCGTTTAAGCATAATTTACTACACATAATCAGAAAGTTTTCTTTCCAAATTGTGTTAACCATTGCAATAAATCTTCATCCTCCTCCCAAGGCATTGTGGTATTGGGTGTGTAATTCGGCACTTTCTCCTCAAATACTTTTCGCTTCATCTCTGCATCGATGCGAGCGTAAACCTCTGTTGTAGAGATGTCTGCATGCCCAAGAAAATCTCGAATATATATCATGTTAACACCAGCTCGCAGCAAGTGCATGGCTTTGGTGTGGCGTAATACATGAGGAGATATATTCTGTGGTTCAAGTACCGGAGATGCCTTTGCCGCATACTTCTTCAGAATATAGGTGACTCCATAGCGAGATAAAGCCTGCTTTTTTGCATTATAAAATAGCGGAATCATCTGAGACTGAGAATCGGAATGAAAGCTGCGGATATATCTGTCCAACAGTTTGCAGGTATCCTTCATCAGGGGAACCTGACGAACTTTTCGTCCTTTTCCAGTTAGAATAACCATTGGGGGGTGTGTTAGACGGACATCTTTCAGCCTAAGATCCACCAATTCCTGTACCCGTGCGCCAGAGTCATACAGTAGTGCAAGAAGTGTCAAATCTCGGAGCCCTTGTCGGGTAGATGCATCTGGTTGGGACAGAAGAAGTGACAGATCATCCTCCGTCAAAAACGGTATCAATGCCTTTTCGTACTTTTTGGGTCGCAGATTAATAATGTCAACGCAGTTTTCTATGTTTTCCGGAAACTTGTACTGTACAAAATGAGCAAAGGCCTTTATGGCGGCAAGTCGCTGGTTTCTTGTTGTAACCGCAATATGGCGGGATGTTTCTAACCAATCCAGAAATTCAGAAACAAGTTCCATATTCAGATAGCGCAATTCTATATAATTTGCGGAGATGCCTTTCTTTTCTTGAAAAAATAGAAGGAGTTGCTTGAAAGTATCTCTGTATGAATTGGTGGTATTGGGACTCACCCCGCATGTAGTAGGCAGATAGATTGAGAAATACTCGGTCAGTGCTTTGGTAAAGTCAGTTTTCCTCATCCGTCTCACCTCCAACCGGAATAATGCCGACAAATGCTCTGTCAAGTTTTTGGGAAAGTTCCGGGAACGAAGCAACCGTCAGGTGAATATACCAACAGGTTTCACGGTAACTCTTATGTCCCAAATACGCGGCAAGGCGAGGAACGATTACCATGGGATCATACCCATCAGAAAGTTGTTTTTCCAGTGTATGAACTGCGAATGTATGCCGAAAATCATGCACACGAGGGCCATTGCCGGTGTGAGGAATATTGCATGCGAATAGCAGCTCGCGAAAATTATCATAGATTGTTTTAATAGAATAGTGGCCACAAGCAGATGGAAAGAACCATTCTCTTTCATCTGGTAACTGAGCAGAGTAGCTTCGGAGATACTCTATTACGCTATTGTGGACAGGGACAAGTCTATCCTTACCTCCTTTCCCGTTGTGTACAGTAATAATGCCTGTATCCAAATCGACATCCTTCACTCTTAGCCGGAGCACCTCACCTATACGAAAACCACAGCAATATAAAAGCCGGATAACAGCAGGTATGACCAGATGCCTTGTTGGCGCATTATTCCTGACCGGCAGATTATCTGCTGCATATAATAATCGCCGTATTTCTTCAACAGTAAATATATGCGGGGTAAAAGTCGAACTGTTCTTTAGTTTGCTGGTATCCGGGACATAGGAGATTCCGTCCTGCGTGTATGCAAATTTTGCAAAAGCGCGTATCGCATTATGTCTGACTATTTTCGAACGGTTTGAAAGATATGGCTTTAATAAATCCCATGCGTCAATAAGCTCTTTTGTCACCACGGGGGCATCCGAGAGTTCCTTTGAAAGGCAGTCCAGTTCCTGCATATAATAGCCGCAATGCACGGAGGTATATCCCTCATTTTGTCGAGATTCCAGATATTTCCATATTATTGGCGCAAGCTGGCTTGTGAAAGTAAATTGTTTCATAGTAATCCCTCCAAACTCAGCGAACATAACCGCATATGTTCAATATCGACCCGCAAGTAGGTTTCTGTTACACTGATGTTACTGTGACCGAGGATTTGGGACACATCCTGCACCGGAGTGCCTTTTCTCAGCATATTTGTGGCAAACGAATGGCGGATAGTGTGTACGCCTGTGTGCCTCTTTGTTGGGATAGCAATCCCTGCTCTGCGTAAATACTTATGAAATTCCGGATTGAAATTGTTATGCTCACCCAATGGCTGAAACGGTGCGTTATGGCTCAGAAAGATAAAAGCCGAGGAGGACTGTGGGCGGCCATCTTGCAAATAAGAAATAATCGCCATACCTAGCTCTTTGCTGAGTGGCAGACTCAAGGCGTTCCCTGTCTTCTGCTGAGAAAGTGAAATGCAGTTTTCCTTCCAGTTAATATTTGAAAATTTGAGTCCCAAAACGTCGCTTATCCTTAACCCTGTTCTTGCAAGAAGAAAAAAAATCGCGTAATTCCGCCTTCCAACTGGATTGGCAGTATCGATGACTGCAAGAATCTTGTCGATTTCTTCAGGACTCCATACCTGTGGAATCTGGGGTGCAGTGCGTTTGAAGTTTGGGAGTTGAAGGGAATAATCCAAATCCGTATATTTGTGGTCATAAAGCCAGTGCAGGTAAGCACCAACTTGTCGGCATCTTGCTCTACGAACATTCATGCATATTTCTGAAGCATTGCTCATAGCCGTGGAAAAACAGTTGATAGTCTCCGCATTTATGCTTTTGATGTTCTGTGTGTTTGATGAATGAACAGCAAGCAAGAAAAGCCTCAATGCTGCTATTGTGTTGTCCATCCACGATCTCGAAAAATTCTGCATTTTGCAATAACTCAAGTAGTCGGGAAAAAACTTATCGAAACAATCGTCATCAATAGAAGCAACGCCATAAACTTTACGGCGGCACACTGTTCCCGTGCGAAAAATCTCGTCCAATGCATTCATGTGACGCCGTGCATGGCGCATTCGACCGTCAAGAGTCTGATCTATAGCGTGGACATCGACTCCGAAGTATTGAAGCAAAAACTGCTCTGCAGTTTCACGGCTATAAGCGGGAGAGGCTGAATACGAAAGAAATCTGTTCCATGTAGCTCTATAAAACCCAAGAGTACTTTTCTTGTAACCCTGACCGAGTAGCCATTGCTCGGTCTTTTCCATCAATTCCTTGATGGGTATTGTTGCTTCAGACATTATAAAACCTCCTGATGTTATTTGCAGAGCATTGTGTCTCTACATTATGTAGAGTATCACAAAAAGCTACCGGCTAAAATACAAATGAAATCAGGAGGTACGAAAGGAGATGTCAATTATGCTACACATAACATATAACTACGCATTACAGACGTTATGTGGTGCACCACATAACGTTTGCAACGATAACGGCATTGCAGAAAACCTGCCGCTGAACCGTATGCTGGGCGACTATGACATTATCCACGGCACATTTTTCGTCTGCGGGCTGACCTGCAACGATTTTACCGACCTTACGCCCAAGCAGATGAAACACTACGAGGAAATGTACCACGATCCGCAGCTGTTTTTCCTGCTGGGCAAGACCCTGTGCGTGGAACACACCACGCCGGAAGAATATACCCGCGTTATGGCTCCGCCGCCCAAAACAAAAGAATCCCCGGAGCGCTGATATGAATATCACTATCCTAGCCCGCAGCCCGCCTGCGGGCTTTTTCCTTTGTCCGAAATCATCCAACAAGCAAGGAGAAGAACTAATGAACGACATTTTTGAAAACACCGAAACCATGAAAGAAAACGAGCATCCCCGTTTTTACACCGCAGAATCCGTCATGCGCGGGCATCCCGACAAGCTGTGCGACCTCATTGCCGACAGCGTGCTGGACGCCTGTCTGCAGCATGATCCCGCCATCCGCGTGGCCTGTGAGGTCATGGCAACCCACGGTCACATCATTGTAGCGGGCGAAATCACGACCTCGGCAAAGCCCGACGTGTTCAACATCGTCCGCGACACCCTGCGGGATGTCGGCTATGACCCGAAGGCGTACCAAATCGACTGCTACATCCACGACCAAAGCCCCGACATTGCGGGCGCTGTCGAGCCGGAATTGGCTGAGGGAGAGGACGAGGACACCCTCGGCGCGGGCGATCAGGGGGTTATGGTCGGCTACGCCTGCACCGAAACACCCGAATATCTGCCGATGCCTGTGGTTGCCGCCCAGCGCCTTGTAACGCTGTTGGAAATCTCCCGCATGACCGGCGTTATCCCCGACATCGGCCCGGACGGCAAGGTGCAGGTCACGATGGAATACAACGGCGACACGCCTGTGCGCATCACCACGGTGGTCGTTTCTGTCCAGCACAAGGAGGACACCGACATCAATAAGCTGGCGGATCTGCTGGACGAGTATGTGTTCCCGCTGGCCTTTGACGGTATGCCCGCCGATGACGCGGAAATCATCCTGAACCCCAGCGGCAAGTTTGTGCAGGGCGGCCCGGATGCCGATACCGGCTTGACCGGGCGCAAGCTCATGGTGGACAGCTACGGCACCTTTGCACCCCACGGCGGCGGTGCGTTCAGCGGCAAGGATGCCACCAAGGTAGACCGCAGCGGTGCGTACATGGCGCGGTTTATTGCCAAAAATATCGTCGCGGCAGGCTTTGCCCAGCGCTGTCAGGTCACGCTGGCGTATGCCATCGGGGAAAAAGACCCTGTCATGGTGGATGTGAACACTTTCGGCACCGGCATCTGCGAGGATGACTGTTTGGCAGCAGCGGTGCGCAAGGTGTATGACCTGACCCCTGCGGGCATTATTAAGCAGTTAAACCTGCTGAACCCCATCTACTCCCGCACGGCGGCGGGCGG
>ENA-OPSC01001460-OPSC01001460.1-human-gut-metagenome-genome-assembly--contig:-NODE-1460-length-10908-cov-4.626186_pt1 | contig 10908 bp, 8 predicted proteins | sample MGYA00241800_ERZ501891 | MGnify/ENA primary metagenome ERZ501891 (study PRJEB25962, sample SAMEA2042407) | human gut metagenome | biome: human gut; feature: human-associated habitat; material: faeces...
TGCAATTTCTCATGTCCAAGAAATGGGAGGCAGTTCACTCTGGAGATCTTCCTGGTGGCCCTCTCCATCGTCTTTATCCTGGTCACGCTGGCCCTGTATTGTTACTCCTGCTTCTCGGTCGGTCTTAACGACATGGACAACCCCACGGCCGTGACCACGCTCGTGGCGCTGCTCGTGTGCCTGGCTCCTACTACCATCGGCGCCCTTCTTTCCGCCATCGGCATCGCCGGCATGAGCCGTCTGAACGAGGCCAACGTGCTGGCCATGTCCGGCCGCGCCATCGAGGCCGCCGGCGACGTCGACATCCTCATGCTCGACAAGACCGGCACCATCACCCTGGGTAACCGCCAAGCCGCCGAGTTCATCCCGGTCGACGGCATCGATCCCGCGGAGCTGGCCGATGCCGCCCAGCTTTCCTCGCTGGCCGACGAGACCCCCGAAGGCCGTTCCATCGTCGTGCTCGCCAAGGAGCAGTTCGGTCTGCGCGGCCGCACACTCGAGGATAAGGGTATGGAGTTCATCCCCTTCACCGCGGCGACCCGCATGTCCGGTGTGAACTACGAGGGCAATGAGATCCGCAAGGGCGCTGCCGATTCCGTGCGCACCTATGTGGAGGCAGCCGGCGGCGTGTTCTCCCAGGAGTGCGACGAGGCCGTCGAGCGCATCGCCAAGGCCGGCGGCACCCCGCTGGTCGTGACCAAGAACTGCCGCGTGCTGGGCGTTGTGTACCTCAAGGACATCATCAAGTCCGGCGTTAAGGAGAAGTTCGCCGACCTGCGCAAGATGGGCATCAAGACCATCATGGTGACGGGCGACAACCCGCTCACCGCCGCGGCAATCGCCGCCGAGGCCGGCGTTGACGACTTCCTGGCCGAGGCCACCCCTGAGGGCAAGCTCGAGAAGATCCGCGAGTTCCAGCGTGAGGGCCACCTGGTCGCCATGACCGGCGACGGCACCAACGACGCGCCGGCGCTGGCGCAGGCGGATGTCGCCGTGGCCATGAACACGGGCACCCAGGCTGCCAAGGAGGCCGGCAACATGGTCGACCTCGACTCCAGCCCCACCAAGCTCATCGAGGTCGTGCGTATCGGCAAGCAGCTGCTCATGACCCGCGGTTCGCTCACGACCTTCTCGGTGGCCAACGACATGGCGAAGTACTTCGCTATCATCCCGGCCCTGTTCTCGCCGATCTACCCCGGGTTGGACGCCCTCAACATCCTCGGTCTGGCAAGCCCGCTGTCCGCGGTTCTTTCGGCCATCATCTATAACGCGCTCGTTATCGTCGCGCTGATCCCGGCCGCGCTGAAGGGCGTTAAGTACCGCGAGGTCCCGTCCGGACAGCTGCTGACCCACAACCTGCTCGTGTGGGGTCTGGGCGGCATCGTTGCCCCGTTCGTATTCATCAAGCTCATCGACATGCTGCTCGCGTTCTGCGGCATTATGTAAGTGGAGGTTTGTATGTTCAAAGGTGTTGCATCGCGCGCACTGGGCGTGTTCGCGCTGTTTACCGTTGTCTGCGGCCTGGGCTATACGCTTGTCGTGACCGGCATTGCCCAGGTTGCGTTCCCGTATCAGGCGAACGGTTCGCTCATTACGGTCGACGGCAAGGTTGTGGGTTCCGAGCTCATCGGCCAGAACTTCGAGGATGAGGATCACATGTGGGGCCGCATCCAGAACGTGTCAATTTTCGAAGGCGAAGATGGCGAGCTCATGGCGTATGGTGCCCCATCCAACCTGTCCCCGGCGAGTGAGGAGTATCGGCAGCTTGTGGATGCGCGCGTGAAGAAGATCCGCGCCGCCAACCCCGATGCCGATATGGACGCTGTGCCCGTCGACCTGGTGACGTGTTCCGGCTCAGGGCTCGACCCCGAGATCTCTCCCGATGCCGCCGAGTACCAGGTCCCGCGCCTGGCGAAGGCCACGGGCAAGAGTGAAGGCGAGGTTCGCGAGATCATCGCCCAGTGCACCAAGGGCCGTTTCCTCGGCGTGTTCGGCGAGCCCACGGTCAACGTGCTCAAGGTGAACCTTATGCTGGACGGCGCGCTGTAGGTGAGGGAGTGGCGGATGAGGGCATGACTGACTATCTGAGCCCTCAGGTCCATCCCGCCCATCAGTTGCGGTGGAATACGGACTGTTTTGCCTGTCAAAAGTCTTATCTACTCCGTATTCCACCGCAACTTTTTTGTGAGGGTCGGGATTGAAGGTGGGGAGTGCGAGCGAGTGCGAATGCAGCGGATACTGATACGATAGGTACGTTAGCAACTGCCGCCGAGCGGCTCAAACGAAAGGAACCCTGTATGGAGTCATCCGCCTACCCGATGCTCTTTAGCCCGATCAAGGTCGGTACGACCGAGGTCAAGAACCGCGTCTTTATGCCGCCGGTATCCACGAACCTGGCCGATCATGGCTATGTGACCGACGACTTGGTCGACCACTACCGTGCCCGCGCCAAGGGCGGCGTGGGCCTGATCATCACCGAGGTCGTGACGGTCGAGCCCACCTATACCTATCTGCCGGGTGACATGTGCTGCTACGACGATACGTTTATCCCCGGCTGGGAAAAGCTCGCCGCGGCCGTCCACGAGTACAGCTGCAAGATCATGCCGCAGCTCTTCCACCCCGCTTACATGGCCTTTAACATTCCGGGCACGCCGCGCCTGATCGCTCCGTCTTTTGTGGGCCCGTCCTATGCCCGCGAGGCACCGCGCCCCATCACGGTCGACGAGATTCACGAGCTCACGCATCAGTTTGGCGACGCTGCCGTTCGTATGCAGAAGGCTGGCGTCGATGGCGTTGAAGTCCATGCGGCACACGCCCACGGCATGCTCGGCGGCTTTTTGACTCCGCTCTACAACAAGCGTACCGACGAGTATGGTGGCTCGCTCGACGCCCGTATGCGCTTCTTGCTCGAGGTCATCGCCGAGATTCGTGAGCGCTGCGGCAAGGACTTCATCATCGACGTTCGTATCTCGGGCGATGAGTACACCGATGGCGGCCTGACCCTCAACGACATGATCTATGTCTCGCGTCGCTTGGAGAAGGCCGGCGTCGACATGATTCACGTGTCGGGCGGCACCACCATCAAGCGCGGCTCCGCGATTCCCGCCGCCGGTACCCAGCAGGCCTCGCACGCCGCCTGCTCGCGCGAGATCAAAAAGCACGTCAACATTCCCGTCGCCACCGTCGGCCGTATCAACGAGGCCTGGATTGCCGAGGAGCTGATCGAGGACGGCGCTGCCGACATCTGCATGATGGGCCGCGCCAATCTGTGCGATGCCGAGTTCTGCAACAAGGCCGCTGCCGGCAACGCTGACGCCATCCGCCCCTGCATTGGCTGCCTGCGCTGCCTGAATGGCATTATGTTTGGCAAGCGCATCTCCTGCACCGTCAACCCGGACGTGGAGCGCGACGAGGCCGGCTACGAGCCTGCCGCCAAGGCCAAGAACGTGCTCGTTGTGGGCACCGGCCCCGCGGGCATGGAGGCGGCGTTCATTGCCGCCAAGCGCGGTCACAACGTGGTGCTCGTGGATAAGCAGGACGAGCCGGGCGGCGAGATGCGTATCGCGGCCGTTCCGCCAGCAAAGCAGGAGCTCACCCGCGTGATCAAGTATCAGTACCGTCGTCTGGCCGAGGCGGGCGTGAAGTGCATATTTGGCACCGAGCTTACTGCCGAGGACATTCAGCGCGACTATGCCGGCTATGAGGTCGTCCTGGCTTATGGCGCCGAGCCCATCGCTCCGGCCTTCATGCAGGGCTTTAAGCAGGTTATGACGGCTGACGACCTGCTGGGTGGCAAGGCTTTCCCGGGCAAGAAGATCGTCATTGTGGGCGGCGGCACCGTTGGCTGCGAGACGGCAGATTACCTGGCCCCGCTGGTCAACGACCTGTCGCCGGCCAATCGCGATGTCACCGTCATCGAGATGACCAAGACGCTTGCCGCCAACGAGGGCGGTGCCGGTCGCGCGGTGCTCATCACGCGCATGCTCTCCAAGGGCGTTCATGTGCTGACAGAGGCCAAGGTGACCGAGATTACCGAGGACACTATCAGCTACGAAAAGGACGGCGAGGTCCACACCATCACCGGTGCCGATACGCTGGTGCTTGCCATGGGCTATCGTCCCAATACCAAGTTGGCCGACGACCTTGCCGCTGCCGGCGTTACCACCCACGTGCTGGGCGACGCCAACAAGTGCGGCAACATCCGCGATGCCATCGGCGATGGCTATAAGGTTGCCTGCGAGCTCTAGTCACTCCCTTTGCACCAATCGATTGCAAAAAGCGGCGGCTGCCCTGTGTGTTGGGCAGCCGCCGCCTGCGTTTTGCCAAAGAAAGATTATTGTCGGGCCCTAAATGCCTTTTGCTTCTGCTCCCTCCGCAATCATGTTGCGGTTATACACCAGGTGCAGATACATCGCGTCGTGCGCGGCGGTGGGATTGCGCGCGGCGATGGCGTCGGCCACGCCACGGTGAGTGCGGATGGTCTCTTCGACGAGGTCGCCGCCATCCCAGGGCGGCTTCATGGAGTAGCGTCCGTACGCATCGAATTGCTCCTCTCATAGATGTGCGGCACAAAGAGCTCCGAGTTCATACGAGCTCGGGGCTCTTTTCGTTTGGATTGCAGGCGTATTGACAGACGAAAACTGTCTGCGTCCGATATTGAGCCATACGAAAGCGAAATTACGCGTCTTGATTCCGTACGCAAATCAAGACGAAAACCGTTTGCGTCTTGGATAAATCAATACGCAAACGGTTTTCGTCTTATAATACGGTTATGAATGGTACGAAACGAGGGGGTTGTGCATATGGTTGTTAGAGAGAGCCCTACAGTCGAATACAAGGAAAGCGTTACGCCGACGTTTCTTAAAACGGTGAGCGCCTATGCAAACTATGGGACGGGCAAGATTGAGTTTGGCGTTGATGACGAGGGCGTGGTTGTCGGCCTTGCAGATCCGGTCGCAGAGTGTCTCCGCATCGAGAACATGATTAATGACAGCTTGGACCCCGCTCCCCGTTACACGCTCGAGCCCGATGAGAAACACGGGACCGTAATCCTTACGGTTTATGAGGGGCAGGACAAACCCTATCGAAGCAAGGGAAAGGCCTACAGGCGAAACGATTCGGCAACGGTGGAGGTCGACCGGTTTGAGTATGGCAGGCTGACGCTCGAAGGCAGCAACGTAACGTTCGACGCGCTCACGTCGGCTCGCCAGGACTTGGGCTTTCATACGCTCGAGCATAAGTGTGTTGAACACCTCGGCATTTCCGAGTTAACGCCGGATATCATGCGTACGCTCCGCTTGCTCGGCAAGGATGGCTATACCAATGCCGCGGCGATTTTGGCGGATAAGAATGATTTTCCGGGCATCGACTGCGTCCGTTTTGGCGATACCGAGGATGTGATCTTGGATCGCGAGACGGCGACAAATGTATCCGCAATTGAGCAGGTGGACAGGGCGGTAGCTATGTTTGCACGCTACTACCGTTATGAGCGTATCGAAGGGATGGAGCGCGTCCAAACCGATCGAATTCCTCTCGAGGCGTTTCGCGAAGCTGTCGCAAATGCTTTGGTGCATCGGACGTGGGACGTTCGAGCGAACGTTCAAATTGCCCTGTACGATGATCGCGTCGTTGTGACCTCTCCTGGATCGCTGCCCGCCGGTTTGACGACGGAACAATACCTGTATGGGCAGATATCCGTGCTCAGAAACCCCATCGTTGCAGAGGCCTTCTTAAAGCTGGATTACATCGAGAAATTTGGTACGGGAATCGCGCGCATTAGACGTGCCTATCGCGATTCGATCAATCAACCAATTTTTGATGTTCGCGGCGGCATGGTGGCCGTCACATTGCCCGTTACCGATGCTCTTGAAGGGTCCGAGGAAGAGGTCCAGGTTCTCAAAGCCTTGTCGGGCGGTCGAATTATGTCGCGAAGCGAGATTGAAAAACAGACGGGGCTGAGCCGCATGCGGACGTTGGCGGCACTCGAATCTCTGCTTGAACGGAATGCAATCGTAAGGCAGGGAACCGGGCGGGCCACGAAATACGAGCGCTCATAGTCAAAAAGAGCCATGGTACAAGACGGACCCCAAGCCAGCGTTGGCTTGGGGTCCGTTATATCCCGGATGGTAACGGGCCGATTATTGTCAAGTTATAGCAAAGTATAGCGACGTTCAGCAAAGTATAGTGAGATATAGCAAGCCGTATAGCGCGCCTTGATTATCAACCGTCCGTATTTCACAGCAACTTATAACAGGCTCGAGGTACCAATTTGGGGTGCAGTAGTGCTGCGCCACGAAAAGGGCCTATCTACTACGTTTAAGCCGCAGGGGTCAACCATAGTCGGCTTTTTCGAAAATCGACAAGCTGTCTACCTGCGGTTTTGTTTTCACGGTTTTCGGTATGGCCGAGGCTATCCGTGTTAACGTAGTAGATGGGCCACTTTTGTGACAGGGGGGCCGATCTGCGGGCCAGGGTAGCTAAAAGAGCCCCGTCCCAAAAAGACTGATTGGGAGCTGGGGCGTGTCGATGCGATAGTATTACGTGGTGAAATTCGACAAACCGTGGGCTTCATCCGAGGGCTTTATGGAACAACACCAGCATTATCAGAGCCTGCAAGACCAGGCATACAACGCATTGCGCTCCAAGATCATCTATGCCGAGCTCAGGCCCGGCACGCGCCTTTCGGCGATTGGTCTGGAAAAGGAGACGGGAATCGGGCGCACGCCCATTCGCGAGTCCTTTGTGCGCCTGCGCGAGCAAGAGCTGGTGGAAACGCGTCCCAAGAGCGGCACCTACGTCTCTAAGATCAGCATGGAACACGCCGAGAATGCCTGTTTCTTGCGCGAGAAACTCGAAAGAAGCGTACTCATAAAATGCTGTTCGGCCGCTTCGTCCGAGCAAAAGCATCGGCTCGAGCAGATTCTTGCCGAGTCCGAGTCGCTCGACCATAGCGAAACGCGTCGTTTCTTTGACCTGGACAACCTGTTCCATGAGACGTGTTTTGAGATTGCTGGCCGTCACATGCTGTGGGATTGGATGAAGAGCGTCAACACGCATTTTGAGCGATACAACTGGTTGCGTATGGTGTCGCAGGACCTGGATTGGGAGCCGATTCGCCGGCAGCATCGCCGGATTCTCGAGGCCATTAAGAGGGGCGATACCGACACGGCGAGCTATCTGGCAGAGACGCACTTGCATCTGATGCCCGAGGAGCAGGGCCCGGTTATCGCCTTGCATCCCGACTACTTTGAGCTGCCTAAAGACTCGTCAGTCTAGTCCATCATCGCATCTGCTCGAGGCGCAAAAACGATGCCGCTCACCTACAGCGTTTTGCAACCGAGATTTTTAAAAAAATGCCTAAAATGGCTCAGACCGCCGACAATTGGGAAACGGGGTGCGTTATGGCGCAGATGAGAATCAAGGACATTGCCGCCGAGGCGGGCGTGAGCCCGGCCACGGTCTCGCGCTATCTCAACAACCGTCCCGGGCAAATGACCGAGGAGACCCGTGCCCGCATCGCGGCGGTTATCGAGCGCACTGGCTATCGCCCACGTGCCGCCGCGCGCAATCTGCGGAGCTCGCGCACCAACCTCATCGGCGTGATCCTGGCCGACATCGCCAACCCGTTCTCCAGCGCCATGCTCGAAGGACTTTCCGCCAGCGCCGCTGCGCGCGGCTGCTCGCTCATGACGGCCATTAGCGGCAGCGACCCCGCCAAGGAGGCAGAGTCGCTCACCAGGCTTATCGATGCCGGCGTGGACGGCCTGGTCGTCAACACCTGCGGAGGCAATGACGAGGCGATCGCCGCGGCAGCGGGACGTCTGCCTGTTGTGCTGCTCGACCGCGATGTTGCCGACGGCGGAGTCGATCTGGTGACATCTAACAACCGTGAGCTGGTCGCTGGCTTGGTAGACGAGCTCGCCGCCGCTGGCAGCGAGCGCCTGTGCCTGCTCACCGAGGCAAGCGACGACAGCCCCGTGCGTCGCGAGCGTGCCGAGGCCTTTGCCGACGAACTCTCGCGCCGCGGCCTGGCCGGCGAGGTCGTCACCCTGGCCGACGGTGGTGCCACGGGCGTCGGCCGCTTGGACGAGACCATCCGCGGCTATGCAGGCAAAAAGCTCGGCCTCATTGCTGTCAACGGCCTGGTTTTCCTGCGTCTGACCGAGGCGCTGGCGCAGCTTGGTCCCTCGCTGCCGGCGGGGCTCAAAATCGCGACGTTTGACGACTACCCCTGGAACCATGTGCTCTTTGGCGGCGTGACCACGGCCGCGCAAGACACCCTTACCATCGCCGAGCGCGTGGTCGAGTGCCTCTCCGAGCGCATTGACGTTGTTACCACTACGGTGGGCGAGGCCGCAAAGCTGGCGCCCAAACGCATCGAGATTCCCGGCCACATCGAACATCGCGCATCAACCTCGCGCTAACCATTCGTTCGCAACTGCCTGTTCACACACGTTTTTTGAGCGCTTGATACGCTTTAACCCTGCGGAAACATTTTTCTGCGATAGTATCTGCGATATAGACCAGTCGAAACCCGCCCGAAAGAAAGGGGAGCGACATGAACCAGCAGAACATCGATTACGTACTCCGCTCCGTAGAGCAGCGTGACATCCGCTTTGTACGTCTGTGGTTTGTCGACATTCTCGGCCGCCTCAAGAACTTTGCCATTAGCCCCGAGGACCTCGAGGTCGCTTTTGAGGAGGGTATTGGCTTTGACGGCTCCGCCATCGAGGGCTTTGCCACGCCCGAGGAAGCCGACATGTTGGCGTTCCCCGATGCTTCGACCTTCCAGATTTTGCCGTGGCGCCCGAGCCACAACGGCGTCGCCCGCGTGTTCTGCGATGTGTGCACCCCCGACCGCAAGCCCTTCGCCGGCGATCCGCGCGATGCGTTGCGCCGCATGTTCTATAAGGCCGAGAAGGCTGGCTACCTGCTCAACGTGGGTGCCGAGCTGGAGTATTACTACTTCCCCGACGAGCACACCCCCGAGCCGCTCGACAACGTGGGCTACTTCGATCTTTCGGTGAGCGATGCCGCTCGCGACCTGCGTCGCAACACGGTCCTCACGCTCGAGAAGATGTCCGTGCCCGTGGAGTACACCTTCCACGCTGCCGGTCGCTCGCAGCACGGTATGAGCCTGCGCCATGCCGAGGCCCTGAGCATGTCCGACGCCATCACCACGGCCAAGCTCATCATTAAGCAGCAGGCCTACGAGAGCGGTTGCCACGCCTCCTTTATGCCCAAGCCGTTGGCGGGTGAGGATGGCAGTGCTATGTTCCTGTGCCAGTCGCTGTTCGACCACGACGGCAACAACGTCTTTTGGGGCGAGGACGACGAGAAGTATCACCTCTCCGATATCGCCAAGCACTACATGGCCGGCATTCTGGCACACGCGCGCGAGATCAGCGCTATCACTAACCCCACGGTCAACTCGTACAAGCGCATCACCACGGGCGGCGACTCCGTGCCGCAGTACGCCACGTGGGGCCTGCGCAACCGCGCGAGCATGGTCCGCATCCCGGTCTACAAGCCCGGCAAGCAGCTGTCCACGCGCATCGAGCTGCGCAGTCCCGACCCCATGGCCAATCCGTACCTGGTCAACGCCGTCACGCTGGCGGCTGGTCTGGACGGCATCGAGCGCAAGCTGGAACTCCCGCCCGAGGCCACGGCCGAGACGCTCAAGCTCACCGACCGCCAGATGCTCGAGGCCGGCTACACGCCGCTGCCGCGCTCGCTCAAAGAGGCACTTGACGTGTTTGAGGACTCGCAGTTTATGAAGGATGCCCTCGGCGAGCACATCCACAGCTTCTTCCTCAAAAAGAAGCGTGACGAGTGGCATAAGTTTGAGTCTACGATCACCGAGTGGGAGATCAAGCACTACCTGGCGAACTCCTAATCGCGCTGGCTTGTTCCAGTACGATTGAGCTCATTTCTTTGGAGGCCGATATGTCCGAAAAGAGTGCCCTGTTCATGGCGCGCACGACGCGCTTCCACGAGTTTGCCCGCAGCTTGACGACCACCCTGGGTGTCGAGGTGAGCCTGGCTACTCCCGATTCGCCGACTGCGGCGCACGACTTTGACCTGCTGATCCTCGATTCCGATGGCATCCGCAGCGACCGCATCGATCAGATTGCCAAGTGGCTTGACGATCGCGGCGGCGTCCCCATGTTGGTGATCGTCGACGATGAGGCGCTCGGCACCCTGCGCCTGCCCAATCACGCGCATGCCGACTTTGTGTGCCCCACGGCGACGCCCAACGAGCTCAAGGCTCGCGCGCAGCGCTTGATGGGCGAGGAGGAGACCGTTACCGCCGACGATGTGCTCAACATCGATAACCTCGAGATCAACCTGGCTACCTACCAGGTGACGCTCGATGGCGAGCCCATCGACCTGACGCTGATGGAGTACTCGCTGCTGAGCTTTTTGGCGACGCATCCCAACCGTGCCTACAGCCGCGAGGTACTGCTGCACCGCGTGTGGGGCTTTGAGTACTGTGGCGGTACGCGTACCGTCGACGTGCACATCCGACGCATCCGCTCCAAGGTGGGCCCGCAGATCGCGGCACACATCACCACCGTCCGCGGCGTGGGCTATCTGTTTAAGGACTAGATTTCCACCACGAAGGGGACAGGCACCTTCGTGGTGGTTTTGACGCAGGCGCGGGTTCCTCTCGAATCTGCAGCAGAACTTAAGCCTTCCTAAAAGATTGCGTTCTCATACACGTTCGCCCGCATATTGGGGTACAACTCAACGTGAACAATGATGGCCCGCCACATGTTTGGCGGGCCTTTGGTTATTTGACGAAAGGATCGCAGCTATGAGCGAGAACGATTCCCAGCGTCCCCAGGACGCGGGCAACGCCGGCGAGACCCAGCAGCAGCCGCGTGTGCAGGTGGAGTCGACGCCTGC
>ENA-OPSC01001464-OPSC01001464.1-human-gut-metagenome-genome-assembly--contig:-NODE-1464-length-10898-cov-6.388822_pt1 | contig 10898 bp, 7 predicted proteins | sample MGYA00241800_ERZ501891 | MGnify/ENA primary metagenome ERZ501891 (study PRJEB25962, sample SAMEA2042407) | human gut metagenome | biome: human gut; feature: human-associated habitat; material: faeces...
CACCGTGACAGATATTGTCACAGGTGTACAGTTTTTCTGTATTGATCCGTTTAACTTTCAGGTATTTACAGACTCCTGAGATTTGACACGGGGTACCGGTGAGAAGAACTGTTCTGCTGTTTTTAAGATCATCAATGATGTGGGCATATATTTCAGAAATATCGCTGTCTACATATTTCGATGTTCTGAATTTCCATGCAGTTTCCTCATCTTCGGCACGCATATGGCGGACAGAAAAACTATCGTCAAATGCAACACCATAGATAACACCGTTCTGATTTAAGGTCCATCTGGCAAGAAGTGTAAACATGCCGCCGGAAGAACTCTCCATAAGAACAGACTTGTCAGGATTGCGGACTGCATAGATAGCCGGATTCGCTTCCTGGTTTACATAGTTTTCCAGCATAGGACATACTTTTTCGCATAAGCCGCAATTCTTACATTTGGTTTTATCTAAACGAGGATAATAAAATCCGTATTTATCCTGTCTCATGGTAATTGCAGATGCACTGCAGATATTACTGCATGCAGAACATCCGCAGCAGTCTTTGCGGGACTGATTTTCTAAGAACATTTTTACCTCTTTTCCAATTTCGGATCTGTTGTTTACAGCAGGATCACGAAAAATATCTTTTTGTTGTCAGGCAGATATTTATTTTACCATTTCGCTGAGCTTATGTAATGAGAAATTGCGGAAATTTGCAATTTGTTCATTTGCATAAGTAAAGTCAATTTCTTCTGTAAGCTGTTCATCAGACACATCATTCATTGTGCGGTCAGAAAGATTTACCAGTTTCAGAAGCTGTTCTACGCGGCGGTTTTTATGATGGCCGTCTGCTTTGGCAAAGAATTTACGGTTGAATAATAGAGAAAATACCACTCCATGGAAGGAATCAGAGATTACATATTCGGCATTTTTAAACAATCCCATCCATTCAGCCGGACCTACAGTGATTTCGCAGCGGCATTTCAGCAGGCCTACAAGTGGGAATGGAATGTATACGATGCGGTATCCGGTTTCTTTTTTGAGACGTCTTGCAAAGTTTACAATCTCAGGATTGATTCCCAGCTGATAAACCAGAATATATTTTCCTCTGATTTTGGGTTCTTTCAGTAATTTATTCCATTCATCTGCGGTGAGAAGAAGAGTAGGATCGCAGACAACTTCCGGTTTCTTTCCGGTGAGTTCATTTACAATGTCTGCGCCGTAATCCTCACGGACAAGGATTTCGTCAAAATCATTCAACAGACGGCTGTAATCATTGCGGAACTGTTCCGGCGGGATGTGTTCGCCGATACTGGCCGCATAGCTGCATTTCTTTTTACCCTTTTCAGGAAAGTCCAGAAAATATGTCTGGTCAAAATTTGTGAGTTTATAATCCCAGACTTGGTCACTTCCTGCAATGTAAATATCATATTTGCCGGAAACAGCCCGCATATTTCCTTTTGTTACAGGTTCACTGTATTTCATGTGTTTACGGAACTGATTACATTTGCGGCGGCGCGGGATATAGCAGATATGTCCGATGGCACCGTAGATATAGTTGAATAATCCTTTTTCCTTTAGGTTGATCAGGCGGAAAGGATTACTGATATACTGACAGTTGTAATCGATGATCTCAGGGTAAGTACCAAGCTCGCGGAGCTTTTTCTGCAGAGCATAGCTTTGTAAGATTGCACCATAGTTGTCATAATTGTGGAAGGTGATAACACCAATTCTTTTTTTATTCATAAAATCCTCCGGTTTTAAAAAGTAAAGCTGTCGGATAATCCGACATTATGAAAGGGATTCGGAAGTTATAAAAATTCCGAGAAACAGCGGCAGAGCATAGATGATCGGAAATGTATATCTTGGATGTCCCAATGCTGCCGGACCGATGAAGGTAACAGCAAGAGTAAGCAGTAAAGGCAGTCCGAGAAGCAGAAGTCTGCCGTTCTTTTTACATAAAGCGTAAAGACATACTGTCAGGAGCAGAAAATCGGTAAAGCCCTGATTTACACAGAGACCTAATATTGGAATGTTGCTGAATTCCAGATAATAAGAGTTTAGAGCCGCTTTTGCTTCCTGATTAGAATATACTGCCTGATAAACATCAGAATAATCAGGATTTTTAATCTGGACAATTTTTTTCCTGACGCCCAAATAATATTTTGAATTATCTTTCAGAGGGCTGAACAGGCAGTAATTCTGATTTAAAGTTGCATTGATGCACGTTCCTGGATGACGAAAAAACAATTTAACCCATGTATGAAGGAAATCGAGAAGTTCTCTGGATGAAACATTATTATTAAAGCCGTGCTTGATTCCGTCATAATTAGCAGGATTGTAATGGCTGGCGTATTCCTCAGGTGTATATTTGATTACTGAAGAAATAGATTGCAATTCGTCATCAGACAAATCATCACTGTGATAAAGCATATAACGTGCAGTTTGCTGCAGTGGAAGTGCGAACATGGCACGTGTGGAAATTTTTTCTACATTATATTTTTCATATAAGAAAGAGGTATTTACCTTTCCTATACATAAAGGTACAGTCAGCAATGCAAGAAACAGGATTGCCCAGCGTATGGTTTGTTTTCTGTGCAGGATGAGATATATCTCCCGGCATACAGCAAAGAGAATCAGGACTGCAACAACATAAAAACCGTTTTGTCGGAAAAACATACCGAGTACGGCGATAACTGTAAGAACTGGATGTTTCAGGTCCTTTTTGTAAATATCTGTTCTGAAAATATACCATGTCAGTTCATTCATCAACAGCAGAATAGCAGCATTGTAAAAAATGTCGATGAGCAGAGAAGTAACGTATCCTGCAATGACAGGTGAAACGGAAAAAATAATAAGTGTTCCAAATAGCCAGTGACGGGGAACATTAAATCTGTTCATGGTAGAAATTGTATAGGCAAGTACCAGTAAAAGGCATAAAGCCTGGATAAATGCCAGAATAGTCAGACCGATGACCGGACTGCCAAGTGCCGCACCCAGATCGGAAAATCGTCCCAGAAGCTGCGTGTAAATGATTGGATGTTGCGAGGTATATGAGCGGACACCATAATACTGTAAAAGGCTGACTTCACTGTCTACCGGGACTGTGAAGGGATAACGGATAATCAGGTGCGGAAGCCACAGAATTCCCATAACTATAAAAGATTTGAGAAAACATTTTTTTTCAAATAAAAAAGAAAATAATGTCTCAAATATCTCAGAAACTTTGAGGTTATGGAGATGTGGCAGACTGCCAATTGCTTTCAGCATTATCCGGAAAAAGATTGCTCCACCCAGAAACACAAGCAGCAGCTCGGGTAAAACCAGTTTTTGCGAAGTGATAGCAATTTTCAGACTGGTATCTGCGGAATAGAATACTCCCATAATGGAACATATGGTAAAAACTATTACAATAATTCCTGCCAGTATCTGAAAAAAAATACCGGATATGTCAGGCTGATTCCGGATGATTTTTTTATATGCCAGAAATAAGACAATCAGTATGCAGGATGAAATGACAGATGAACCTGAAAAAAGGGAAAATACATGATCTTCTGTGAACGCAAAAGTAAAGAAAAGGGTACTGAGAATTGCGTATATAAAAATACTGAGATCATGTTTTAATATTTGGGGCATGATATGTGTTTCCTTTCTGTTGTATGTTTATGGAGACCTGTTCTGCCGGAAAAAGCCTCCATTCTTACTTAAATATAGCAACATTAAAGAAAAAAGTAAATGATAAGCAGAAAGTTTTTATAGTTGACGATTAGCTGGCAGTGTGCAATAATCGTAAATAGCAGAAAGCCCTGAAATGGGCTGTTTTTGTGTAACAGAAGGAGAAAAGACATATATTTTGGAGGAACTTTCAATGTTAGATAAAATAGCAGTTCTGATTCCCTGCTACAATGAAAGTAAATCGATTGCCAAAGTAATTCAGGATATGAAAAGGGAACTGCCGGAGGCGACGATTTATGTATATGATAATAATTCTATAGATGGAACAGATGAAATTGCCAGAGAAGAAGGTGCAGTAGTCCGTTATGAACATCAGCAGGGAAAAGGAAACGTAATCCGGAGCATGTTCCGGGACATTGATGCACGGTGTTACATTATGGTGGATGGAGACGATACATATCCGGCTGAATACGCCAGAGAAATGTGTGATAAAGTTCTGAATGACAGGACAGATATGGTTGTAGGAGACAGGCTTTCGTCAACCTATTTCACTGAGAATAAACGTCCATTCCATAACTTTGGAAACACAATCGTAAGAGGCTTTATTAATCATCTTTTCCACAGCGATATTAAGGATATTATGACCGGATATCGTGCGATGAGTTATCGATTTGTAAAAACATTTCCGGTTCTCTCAAGAAATTTTGAGATAGAGACAGAGATGACAATACATGCAATTGATAAAAAGATGCAGGTTGACAATGTGATCGTGGAGTACAGAGACCGTCAGGAGGGAAGTGAGTCCAAACTGAATACGTATTCTGACGGAGCGAAAGTATTGAAAACGATATTCAGAATGTATAAAGACTATAAGCCGTTACAGTTCTTTTCAGCTATTGCGGCGTTCCTGTTTATCCTTGGAAGTGTATTCTTCATTCCGATTTTAACGAAATACATTGAAGCTGGCATAGTTACGAGAATTCCAAGTCTGGTTGTTGTATGTTTTGTTATTCTGACGGCCATTATCTGTTGGTTTTCAGGAATTATCCTATCGACACTGGTGCATCAGCATAAACAGAGCTTTGAGTTTGAATTAAATACTGTATCAGACAGATTTAAAGAGCTTTGTGATAAAGAGAAATAATTGGCGATAGGAAAGGGAAATAGTTTTTTATGAAAAAGAAATATGGGGTATCCATACTGCTTGCATGGCTGACGGCAATGGTGATATCTTTGTCAGGAGCATATGCAGATGGAGTATCCATGCTTGATGTACTTGGCAGGGAGATGTATGGGATATCGTTTGATAAATTTATAATATTCATAGGGCTGGCTATTTTCTATGAGAAATCATGGGATACCTTCAGGAAATCAAGAAGCTGGATTACACATCTGATCGCAGTGATTTTCTCAGCATGTATGCTGATCGGAATTTCCTATTCCGTTCAGGGCAGCTGGGCATTTATTATGGGAAGCAAATATCAGATAGTGATAGCTGCTTTTTCTTTTGCGGGATATTTTATTCTGTTTGATGTGGCATTAAGTGTACTGTATTGTTGGCTGGACAAAAGAAATATTTGCCGTACAGGGAGAACAGAAGCTTCTTTTTCAAAATTTATAGAAAATCATTATTTTCTGTTTTGTTTTCTTGTCATTTATCTTTGCTGGTTGCCATTTATTATTATTTTTTTCCCTGGTTCTGTTCCTGCGGATGGATACAGACAGCTGGATATGTTTGTCGGGGGCGAAACATTTACAACACGTCATGCATGGGTATTGACAATGTTTGTCGTTGCGTTAATGCAGCTTGGAAGAACCGTCAGTGATAACGCAGGTGTGTTCCTGGTTATTCTGGTGACATCGATTATTGAGGATCTGTGTTTTTCATATGCATGTACCAGAGTGCGGAAATGGAAAGCACCGAAATCGTTTTGTATTGCATGTCTTTTATATTTTGCTCTGGTTCCGTCGTTTGGAGCTTATGCACAGACACTTATAAAAGACAGCACATTTTGTGGAGTATTTGTGTTGTTTATGGTTCTTTATGTTGACTGCGCGATACCGGCATTGAGAAAACAGCGTACTCAGAGGGAAATAAGAAAACAGCTGATCTTCCTGATGATAGCAGGAATGTTGGTATGTGTTTGCAGAAATAATGGAGTTTACCTTGTTTTTCCCGCAATGATCCTTCTGATATTCCTGATGTCAAAGAAGCAGATGATTCTGATTCTTGTACTTTCACTGACCATATTCGGAGGACACAGAGTTTCTGAAAAAGTTATAGCACCGAGTCTGGGAATCAAGCCGATTTCCACAAGAGTATATTTTACGATTCCCTTCCAACAGACAGCACGCTATCTGGCAACTTATCCGGATGATGTGACAAAGGAAGAGAAAAAGGCGATAAATGCAGTACTGAATTATGACAAACTGGCACAGAGATATAATCCGGAGCTTTCAGATCCGGTAAAGGCAACTTATAGAGGAGACACGGTAACAAAAGAAAATCTGGAGAATTATTTCCGCGCATGGTTTTCAATGTTTAAGAAACATCCTGGAGTTTATGTGGAAGCAACACTGCACAATACGTATGGATATTATTATCCGTTCTATACATGTACAGCACAGCATTCTTTTAAGACATATATGAAAAAGAGTGATCATTATGTATTTAATTACAAGTATGTAATGCCGAAGGAATGGCGTAAGGCTATGATACGGTATGCGTATTTCTGGGAAAAAGTTCCAGGGTTATCTCAGATTACCAATGCAGGAACTTATACCTGGTTGCTGATTATTCTGGCAGGATATCTGATACACAGAAAACGCTGGAAGGGAATTCTGGCAATGGCAGCCCCATTTTTGAATGTAGCGGTATGTATAGCATCACCTGTAAATGGATTGTATAGATATGTATATCCGATGGCAGCATGCATTTTCTTTATGATTTACTGGTGTCTGGAATACGGCGAAAAAGAATTTACAGGAGAAGATTCCTGATTGCTGTTGGGAGATATGCATAAGTTATTGTAAAAAAGGAATGTTGCAGAAAAATCTTCGGAGAAATTAATAAGCAGAAACAGGCGTCTGGAATGCTTGACAATCCAGGCGCTTTTTTGTATAATACAGAAATTGTGAATATCCTAGAATAAGTCTGCCCTTTTTCAGGTATGATGTATCAGGAAGCACATAAATCCATGTAGTGATCCGGGGCGAAAAGAAACGCAGAAGACTATACCGGATGTTGAAAGGGAGTAAGGTTATTATGGAAGAAAAGAAAAACTTACTAACTTATGCAGGACTTAAAAAATTAGAAGAAGAGCTGCATGATTTAAAGGTAGTAAAGAGAAAAGAAGTAGCAGAGAAAATTAAGGAAGCCAGAGAACAGGGCGACTTATCTGAGAATGCGGAATACGATGCAGCGAAAGACGAACAGAGAGACATTGAAGCACGTATCGAAGAAATCGAGAAGATCTTAAAGAATGCTGAAGTTGTTGTAGAGGACGAAGTAGATCTGGACAAGATCAGCGTTGGATGTAAAGTTAAAGTACACGATTTTGAATTTGAAGAAGATATCGAACTGAAGATCGTAGGTTCCACAGAGGCAAACAGTCTTGAAGGCAAGATCTCCAATGAATCTCCTGTTGGCAAAGCACTTATAGGTGCTCATACAGGCGATGTGGTAGAAGTTGAAATGCCGGCTGGAATCATGAAATACAAAGTTCTGGAAATTCAGAGAAACGTATAAGAGACGGATGACTGAGGTGCGCGTAGAGATTTACCATGCAAAGGCATAACGCGCACCTTTCTCTGATTATATAAGCAGATAATGAGAATATCTGTATATCTGATAAACTGATATCTGAAAATACAGGATTCTGATAAACGGAATCTTCTGTTACGTCTGATATCACATAGAAATGTAGAATAAATAATAATTATACAAGTATATAAGGAGGAACCAAGGTGGCACAGCAGAAGCAGGAACAGGATTTAAACCAGTTACTGAAGGTACGTCGCGATAAACTGGCAGATCTTCAGGCTAATGGAAAAGACCCATTTCAGATCACAAAGTTTAACCAGACTCATCACTCAATGGAAGTGAAGAGTCTTTATGAAGCACATGAGGCAGAACTTCTCAAAGATCGTGCAGAAGTAGATGTAACAGGTCTTGATGAAGAACAGGCAAAGGAAGCTGTTAAGAAAGATTATGAAGAGAGAAGAGAAATCATGGACGCAAGCCCGATCCACGTAGCGATCGCAGGCCGTATGATGTTCAAGAGAGTTATGGGTAAGGCTTCTTTCTGCAATATCCAGGATTTACAGGGAAATATTCAGGTATATGTAGCAAGAGATGCGATCGGAGCAGATTCTTATGCAGATTTTAAGAAATCCGATATCGGTGATATCTTCGGACTGGAAGGTTTTGCATTCAGAACAAGAACAGGTGAGATTTCTATCCATGCAGAAAGCATGACTCTTCTTTCCAAGAGCTTACAGATTCTTCCTGAGAAATTCCATGGACTGACAGATACAGATATGCGTTATCGTCAGAGATATGTAGACCTTATCATGAATCAGGACAGCAAGAACGTATTTATCAAACGTTCCCAGATTCTGAAAGAAATCCGTAACTTCCTTGCAGACCGTGACTTCATGGAAGTGGAAACTCCGATGCTGGTTGCAAATGCAGGCGGTGCTGCAGCAAGACCGTTTGAAACTCATTATAATGCACTGAACGAAGATGTTAAGCTTCGTATTTCTCTTGAGCTTTATCTGAAGAGACTGATCGTTGGTGGTCTTGAGAGAGTTTATGAGATCGGACGTGTATTCCGTAATGAAGGTGTAGATACCCGTCATAATCCGGAGTTTACTCTGATGGAGCTTTATCAGGCATATACAGATTATGAAGGCATGATGGAACTGACTGAGTCTATGTTCCGTTATCTGGCAGAGAAGGTTTGTGGTTCTGCGAAGATTTCCTACAATGGTATCGAGATCGACCTCAGCAAACCTTTTGAACGTCTGACCATGAATGATGCGATCAAGAAATATGCAGGAATTGACTTTGATGAAGTTGCAGATGATGAAGCAGCTAAGAAGCTTGCAGATGAGCATCATATTGAATATGAAGAACGTCATAAGAAGGGTGATATCATCAACCTGTTCTTCGAGGAATACTGTGAAAAAGAACTGATCCAGCCAACATTTATCATGGATCATCCGATTGAGATTTCTCCGCTGACAAAGAAGAAACCTTCTGATCCGAATAAGGTAGAGCGTTTCGAGCTGTTCATTAATACATGGGAAATGTGTAACGCATATTCCGAGCTCAATGACCCGATTGACCAGAGAGAGCGTTTCAAAGCACAGGATGCTCTTGCTGACGCAGGAGATGAGGAAGCAAACCACACAGATGAAGACTTCCTGAATGCACTGGAGATCGGTATGCCGCCAACAGGTGGTATCGGATTCGGTATCGACCGTATGTGTATGCTCCTGACAGGTGCAGAGGCAATCAGAGATGTGTTGCTGTTCCCGACAATGAAGTCCTTAGATGGTGTAAATAAGAAAAATGATGTAAATAATACAGCTTCTGAAGCACCTGAAAAAAATGTAAAAACTGAGTCTGAAAAGATTGATTTTTCTAAGGTAAAGGTAGAGCCTTTATTTGAGGAATTTGTTGATTTTGATACATTCAGCAAGTCAGATTTCCGTGCAGTAAAGGTTAAAGAGTGTGTTGCAGTACCGAAGTCAAAGAAACTGTTACAGTTTACTCTTGATGACGGAACAGGCACAGACAGAACCATTTTAAGCGGTATTCATAGCTTTTATGAGCCGGAAGAACTGGTTGGAAAGACTCTTATTGCTATCACAAATCTTCCACCGAGAGCTATGATGGGCATTGACTCTTGCGGTATGCTCCTCAGTGCTATCCACGAAGAAGAAGGCGAAGAAAAGCTCCATCTTCTGATGGTTGATGACCATATTCCAGCAGGTGCAAAGCTCTATTAAGATGATGTAAAGATGTACCGTTTTACCGAATAGACGGGACGTACTTCATTTGATAAAAAACTAAAAAAACAGCGATTTACATCAAACTTACATCAATTGATGCAGAAATCGGTGCAAGCAAGAAAAAATCGCATAATTAGCAGAATGAATGGGCAGTCCTGAAATCGGGATTGCCCATTTTTAGAAGAAAGACGAAAAACTCTTGACCTGCACGCAGCGTATACGCTTATACTATCAACATAAATCATAAGGAGGTGCATCGGATGTTATTAAATGAAATTATAAATGAGGTTGGAATGACAAAGCGTGCAGTTAAGTATTATGAAGAAAAAGGATTGCTGTCAGTGGATAAAGATAACAATGGTTATCGTAACTATACTGCACAAGATGTTGAAACTTTAAAAAAGATTTCAGTATATAGAAAACTCGGTATTAGTATTAAAGACATACAGAGCCTTTTGGAAACTGGCGACAAAAGTATTCTTCTTCGTATTTATCAAGAAAAAGTGCAGGAAAAAGTTTTAAAAGACTCAGAACTTGAAGCTTTGAAGCAATTTATAGATGATGGTGACGCAGACAAAGCAAATGAGGCACTTGATTATCAAACCGTTGAAAATGCAATTGAGTCTTTGCTACCGGGAAAAGAATGGGGAGATTATTTTAAAAGTCATTTCAAACCATTTCTTAATGTAAGGTTGAAGACTCTGGAACAGAAGCAGGCACTACAGAATATATTAGAATATTGCGATGAAACGACATTGAAAGTTCCTTTTATTATGGGAATAGGTGCGAAGATGATAGGTGGGATTGCACAAGAAACCAGAACCGCAGATGAGATGATAGCCTATTATCGTGATATGAGTGAAAGTGAATATGAAAGACTAAAAGAAAAAGTATGGAAAGGTGCTAAAATGAAAAACGGTATAATGAAATACCATCCAGCATTTATTGCACAGAGAAAAATGCAGAAAGAGTTACAAAATAAAGGATATAACGATATATTCATTCCTAATTTAATGGTTCTGTCTCCAACGTATGCAGAATATAAGAAAGCGTTAGATAATGTGAACGATAGAATGTGTAGAGAACTTGGACTGTATTATGATAGCAATTATAACTTAGTTATTAAAAAAGATAATTCTAAGTAAAAGTTAAACTACCCTTTGGGAGAGGAGAAATCCTTTTCTCAAAGGGCTTTTTCTATTTATACGGATATTCGCAA
>ENA-OPSC01001473-OPSC01001473.1-human-gut-metagenome-genome-assembly--contig:-NODE-1473-length-10871-cov-1.677330_pt1 | contig 10871 bp, 10 predicted proteins | sample MGYA00241800_ERZ501891 | MGnify/ENA primary metagenome ERZ501891 (study PRJEB25962, sample SAMEA2042407) | human gut metagenome | biome: human gut; feature: human-associated habitat; material: faeces...
GTGCCTCCGGAAGACAACAAGTTCGGTGCCCTCAACACCGCGGCATGGTCCGGCGGCTCGTTCGTATACGTGCCGAAGGGTGTGCACGTGGACATCCCGCTGCAGGCATACTTCCGCATCAACACGCCGAACATGGGACAGTTCGAACGCACGCTGATCATCGCTGATGAAGGCTCCTACGTGCATTACGTGGAAGGCTGCACCGCGCCGATCTACTCCACCGACTCGCTGCATTCCGGTGTTGTGGAGATCTTTGTCGAACCGCATGCCCGTGTGCGTTACACCACTGTGCAGAACTGGTCGAACAACGTGTACAATCTGGTGACGCAGCGCGCCTACGTGCGTGAGGGCGGCACCATGGAATGGGTGGACGGCAACATCGGCTCGAAAGCCACCATGAAGTATCCGGCATGCATCCTCGCCGAGCCGTACGCGAAGGCCAGCACCATGTCGTTGGGTTTCGCAGGCAAGGGCCAATATCAGGACACGGGCGCGAAGATGATTCACCTCGCCCCGCATACCAGCTCCACCATCGTGGCGAAGTCGATTTCCCGTGGCGGCGGACGTTCCGCATACCGTGGCCTCGTCAAAATCGTCAAGGGCGCGGAAGGGTCCTCCAATTCGACGGTCTGCGACGCTTTGCTCGTCGACGAATTCAGCCGTTCCGACACGTACCCGCATGTGGATGTGCGTGAGGACAACGTCTCCATGGCGCATGAGGCCACCGTTTCCAAGGTCTCTGAAGACCAGCTGTTCTATCTGATGAGCCGCGGCCTGTCCGAAGACGAGGCCATGGGCATGATCGTGCGCGGCTTCGTCGAACCGATCAGTCGCGAGCTGCCGATGGAATACGCGCTCGAATTGAACCGTTTGGTGGAATTGCAGATGGAAGGGTCGGTGGGCTGATCACCATGGCACAAACTCAGGAAATCAACATCCCCGTCGCGGATCCGTCCGATCCGTACGCGAATCCGGCGGCCATGCCGTCATCCGCGGACCGCGCTCCACGCTCATTCGACATCGAAGCGTTCGCCAAGCCGGACCGCAAACAGGAGGACTGGCGCTACACGCCGATAGAGCGCATCGAGGAGTTCTTCGATGTGTTCGAACCATCCAATGAAACGCAGGTCACCGTTTCCATGATTGACGGGTCGCCGCTTGCCGAAGGCGTCACGTATGCCGAAGGCACGGTGGGGGACACCGGCACAGGCATCGTCTCCAAGCCGAACGACCGCGTGTCCGCAGTCGAATGGAATTCCGGCAAACGCGCTGGAATACTGACCATCGACGGTGAGATCGACCAGCCGGTGCTCGTCAAAATGCATGGCACCGGCAAGGACCTCGACGCGTTCCACCTGTCGATCATCGCAGCCGACCGCGCCCATGCCGACGTGGTCGTCGAACATGACGGCGACGCACGTCTCGCCGAAGGCGTGGAAATCACCACAGGCAAGGACTCCCACATTTCCACCACCTTCATCCAGGAATGGAACAAGGACTCCAAACACGTCGGCAACCAGCGCATCCACGTGGGCGAGGAGGCGTCCCTGCGCCATTCCGTGGTCACCCTCGGTGGTGATGTCGTGCGCATTCGCATGGACCAGGACTTCGGCGGCGAACAGGGCGACCTCAACATGCTCGGCATCTACTTCGTGGACCCGGACGAGCATATCGAACACCGCACGATGGTGGTGCACAACCATCCCGAATGCAAGAGCCGCGTGGTCTACAAGGGCGCGCTCGACGGCAAGGGCGCGCACTCCACATGGGTCGGCAACGCGCTGATCGAGCCTACCGCGCCAGGCACCGACTCCTACGAGCTCAACCGCAATCTGGTGCTCACCCCAGGTGCCATCGCCGATTCCGAGCCGAATCTGGAAATCGAAAACGGCAACATCATCGGTGCCGGCCACGCCTCATCCGTCGGACGATTCGACGACGAAGAGCTGTTCTACCTCGAATCGCGCGGCATCTCGGAAAACGAGGCCCGCAAGCTCGTGGTGCGTGGCTTCTTCGGCGAGCTCGTCGAGGAAATCGGCATTCCGGCGATTTCCGAGCATCTTATGAACGTCATCGACAAGCGCCTGGCCCGCGGCGAAAGCGACGCGATCGCACAGGTATTGGAAGAGAAATAATCGTCAGGAGAAACCATGTCAACCCTTGAAATCAAAGATCTGTACGCGCACGTCGAAACCAAGGACGGCATCAAGCCGATCCTCAAAGGCGTGAACCTGACCGTCAACTCCGGTGAAACCCATGCCATCATGGGCCCCAACGGTTCCGGCAAATCCACCCTGGCATACACGCTGGCCGGCCACCCGAAGTACATCGTCGACTCCGGCCAGGTGCTGCTCGACGGCGAGGACATCCTCAAGATGACCCCGGACGAGCGAGCCAAGGCGGGCATCTTCCTGGCCATGCAGTACCCGGTCGAAGTGCCGGGCGTGTCCATGACCAACTTCCTGCGCACCGCCAAAACCGAAGTGGACGGCAAGGCGCCGGCCATCCGTACGTGGACGAAGGAACTGTCCGAAGCCATGAAGCGGCTCAAGATGGACCCGAAGTTCGCCACCCGTTCCGTGAACGAAGGCTTCTCCGGCGGTGAGAAGAAGCGCGCGGAAGTGCTGCAGCTCGAACTGCTCAAGCCGAAGTTCGCCATCCTCGACGAAACCGACTCCGGCCTCGACGTCGACGCGCTGCGCATCGTTTCCGAAGGTGTGAACCGTGCCAAGGAAGCCAACCAGTTCGGTATCCTCATGGTCACCCACTACACCCGCATCCTGCGTTACATCAAGCCGGACATCGTGCACGTGTTCGCCGACGGCCACTTCATCAAGACCGGCGGTCCGGAACTCGCCGACGAGCTTGAGGAGACCGGCTACGACGCATACCTGCCGGAAGGCTCCGATTCGGAAAGCGCATTGGCATGACCGATTTCGCAGCGATCCGCAGCCAATTTCCGATTCTCGACCAGGAAATCCACGGCCATCCGCTGGTATACCTCGATTCCGCCGCGACATCGCAGAAGCCGCAGTGCGTGATCGACGCGGAATCGGACTTCTACCGCACCATCAACGCCGGAGTGCACCGAGGCGCGCATGAGCTTGCCGCGCGTAGCACCATGGCGTTCGAGGATGCGCGCGCCAAAGTGGCCAAGCTGGTTGGCGCCGATTCGGCGGAAGGCGAAGAGGAGATCGTCGTCACCGCCGGCGCCACCGCAGGACTGAACCTGTTGGCCACCGCATTCGGCAACGCGTCGCTTGGACGCGGGGGAGAGGCCGCCAAGCGTTTCGCGTTGAAACCGGGCGATGAGATCGTCGTCACCAAGGCGGAACACCATTCCGTGCTGCTGCCGTTCCAGGAACTTGCGCTGCGCACCGGCGCCACGCTCAAATGGTTCGACTTGGACGAGGAAGGCCGTGTGCGTTCCGACACCGCGAACGAAGTAATCACCGACCGCACGAAGATCGTTGCCGTCACGCATGTGGGCAATACCACAGGAGCGATTACCGACATCGCGCCGATTATCCGCCGCGCCCACGAGGTGGGTGCCGTGTTCGTGCTCGACGCATGCCAGTCCGTGCCGCACCTCAAAGTGGATTTCCACGCTTTGGACGTCGATTTCGCCGCATGGAGCGCCCACAAAATGTATGGCCCGACCGGCGTCGGATTCCTCTATGGCAAGCGTGAAATGCTTGAGGCATTGCCTCCGGCCAATTTCGGCGGATCCATGGTGGAGCTTGCCTGGATGGACCAGGAAGCCCAGTACATGGAGCCTCCCGCACGATTCGAAGCGGGCACGCAGCCGGTGGCACAGGTCGTCGCCGCCGGTGTCGCCGCCGAATGGCTGATGAACATCGGCATGGAAAACCTCGAGGCGCACGAACGCACCATCACCGACGAACTGCTCAAAATGGGCGATATCGACGGCATCCGAATCCTCGGACCCCGCTCCAACAAGGAGCGCATCGGTACCGTCGCGTTCGAAGTCGAAGGCGTGCACCCGCACGACGTCGGCCAGTTCATCGACGCGCAGGGCATCGCCATCCGCGTCGGACACCACTGCGCGCAGCCGGTGCACCGCCACTTCGGCGTGTATGCCTCCAACCGCGCGTCCAGCGGCATCTACAATTCGGTCGAAGACGCGCAGGCCCTCATCGAGGCGCTCGGCAAAGTTCGTCCGTTCTTTGGAGTTGAGTAACGAAATATGAGTGATTTTGAGATGTCCGGAAGCGACCTTGAGCAGATGTACCAGGAAGTCATCCTCGAAGCCGCGAAGAACCCGCACGGCAAGGAGCATTTCGCACCTGACCTCGCTTCGGAAAACGCCTCGCATGCCGCCGAAACCACGGTGCAGACCAGCCACGAATACTGCACGCCGGGAGAATCGCACCAATTCAACCCGACCTGTGGTGACGAGGCCACCATCCATGCCGAAGTCTCCGATGCCGAGCCATACACCATCGAACGGCTCGTATGGGATGGCCACGGATGCTCCATCTCCCAAGCCAGCCTGTCCGTCATGGTCGATCTCGTCGAAGGCAAAACCGTGGACGAGGCCATGAAACTCGCCGAAACCTTCCATAAGCTTATGGAGTCACGCGGCAAAGGACTGAATGACGAACAGGCCGAGGAATCCTTGGAGGACGGCATCGTCTTCCAAGGGGTCTCCCAGTATCCGATGCGCATCAAATGCGCGCTGCTCGGCTGGGAGGGCATGAAGGATGCCGTGGCCAAGGCTCTGGCCGCGAAAGCCTGAGCCTTCAACTCGGCGTTTGGAAAAACACTAGTGACAAACCCCAAGCGACGCGCTATTCTTGCTCAACAGATACAAGCAACGTCCATCAACAGTTTGGAGAGACAATGAGCGACACCCTGGTACCCGAACCGCAGGCGTCGATCTTCGATTCCGTGACCAAGGCCTTGGGCAACGATGAGGACGCGGCCCGTCGCGTCATGCTCAATCCGAACCTGGCCAAAGGGTTCAAGGACGGCAAGCCGGTGAACAAGGAATCCAAAAAAGACGGGCAGGACACTTGCGGCTGCGGCAATCATGCCGACGCGTGCGGATGCTCCCAACCGCAGGATGACGACATTCCGCTGAAAGCCGTCGACGATATCGGACGTGCCACGGCAGCTGACGTGAAAGAAGCCCTGCACCAGGTCATCGACCCGGAACTCGGCATCGACGTCATCGACCTTGGTCTGGTTTACGGCATCGAAATCGACGAACTGGGCCGAGCCATCATCACGATGACGCTCACCACGCCGGCCTGCCCGCTGACCGACCTGATCGAAGACGAATGCGCCAGCACCCTCGCCGGTCTCGTCGAAGAATTCCGCATCGACTGGACCTGGCAACCTCGTTGGACGATGGACAAGATCACGCCGGAAGGCCGTGACCAGCTCGCCGCGCTCGGCTTCAATTTCGACAATCTGCCGAAATACTGACGTTTGCTGCGGTTGCCGTGCAGTGAACCGCAGCCGCCAAACGTAAGAAAAACGGAACAACATACGAAAGGCGCGCCTCCCGAACGGGGAAGCGCGCCGTTCGTATTACGACGTATGTCAGTCGTCGACCACGGTACCTTTCGGCACCACGGTGATGCCTTCCGGCGTGACGGTGAAGCCACGCGCCAAATCATGCTCGGTATCGATGCCAACGGTCGAATTCTCCGTCAACACGACGTTCTTGTCGAGAATCGCCTTGTAGACCCGCGCGCGACGGTTGACGACCACACCGTCGAACAGAATCGAATCGACGACCTGAGACCACGAATGGATGCGCACGTTCGACGACAGGACGGAATGGTGCACCTCGCCGCCGGAAACGATGACGCCGGGGGAGACGATCGAATCGGTGGCATGGCCCAGGCGGTCGCGGCCGGCATGCACGAACTTCGCCGGCGGCAGGTTGCCGGACAGCGTGTAGATAGGCCATTCGGTGTTGTACAGGTTGAACTCCGGCACATAGGAGATCAGATCCATATGCGCATCGTAGAACTGCTTCAGCGTGCCCACGTCACGCCAGTAGGCGTGGTCGGTCGGTGTGGCTCCCGGAATCTCGTTGGAATTGAAATCGTAGACGCCGGCCTCGTTGCGTGCCGCGAAATACGGCGCGATGTCGCCGCCCATATCATGCTTCGTATCCTCGGCCTTCTCATCCAACGAAAGCGCCGCGAACAAGGCATCGGTGTTGGCCACATAGTTGCCCATGGAGGCCAGGATGGAATTCGGGTCGTCCGGCAGTCCCGTGGTGGTCTGCGGCTTCTCCTGGAAGCTCTTGATCATATTCGGATGATCGGGATCGACTTCGATCACGCCGAACTGGTTGGACTGGCTGATGGGCTGACGGATGCCGGCAACGGTGAATTCCGCGCCGGATTCGATGTGCTGCTGCACCATCTGCTGGAAATCCATACGATAGACATGGTCGGCGCCGACAATCACCACGATGTCGGGCTGCACGTCCTCAATGATGTTGATGGTCTGGTAGATGGCGTCGGCGGAGCCGAGATACCAATGCTTGCCGAGACGCTGCTGCGCCGGCACAGGGGAGACGTAGTTGCCCAACAGCGGCGAGAAACGCCATACAGTGGAGATATGGCGGTCAAGCGAATGGGACTTGTACTGGGTAAGCACGACCGTCTGCATGTAGCCGGAATTCACCAGATTGCTCAGCGGAAAATCAATCAGACGGAACACGCCGCCGAATGGGACGGCAGGCTTGGCCCTGTCCCTGGTCAATGGCATCAGACGGGTGCCTTCACCGCCTGCCAGCACGATGGAAAGAATCTTTGGGTTCTTCGCCATGGGAACTCCTCTCCGAGAGCGTCTTGCGACACCGTACGCACGGTCGGTCCGCTTCATCACGAAACCGCTTACGCACACTATGATTGCATAAATTCAGCAAATCGCAAGGAGTTTGCAGCGCGAGTCTTGAAAATTTCCAGTTCGTTTCAGCAACGTTTCACCATGCGTTCATGCGCGTCTCACGCATGATGGTCCACTCGACGCGTCGCATAGAAGGCGACCGCGCTTGATGCGGCGACATTGAGACTGTCCACGCCGTGGCTCATGGGAATCTTCACCGTAAGGTCGGCGCGGGAGATGGTGTGGTGCGACAGTCCATCTCCTTCGGTACCGAAAATCAACGCGAGCTTGTCAATATGGTCGCTTTCAGTCTCGGCGTTGTTGAGACGGCGGACCAATTCGGCCAAAGAAATGGAATCATCCTCAAGCGCCATCGCTACGGTGGTGAACCCCAGATCATGCAGTTCCCGCATGCCGGTGAACGGCCAATAATGCTTGTCGTCCCCTCCGATGCGCGTCCACGGCACTTGGAACACCGTGCCCATGGACACGCGTGCCGCGCGCCGGTACAACGGGTCGCCACAGGACGGAGTGACGAGCACCGCATCCACGTCGAGCGCCGCAGCCGAACGCATGAGAGCGCCCACATTCGTGTGGTCGACGATATTCTCCATGACCGCGACCCGGCGAGCGCCACGGCAGACCTCTTCGACGCTGGGCAGGGACCAGCGTTTCATCGCGGCAAGGGCTCCGCGATGCAGCCGGTAGCCGGTTAGACGTTTGAGCTGCTCAGGCGAAGCGACATACACGGGAATGTCATCGCCCCAACGTTTCTCGATGACATCGAACATGCCGCTCATGCCGTCGATCCACGACTCCTCGACCAGCAGGGAAATCGGCTCGCGTCCAGCGGCCAGGGCACGGTCTATCACTTTGGGCGATTCGGCGATGAACAATCCCGTGCGGGGCTCCAGCCTGTTGCGCAGCTGGATTTCCGTGAGATTCACATAAGCCGCCACACGCTCGTCGTCGATGGAGTCAAGATGAATGAACCGCATTGCCCGTATTCCGCCAATCTTTCGTCAGATACAAGAAAACCCCTTGTTTCCAAGGGGTTTATTCCGGTGTCCGGAGCGGGACTTGAACCCGCACGCCTGTATAAAATAGGCACTAGCACCTCAAGCTAGCGCGTCTACCATTCCGCCACCCGGACAGGTGCGTTGCTCAGCGGCAACGAATGAAAACTATAGCAGTTGAAATCCATGATGCAAATCCCGGCGTGTCGCGATAGGTCCGATATGGGTTATGTGGGGTTCCTGATAGGCTCGGAAGCTATGACTGATGCCCTTTTTTTTCTTGATACGGACCATGACGACGTACCGGTGAACAGCGACGAGCTCAACGCCGGATGGAGGCTGACGCTTCCCTCATCCGTACGCAGGCACGCCATCCAGGCCATGCGATTGAAGGACGGCGACGAACTGCAGCTTTCCGACGGCAGGGGATTGCGCATCCACGCCGTACTGCGCGACGCGCAGCAGGGAATCGCGGAAGTGCTGCGATTCGGCAAGGAGCCGCAGCCGGTCACCAGGCTCGCGCTGGTGCAGGCTCTCGCCAAAACCGGCCATGACGAACAGGCGATCGATATGGCCACGCAGATCGGCGTCGATCAGGTGATTCCCTGGCAGGCCGACCGTTCCATCGCCAAATGGAAGGCAGGACGTACTGACAAAAAGTGGAGGCAGGTGCTGGAATCCGCCACCGAACAGTCGCGCAGATCGTGGACGCCCCAGCTGGACGATTGCGTGACCAGCAAGCAGGTGGTCGCCATCTGCAAGCGCGCATGCGTGCATGGCGACATGGTGATCGTGCTGCATCAAGATGCCACGAAGACCTGGGAACAACTGGAAACCGGTATCGCCAAACTGTCCGATACGTGTCTGAAGGACGGACGTCCGCGCACCATATATGTGCTCGTCGGTCCGGAAGGCGGCATCAGCGACGCCGAAGTCGAGGCGTTCACGAAAGCCGGCGCCGAAGTGTGCGTGCTGGGAAGCAACATCCTACGTGCGTCCACCGCCGGTCCGGTCGCGCTGTCATTGCTCGCGCGAGCATTGGGACGTTTCGTCTGATCCCGGCTCCATTGCGTGAAATTGCCGGAATCGCCCCGTTTCCTGCTGGTGTAGCATGGTAGCGAAGGTTTTTCCAATACCGATAAGGAGCGTTATGAGCGACAAGGATTGCCTGTTCTGCAAGATCATCGCAGGTGAGATTCCCAGCGAGAAGGTGTACGAGGACGATGCCACCTACGCCTTCAAGGACATCAATCCGAAAGCCAAGGTGCACGTACTGATCGTGCCGCGCAAGCACTACGCGAACGTCGCCGAACTCGCCAAAGAGGATCCGGCACAGCTCGCTCACATGGCCGAAGTGGCGCAGAAAATCGCCGACCAGGAGTTCCATGGCGCCTTCCGTCTGATCTTCAACACCGGAATCGACGCCGGACAGACCGTGTTCCACGTGCACGCCCACGTGCTTACCGGCGAAAAGCTCGACGAATAGTCCACATACCGCCAATACCGACATCGGAAGAGGTTCTGTGCCCACCACTACACGCACCATCGCGATACCCCAACAGCTTGATCCGGTGACCGTGCTCGGCCCTGTGGACGAGGTGCTTCGGGAAGTCGAACGTGCGTTCCCCGATCTGACCATCATCGTACGGGGCAACCGCATCGCCATCATGTCGCATTCCAGCAAATCCGAATCCCAAGCCGCCCAAGCCGAACAGGTGGTTGCCGATATCATCCAAGCCGCCTATACCGCGCCGATGGACGCCGATACCGTCCGTCGCATGCTCGACCAGAACGTGCTTAAAAATCCGGTCCGCGCCACACATCCCGGCCACGGCCGCGTGGTGGAGGAATTGCGCATGGCCGGCAGGCAACAGTCGCACGCGTTCCATCGTGAGGAAACCGCAGACAGGCGGCGTCCTCACGTGCCGGGCGTCATCACCTTCGCGCTCGGCAAACCGGTCCGTGCCAAAACCGCCGGACAGATAGCCTACGTCAACGCCATCGAATCGCACACCATCACCTTCGCCATCGGACCGGCAGGCACCGGCAAAACCTATCTTGCCGTAGCCAAAGCGGTACGTGCTTTCCAAGAACCGGAGCCGGAAGCTGATCCGGAGAGCGATGCCGCCGAAGCAGGGGAGAACCTCGGCTTCCTGCCGGGCACGCTCAACGAAAAGGTCGACCCGTACCTGCGACCGCTGTACGACGCGCTGTCCGACATGCTCGGAGCGGACCAGCTCAAGCGATACATGGACGACGGCACCATCGAAGTGGCGCCGCTCGCCTACATGCGCGGCCGCACGCTCAACGACGCGTTCGTGATCCTCGACGAGGCCCAGAACACCACCGAACAGCAGATGAAGATGTTCCTGACCCGACTGGGATTCAACACCAAAATGGTCATCAACGGCGACGTGACCCAAGTGGATCTGACCGTGCCGAAATCAGGTCTGGCCACCATCGAACGCATCCTCGACGGCATCGACGACATCGCCTTCGCCCACCTGAAGCCCGAAGACGTGGTCCGCCACGCGCTCGTGGGCAAAATCGTCGCCGCCTACGACAGGCACACGGCCATAGCGGGAGACCACAGCAGAAGCGCGCGTGCCGCATCATCGCAACCATTCGACGACAAGAACAAGGAAAACGCATAAATGAGCGTTGAAGTGACGAACGAAACCGCCTGGCAGATCGACGGCAAAATCTTTTCCGACCTCGGCGTATGGGTCATGAGCCAGATGAGGGTCAGCACACAATCCGACCTGACCATCATGTTCGTGGACCCGGATCCCATCGCCCAACTGCACATGCGTTGGATGAACCTCGAAGGCCCGACCGACGTGATGAGCTTCCCGATGGACGAGCTGCGCCCCGGCGACGGCAAAACCGTGATGGAAGGAGTGCTCGGCGACATCGTCATCTGCCCGTGGGTCGCTGCCCAACAGGCTGCCGCAGCCGGGCACAGCACCATGCAGGAGATGC
>ENA-OPSC01001477-OPSC01001477.1-human-gut-metagenome-genome-assembly--contig:-NODE-1477-length-10861-cov-1.712660_pt1 | contig 10861 bp, 10 predicted proteins | sample MGYA00241800_ERZ501891 | MGnify/ENA primary metagenome ERZ501891 (study PRJEB25962, sample SAMEA2042407) | human gut metagenome | biome: human gut; feature: human-associated habitat; material: faeces...
CTTGCAGATCATGGGAACTGGCACCGCCAAATGTAAAGAATTTCTTTCCTTGAATTTCAAACACCTGTCCACGCATAAAATGAAATACAGAGTCTTTGATCTTGTGAATCTTTCCGCCACACCATTTCTCTACAGGATATTGATATAAGCGGTCGTAATTTTCATGATTCCCACATACAAACAATGTAGTAAATGGCTTGTTATCTAACCATTCCAGATTATATCGTTCTTCTTTTGTGTCATGCCACAGTCCAAAATCTCCGCAGATAATCACATAATCATCTTTGGTTAACTCAACTCCCTCTGGGAAAGAACGACTGTTTAATCGAGTCATCCAATCCCCATGTGTATCCCCTGTTACAAATATCATACAATTACTCCTTCCAATAACTCTTCTAATGCCTGCATATTATCTTCATGTACTCTATCATCTTGATCTGCATCATCTTTGCCTTTCTTTGGACTGTTAATATCACAGATTCTCCTTGACCTTGATTGATTTTTTCGATGAATTGTTTTTTTGATACAATATCTTTTCCATCAATCTTTTTGATATAATCTCCACGATATAATTTATTTTTACTCGGTGCATATTCCATGCTGTTTTCTCCGGTAAACTGATCCGTATCAAGCACAAACAATCCATCTGTTTCTACATAGACACCGATCACTTCACCGCTTGGCGTGATCTTTTGGTCATCTACGACCTTCACTTTAATCTTCTTTAATGGAATCGCGCCAAATAAATTGGTTTTCATTTCATACTGACCCATGTGACATTGTTTGAATACAATAGGCTGATTTAATCGTATCGTTTGATGATCGATCGTTGCACTGACTGGTACATCATAACAAAGAGAGACTGTTTCGCTCTTGTTGATATGAATCGTATCTGGAAGTCTTGCATTGCAGTATTTTATATAAACTGCAGTTATTGCGATTAAATTGATCATAAAAAGTAGAATTAAAAATTTGCGGTAAGTGTATTTTTTCATATTTTTCCTCCTAAAAAAGGACATATCGTCATTGATATATCCTTTTTATTATATGAAGATCACCGCTTACATACTCAGTATAATTTTGTTTCATCTGCCAAAGATTTCATTTCTTTTGCATGTTCCATAGACGTTTCACTCCATTGATCCCCGCTGATCATTCTTGAAATCTCTTTTAACGATTCTGATTCATTTAATTTTCGGATCATTGTCTGCGTATTCTTCTGATCGGTTTGTTTTCTAATGAAGTAGTGACTATCTGCCATCGCTGCGATCTGTGGAAGATGTGTGATCGCGATCACCTGATGATCCTTTGAGATCACTGCCATCTTTTTAGCTACACGATTGGCAGTTTCCCCACTGATCCCAGTATCAATTTCGTCAAAGATCAACGTATCTACTCCATCTGCCTGTGCTGCTACTGATTTGAGTGCAAGCATGATTCTTGATAATTCACCACCAGATGCTACTTCTTGTACCGGACGCATTGGAAGACCTGGGTTGGTCGATATCATAAAACGGATCTGATCCATTCCATCTGCTGAAATCTGGTCTTTTTTCGTAACTTCGATTTCAAATCTGACATCTAAAAAGTTCAGATCTTCTAATGCTTTTGTGATATTGCTTCCAAGTGTCTTTGCTACCTTACATCTTTGTTCTGACAGATTCTTTGCTTCCTTAAGATATCGTTCCCTGATGCGTTCCTGTTCATTCTTTAATATTTCAATCTCATGTTCTACATCACACAACATATTATATCGTTTTTCTGCCTTTTGTCCATATGCTGTAACATCTTCAATCGATGGACCATATTTGTCTTTTAAAGAATTAATGACATTCAGACGTTCTTCCACTTCCTGATACGTCTGCTCATCAAATTCCATATTCTCCATATATGTCGTCAATTCCTGATGAAAACCATTTAACAGATCTTCCACTGACAACAGTTGTTCATAAAATTCTGAGATCTGAGGATCTAAATGACTGATCTCCTGCATTCTTCTTATGCTTTCACTTAACTGATTGCCAATCGATGTTTCTTCCTCATATCCCGTCAGCATACGTGCTGCCTGACAAGAAATAATGATATCTCGGCTATGGACGATCTTTTGATATACCGTTTCTAATTCCTCGTCTTCTCCTTTGACAAGATTGGCATTCTCAATCTCTGAAATCTCATGTTTTAAGAAGTCCATCTCTCTTAATCTTTGCTGGTCATCTATTGATATTTCTTTTATCTTTGTTGAAATCTCGTGATATTCTCCTGCAAGATTTTTGCACTGTTCTAAGGAATATCTTGCGTTTTCAGGTAAAAAATGATCCATCATACTTAAATGATTTTTCTCTTTTAACAGTACTTGATGTTCTTGCTGACCATGCAGATCAAATAAACGTCTGGAAACTTCTCTTAACGTATTGAGTGTCACCGTACTATCATTAATCTTATTAATACTTCTCTTCTCGTTGATCACACGTTTGATGAAGATCTGACCGTCTTCTACTTCCAGATCCAGAGCTTCGATTTCTTTGATCAGCTTTTGATCTTCAATCCAAAAAAGCAGTTCAATGACTGCTTCTTTTGCTCCCGGTCGGATCATATCTTTTGATATTTTTTTCCCAAGTGCACTTTCTATAGAACCTATCAAGACAGATTTTCCTGCACCGGTTTCTCCAGTCAGTATATTCAAATGTTCATCAAATGTAATTTCCACTTCATCGATCAACGCAAGATTCTTTACATGTAAATTCTGAAGCATAGATTTCCTCTCTGTATATTTATTCTTTTAATTTTTTGATCATATGATCGATCTCAGCAATTGCAGTTCTTCCAATATTCTTATCTTTCATAACACACATGATCGTATCATCTCCCGCGATCGTACCAACCATTCCAATGATGTTTAAAGAATCAAGTGCAGCAGCAGACGCCATTGCCATTCCCGATACGGTTTTTACAACCAGCATATTCTCTGCTAGTTCCATGGAAATGATCGCTTCTGCTAAAATCCTCTGATACTTTCTTGATGTCTCATCTTCCTGATCGATCAGACAATAAATCTGCTTCCCATCTGCATCCGGTTTCTTGATCAATGCCAGTTCTCTGATATCTCTTGAAATCGTTGCCTGCGTTGTCTTAAAGCCAATCTGATTTAATCTTGACAACAACTCTTCCTGTGTCTCAATTGGATATTGCTGGATCAATTCAATGATCGCTTCCTGCCTATTTTTCTTCATTCTGACCTCCAACTTTGATTCGAAGGATTCTGTAAAAGCTGTCTCCTTTCACTTTAATGATCCTTGCGATCTTCTTTGATTTACGCACCTGAAGAACATCTCCTGGCTGAAGTTTTCTCGCAACCTGACCATCAAAGGTAACGTAGGCTTCCTCTAACTGAGATTCTCTCACGTTCTCAATATAAATATCAATCTCATCTTCTGGAGAAAGAACAAGACTGTTTGACTGCAGCGAATGTGGACAGATCGGAGTGATCAAAATAACATTTGCTTTTGGATTCACTACCGGCCCGCCTGCTGATAAATTATATCCTGTAGATCCTGTCGGCGTCGAAACAATAATCCCATCTGCTTCATATACATCTAACAATTTGCCATTGACCATAATACGAAACGAGATGATTCTTGAAAAACCACTTCTTGCGATCACGACGTCATTGAGTGCTGGAAGATGATCTGTCTCATGATCCGCATGGATTACGCGCCCATCTAACATCATTCTCTCCTCGATCTGGAAAGTATCATTTAACAATCCGTCCAATCCGTCATAAAGTTTAGATAACTCAATCTCTGTTAAGAATCCTAAGGTACCGAGATTTACTCCAACCATCGGAATATCATGATCTACGATCAATCTTGCCGCATGAAGCATCGTCCCATCTCCACCTAAAACGATCACACACTCTGTGTCTTTTGTGATGCAGTTCATATCTTTTTGAACATGTCTTGTAAAATCACACATTCTCTGGCTGATTCCACCTTGTTTTTCAATATAATCCTGGATCTTTTTGGAAATACGCAGTCCTGGATCTTTTTTCTCGTTCGTTAAAATCAAAAAATTCTTCATGTTATTCCTTATTCTTTGCCAGATCCGCATGTGATGCATCCACCACTTCCTTGATCTGATCTGTCATTGTATGTCCATTCTCCATTGTCTCTGTTTTTCTCATATGTAATAAATACTCGATATTTCCCTCTGGACCTTTGATTGGAGAATAATCAAGGTGTAATAATTCAAACCCGTTCGTAGATGCGAAATCACAGATCTTCTCAATGACTTCTTCATGAACTTTTGGATCTCGTACAACCCCTTTCTTTCCAACTTTTTCTCTTCCTGCTTCAAACTGCGGTTTGATCAGTGCAACAACTTCTCCTCCCGTATTCAAAATTCGATATACCGCTGGAAGAATCTTTGTCAGTGAAATAAAAGAAACATCAATAGATACAAACGATGCCTTTTCATCGATATCGTCTTCCGTCATATAACGCATATTCGTACGTTCCATACAAACAACTCTCTCATCGTTTCTTAGTTTGCTGTCCAACTGTCCATGCCCGACATCAACTGAATATACTTTCACTGCACCATTTTGCAACATACAGTCTGTAAATCCACCTGTAGATGCTCCAACATCCATGCAGACTTTGTCTTTTAATACAATATCAAAGTTCTTCATAGCCTTCTCAAGCTTTAATCCACCTCGACTGACATATTTTAAAGTTTTTCCCTTTACAATGATCTCCTGCTTTTCATCAAAAGTTGATCCCGCTTTATCCTCTCTCTGTCCATCTACAAAAACGATTCCTGACATAATGATCGCTTTTGCTTTTTCTCTGGAAGACGCAAGCCCTTTCTTGACAAGCAGTACATCTAAACGTTCTTTCTTCATTTTTCTATTCCTTCATCCATTGTCTGATGGAGTCTGCAATACTTTCTCCATCAATCTTCAACATTCTTCTTAACTCACTTACAGAACCATGTTCCACAAACTGGTCATCTATTCCAAGGCATCTGACTTCACCTTTGTAATCATGCTCACTCAGAAATTCATTCACCATCATTCCAAATCCACCGTTTAATACGCCTTCTTCTGCGATCATGATCTTATCATAGGTCTGTGACAGTTTCATGATCAACTCCTGATCAAATGGTTTGATATATCTTGGATTAACTAAACCAATCTCATATCCTTCTTCTTTAAGGATCTTTTCCGCCTTATCTGCCTCTTCAAAGATATTTCCAACTGCAATGATCACAGCTTCCTTTCCTTCTTTAAGTATCTGGCCTTTTCCATAGTGTAACTCTTCAAATTGATCTTCATACAAAGAGCTTGCTTCTCCTCTGGAATATTTGATCGCGGTTGGTCCTTTTGCATGATGGAGCGTATGTTTTAGCATCTCAGATAATTCCCTTCCATTGATCGGAGCCATCACCGTCACATTTGGAATGATAGATAAATACGGAATATCAAAAATACCTTGATGAGTTTCTCCATCCGCTCCAACAAGTCCTGAGCGGTCCAATCCAAATATAACTGGATAATTCCCGATTGCCACATCATGTAAGATCTGATCAAAACCTCTTTGTAGAAATGTTGAATACACTGCAAATACAGGCTTTAGACCTCTTGATGCCATTCCGGCACAAAATGTAACTGCATGTTGTTCGGCAATCCCTACATCAAAGAAACGATCTGGAAAATGATTTTTAAACTTTCCAAGACCTGTTCCATCCGGCATTGCGGCAGTTACCGCAACAATCTTCTTATCTTTCTTCGCCTCTTTGATCAGTGTATCTGAAAATACCGCTGTGTTCGATGGATTGTCCGATTTCTTTAAAACTTCCCCTGTCTTTAAGGAAAATGGACTGATTCCGTGAAATTTGGCTGGATTCTGCTCCGCAGGACGATATCCTTTTCCTTTCTTCGTTACCACGTGAATAATGATCGGCTCATCTAATTGTTTCGCTCTATTTAACGTGTCTACCATCAAGGGAACATTATGCCCGTCAATAGGTCCAATATACGTGATCCCCATATCTTCAAAATACATTCCCGGAACAAATAATTGTTTGATCGAATCTTTTGATTTCTTAAGAATTGTTGTTAATTCCTTCCCGATTCCCGGAATTCTTAATAAGGATTGTTCCACATTTCCTTTAAATTCCACATATTCTTTTCTTGTTCGTACTTTATTCAAATACGCAGACATTCCACCGACATTCTCCGCAATAGACATCTTGTTATCGTTCAGGATAATGATCAGATTCTTCTTCTCCTTGCGTAGTCTTGCCATATTATTTAATGCTTCATATGCCATTCCGCCAGACAACGCACCATCTCCGATTACCGCAACAATCGTCTCATCCGTATGATTGATATCTCTTGCTGTAACCATCCCAAGCGCTGCTGATAACGACATGGAGCTGTGTCCACTGTGAAACGCATCACAATCGCTTTCTTTTCTCTTCGGGAATCCACTCATCCCATGAAATTGCCTCAGATTCTCAAATCCATTCTTTCTTCCTGTTAAGATCTTGTGCACATAAGACTGATGTCCTACATCAAAGATCAGCTGGTCTTTTGGAAAATCCAAAACAAGATGCAGCGCCATCGTTAGTTCTACAATTCCAAGATTCGATGCCAGATGCCCCCCTGTGCGACTGACATTTCTTAATAGAAAACGACGTATATCTTTCGCCAGAAGTTTATAGTCCTCTGGCTGAATCTGTTTAATATCATTCGGATCATTAATATACTCTAGCATAATGCTCCCTCTTCCTCTCTGCCTTAGTGTGTTCGATGGATCAAAAATCTTGTAAGATTTGTAAGATAACAATCTCCCTTATCATATTTTTCTAAAATATCAATTGCTTTCTTTGAAATATCTTCTACATCTCTTTGTGAACGTTCTAATCCTTTTAATGTCACATAAGTTGTTTTGTGATTCTTTTCATCACTTCCAACCGGTTTCCCAATCTCTTCTTCATCTCCTGTAAGATCCAGAATATCGTCTTGAATCTGAAACGCAAGTCCGATATATTCTCCACATTCTTCCATCTTCAGAACATCTTCTTTGGATGCTCCTGCAAGAACTGCTCCGATCATCATACATGCTTCGATCAATGCAGACGTCTTATTCTTATGAATAAATAAAATCTGCTCCATACTAAGCGGTGTACCTTCCAGTTCAACATCTGCAACCTGCCCACCGATCATTCCATAGATTCCAGGTTTGCTGGCGAGAATCTTGATCGCTTCAACTACATTCATGATCTGGTCTTTCTCCGCAAGATCAAATGCTTTCGTTGCAACTTCATACGCATAATTAAGAAGTGCATCTCCTGCAAGGATCGCCATATCTTCTCCATAAACGATATGACATGTTTTCTGACCTCTTCTGTAATCATCATTGTCAAGCGCTGGAAGATCATCATGAATCAGAGAATACGTATGGATCATTTCAATCGCTGCCATAAATGGCTTTACGATATCTCCCTTTCCGCCAAACATCTGATATGTCTCGTTGATCAGCATTGGACGAAGACGCTTTCCTCCCGCCTTAACGGTTGTGTTCATTGCAGTTAAAACTGTTTTTTGTAACCCTTCCTGTGCTGGCAGATATTCATCTAAAATAATTTCAATCTGTGCAACCTTTTGTTTCATCTCATCCTTAAAGTTCATGTTCTTCCCCATTCTCTTCTAATACGATCAATTCTTTTTCTACTTTATCCAGAGAATCCTTACACTGTTTCACAAGATTTACTCCTTCAGTATATAGTTTGACAGCCTCTGGAAGTTTGATTTCTTCACTGGAAAGCTTTGTAAGAATTTCATCTAACTGATGAAAACCCTGATCAATATCAAATTTCTTCTTTGCCATAATAAACTTCCTCTTTCTTACTTCCCTTTTTCATCCATTGTTCTGATCTGTTTTGCCATTGCAAGGATCGTTCCATCTGAAATCGTTAAGGAAATCTGATCTCCCTCTTTCACTTTGTGAACGCTTGTAACTGGCTCACCATTCTGATCTTCTAAATATCCAAATCCATTGATCAATTTCGCTGTTGGTGATAACCCATGAAGTTCTTTTGCGTACAATTCCAGTTTGTGCTTATACCCTGTCATCTTATTCTTCATCACTTGCTGAATCTGTTCTTCTAATTCTGACAAACGCATCTTCTGTTCCTGAAGTTGAAATCGTGGATCGTAATTTACAATGGTGATCTGATACTTCTGCAATTTCATCTGATAACGCCGGATGATCTGTTTTAACAACGCAGCCATTGTATATTCTCTGTTTGCGATTCCTTCCATCACTTCTGTGATATCTGGAACTGCAAGTTCACAGGCTGCTGTCGGTGTTGCCGCGCGAAGATCTGCCGCATAATCCGCAATGGTAGTATCCACCTCATGCCCTGTTCCAGAAATGATCGGTGTCTTTGCTTCGTAGATCGCTCTTGCGACATTCTCTTCATTAAATGCCCACAAGTCCTCGATCGAGCCTCCACCTCTTCCGATGATAATGGTATCAACTCCATACTGGTCCAGAGTGCGAATTCCAGATACGATCGTATCAGATGCACCTTCTCCCTGTACTTTAGCAGGATATAATACTAACTGTACATACGGATTCCTGCGCTTTGCTGTACTAATGATATCATGAATTGCTGCTCCTGTTCTTGCCGTTACCACACCGATCTTCTTTGGATTCTTTGGAATCGGCTTCTTGATCTCGTGGTCAAACAATCCTTCTTCATAAAGCTTCTGTTTTAACATCTCATATGCAACATATAATTCTCCGATTCCATTTAAACGAATCTCCTGTGCATATAGCTGATAACTTCCGCCACGCTCATAGACACTGACATTTCCATCCACAATGACTTCCTGTCCATCTTCTAATTCAAACTGCAATCCATTATATCTTACACTCGCAAACATCACACAAGAAATCTGGCTTTCTTCATCTTTCAATGAAAAATAAATATGCCCAGAAGAATGATACTTACAGTTTGACACCTGTCCCTTGATTGAAATCCTCCTTAAGGCATAATCACTTTGAAACATTCGTTTGATATAAGTATTAATCTGTGTTACAGAAAAAACTTTACTCTTCATCCATATCCTGTCCAATCTTACTTAAGACACCATTGATAAATGGTGCTGCCTTTTCATTGCAGTATTTCTTTGCAAGTTCTACTGCCTCATTGATTGCTACTTTTCTTGGCACCTGTTCATCTAATAAGATTTCATAGGTTGCAAGTCTTAAAATAGATAATTCAGCTTTTCCAAGTCTCTCTAAATTCCATGCATTCGTATGTGCAGAAATCTGTTCATCGATTTCATCTAAATGTTCGATCAGATTCTCTGTTTTCTCTGTAATTTCTTTCTGTGTCTTCTCATTGATATTTTCATGTCCATGAAAATATAATTCAACCTGATCTTCAAATTCTTCTTTCTCACAAAATTCTACACAAAATAAAATTCTGAAAATATGTTCTCTTACCTCACTTCTTTTCATTAGGGTTCCTTTCTGCGATACAAAGACGGAACTGCGATCAGTCCCGTCTGACTTTGCTTTATATTCTTTCTTACTCTTCTTCTGCTGCAACGCCTGTGACACGGACGTTAACTTCTCTGACCTTTAATCCTGTCATGTTCTCGATTGCTGCTTTCACACGATCTTGAACTTTCTTAGAAATCTCTGGAATACTAACTCCATAGTCAAGTTCTAATGCAAGATTGACTCTTACATGATGATTCTCTACGACAACTTTGACTCCCTTGGACAGATTATTCACTCCAAGTTTACTTACCAGTTCATTCGTGATATTCCCACACATTCTGGCAACTCCTGTCACTTCAGTTGCTGCGATTCCTGCGATCACTGCGATCACATCATCTGCAATTTTCACTTCCCCGAGCACTCCCTGCTCGTTTATCTGGTAACTACTTTTATTCTCCATAGTAAAAGCCTCCTGTATTTCTGCATACTGATATGATTTATTATACCAAAGATGAATATGTTATTCAAACTATTTTATAACATTCTTTTTGATCTTATCTCTTTAAAATGTTAAGAATAATTGATTTTCTTCCATATTTGTAAGATAATACTTTTGGCAGATATCCTTTGCGAATCTGACCTTTTATTAAAGGAGATCATATAATATGAAAAAATTAACAAGACAGGAGAAACATGAACAGTGTATGCGTGAAATCCGTGGAACATTGATTGTTGTATTGATCTGCTGTGCTTGGCATATTGCTAGTGCGTTTTTGTTAAATGGTACTGGTCTTTATTTTCTAGGTATGCCCGCATGGTTTAGTGTGTCAACATTCGGAACGATCATACTTTCTTTGATCGGTGTCTGGTACCTATTAAAACATGTATTTATTAATTTTGAATATGACGATGAAGAGGAGGGAGAAGAATAAATGTCAGCAAATCAGAAAATCATTCTTGCAATTTTTATTGTTTACCTCGCCTTAAATGCTGCGATCGGTATCATTTTCAGTAACCGTCAGAATAAAAAACAGCATACATCCTCCGAGAAAAAATTCTTCATCGGTGGAAGAAATATGAACGGACTTCTTCTGGCAATGACAACCATGGCAACTTATACTTCTGTAAGTTCCTTTATTTCTGGTCCAGGAGCTGCTGGTCTTACTTATGGATATGCACAGGCATGGATCGCTACAGTTCAAGTTCCGATCACATTTCTGGTACTAGGTGTCCTTGGTAACAAACTTGCTTTAGTTTCCAGAAGAACTGGTGCCGTTACTGTTGTAGGTTATTTAAAGGCTCGTTATAAAAGTGATGTTTTAGTTATTGTAACCAGCTTACTT
>ENA-OPSC01001479-OPSC01001479.1-human-gut-metagenome-genome-assembly--contig:-NODE-1479-length-10849-cov-2.202983_pt1 | contig 10849 bp, 8 predicted proteins | sample MGYA00241800_ERZ501891 | MGnify/ENA primary metagenome ERZ501891 (study PRJEB25962, sample SAMEA2042407) | human gut metagenome | biome: human gut; feature: human-associated habitat; material: faeces...
AACAAATTTTGCAGACCCGGATATACTTGCCGTCACAAAACTGGGGAAAAAAGTAGCCGATGAGCGTTACCGTATCCTTCAGTTCATGCGATTCCAGAAGACAAGCGAAGGCATTTATTATGGAGCCATGGAACCTTTGTACGATGTATTTCCACTTACAATCAATCATTTTCGCGACCGGTTTGCCGATCAGAAGTGGCTTATCTACGATGTTAAAAGGAAATATGGTTATTACTACGACGGAGAAAACGTTGACGAGATAACCTTTTCCAATCCTTTACAGACTCATTTACTGACAGGCAAACTAGACGACAGCCTGCTGGATAAAGACGAAAAACTCTTCCAGGCACTCTGGAAGAGCTATTTTAAATCTATTTGTATCAAAGAAAGACTAAATCCCGTAAAGCATAAGAAAGATATGCCTGTCCACTTTCAACTTTTAAATAAGCCATTGTTGGCACTTGCTGATATGTGGGTGACTTTGCATTTACAGAAATCAACTGTAATCCCAGTACACTGATGATCGTTAAAAGTAATAATACTGTTTTTTCTATTAAAAGCATTCTTTTTCATATCTCTTGTCCTCGCTTTTCAAATGGATAAATGTCTGACAACAGTACCATCATATTCTTTCAACATCCTGCTGAAGATTTCCATATTCTCCATAGCCAGCTTTCGAAAAAGTACCTCTAATATCCTCACAATTTCATAGTCAGTTATCAGCTCTACTGTAAGAAAAGAAGTTATTGTTTGTCCTATTTTTTTTATAAGCAGGATTTTTTATAATTATATCTTATTGTCTGACAAATAGCAATTTTCCTACTTGATTCAAATCAATTAATTGTAAAAATTTTCCAGTGCTCATCATTCTCATACCAAAAGGGTATATCGGTTAATAATGATTTTTAACACTGTCAGTTCAAAAATAAAACTATCCCGCTAAGTACAAAGATTTTACACTTTGCAGCTTGTTCGGGATAGTTTTATTTTAAGAGTATGTTCGCGTAATTTTCACAAAGGAAAATGTACTACAGGCTTAACTGTTATTCTGTATAAAGTCTCACATTATAAAACTTATTATTTTTTTTGGATTTAATCTGCATAAATATACCGTAAGTACCCTGTGGAAGCTTTTTTCCGCTCTTTATATTTTTGACTGTAGAATACTTATCCCCGGTTTTTACATAGCATATCATGGATACCAATGTATAATCCGGTTTTAACTTATATACCAGTCTCCCATTCAATGAATCCTCTGACACTGTAACAGTACCCGATTTATTTAACTTTGAGCAGTAATTTTTTGAACCGATTTTAAATATCTTCAACGGATTTTCCCATTTATATACTGTATAACTGCATGTTCTTGTATAGGATTTCGATCCCACCGTAACCTTAACTTTAATTTTAGTGTTTCCCGGTGCTATTGGCGTTGTCTCATATCCTGCGGAATATTTTCCGTTTCTTTCAAAGGTATAACCTTTTACCGTTACAATCTTTGTATTATAACTCTTTACGCTGATTTTCACCTTTGATGCATATTCTGGTGTGAAATAATCGCACCCCATTCCAGCTGGTGCTGAATATAATACAGCACTGGCCTTCGTTGACATTTGTGCCAGAGGATTCTTCTGTGCTGCCCAGACATTTACGGACATGGCAAGCATTGCTACTACTGTCGCAAGGAGCATAAATAATACATTTTTCTTTCTCTGCATAATTTTTCCTCTTTCTAAAATAAGACAAGTTATCATGAATAATTCAGACTTGTATTTTTTATTGTATGCGCTCCCATCCATTTCCACTGTATATATATGATTCCAGGACTTCTTTTGGGGAGGATAAATAAACTCCTCCACATCTGGGAGTTGCATCAAGATAATAGGTCCTTCCGTTCATTATAACCTCGACATTATAGTGGTCAGAGCCCATAATCATATTGCTGGGATATCTGGACTTTTTATCATGAATGGCTGAACGGACTGTTGCTTTGTATCCCATTGCCTGATAAATTCTTGCCATTACCAGACCTGCGGAATAACAGTTTCCTTTCCTTTCTGAAATTACTGTTTTCATATCAAAAATGTTATCATAGGTAAAATTGCTGACTATATATTGAGACACCAATAATACCTGCCGTTCCCGATCATTAGCTGCCAGCCGCACTTCTTTTACAATGTTCTGAATCCACTTATTAATATAGTCATTACCTGATGCAACAACAACAGTAAATGTCTCTCTCATATTTCCATTTTGAGCACTGATCAGAACAGTTCCCTCTTTTACTGCTTTAAGATTACAGCTATTTTTCCCGGTTGACACAACCTGAACAACCTTTTTATTACTGGAAGACCACTTAATCTTACCACTTGTATTATAATAAACATATGGAATTGTCGTCCCTTTCAGCAGTATTTCTTTTGCAGTACTATTGTACACAATGAGAGGCGTCTTGTTTCTCAAATCAATAGAAAGTCCTGTTTTATTATAATTCCCAAGTGTTTTTGACTTACTGTCGTATACTCTGACAGTATAGGTATTAACTTTATTTTTTTCATATTCCGTATCTGTATATGTGGTTGTCCTGCCATCGACCTGTGCAATCTTTTTCCATTTTCCTGACTGTTTTCTATAAATATTATAAAAATCTCCTCTTTTCAGATCGCCATCCTCATATTTTTCCCATTGTAATATAACACCCGTCTTATCGTCATTCACAGCAATACCGGATAGCAGTGCTCTTTCTGGAAGGATTTTAATACTTATTCCCTTTTTATCATATGCTCCATATTTTTTGGAACTTTTATTATATCCTTTCACAGTCCAGGCATATTCCTTACCAACTTTCACATCCTCTCCAATTTTGTAGTTAAGCCAGCAATCTCTTCTGGAAGAATTAACAGATAGCACTTTCTTCCACTTATCTGTGCCAACCTCTTTATAAAACAGAACATATTCTGTAGCATTTGTCGTTTTGTCCCATGTAACATGAACCTGATTAACATCAGGATCAGAATACGCACTTACCATTTTTACTCTTCCAGGTGTTTTTTGCGCAGCATTTACAGTTACTGACATTACCATGCAAAACAGTATCAAAAAAGCACCTGTCAAAATCGCTGAGAACTTTTTCTTCATCTTGGCTCCTTATCTTACATAACACTACTGCCCTAATTATTATCTACTCTAATAGAAACATAGGCATTATTTTTTATATTCTTCAATTTTATAAAAAGTGCCAGGAAATCCTTTGGAAGCTTTTGTCCCTTTTTTATAGAATACATTTTTATGCTTCCATTGTTAGCACTAACAAATCTGCTGTATTCTATCTTTTCTACTTTATATCCTGCTTTCAGACTGTAGGTCAGCTTTCCATTCAGTCTGCTTACAACCCCATATAAACTTGGTTCCGGCTCTTTTGCATAGTAGGAAGCCAGGTTCTTTTTCCCGATTTTCAGCTTTTTAAATGGATTTGCATATTTTACAAATGTATAGGTGCAGGTTTTTTTATATGTTTTTCCATTTACTTTTACAGTGACATTAACCTTAGCTGTTCCTTCCTTGATTCCAGTTACCTGATAAAATGCATTTCTTTTCGCACCACCATCACTGCCGGATACACGTGAAAACACTGCCATCACCTTGGGATTACTGCTTACCGCAGATATTTCTATATTTTCACGATTGTAATATACCGGCGTTGAATAGTTTGTCACATTATCTACGCTACACCCCAATGTAACTTTCATCTTTGTTGGCATCTTCGCCAATGGATTCTTCTGTACTGCCCAGACATTTACGGACATGGCAAGCATTGCTACTACTGCCGCAAGAATCATTAATAGTACATTTTTCTTTTTCTTCATGAATTTTTCCTCCTTGATTTGTGAGTTTTTATTATGTGAATTGACAGTTACTTTCCCGCTCTGTCAAGCCCCATCATATTTTTTCAGCATCCTGCTGAAACATTCAGGTGTCATATTCAGATAAGATGCTATATCCTTTTTGTTCACCTTTTTTTCCATCCCCGGATAGGTTTCCAGGAAATATTCATACCTCTGTACCGGATTACAGGTAAGAATCATTTTTCTGTATTCATATTCCCTCATAGATGCCACACTCTGCATCCGATTACAGACCAAAGCAATTTCTATATTCTCTATAGCCAGCTTTCGAAGAACATCCGCTGATGTCCTTACAATTTCACAGTCCGTTATCAGCTCCACTGTCAGGAAAGAGGTTATCTGCTTGTCCAGATTCATAATCCCTACCAGAGCTTCCCCCTGAAAATGCGCAAAGCAGTGAACCTGTTTTTTTCCGTCTGATTTTTCATAATATGACTTTACAAGACCACCCTTTTTATACAGAAAAGAAATCGCATCTACCTTCTCGTTCTCTTTCATCAGCAAGGTTCTTGCTTTCAAATTACAGATTTCTGAGTTCTCCGCCAACACCTCCAGCACAGCTTCCGATTTTATTCCTATCACATTATGAAAAAAATCCTTCAGTTTTTCCTCTTCATTTTCCCTTTTTCTTTCATCACTCATACTTTTTCCTTTTTACACGCTCAAAATCAACAGACAAAACCATCTTGCTTAAAGTTACTGTTTATCCTGTTCTTTTGCAAACAAGATTTTCTCTAATTATATCTTATTGTCTGACAAATAGCAATTTCACCGCTTGATTCAAATCAAGTAATCACAAATATTTTTCCCAAACATACCCTTCACAATTTTTACTGCTACACAAAAATAGCTATAAGACTTCATTTTTGAAATCCTATAGCTTTGCTATTGATAATATTACGTTGTATTTCTAATCATCAATTATTTTCCAGTAACCATTGGAACACGACTAATAAACCGAACAATACTTGTGTCTTTATTCTTTATCATATTCAAAAATAACCGAAATCCTACTCATTTCTAAAACATATTTCGATAAGTCAAAATTACAATTTTCACACTTTAATTGATATAATATTCAACAACTAAACAAGGAGGCCATTTAACCATGAATAATGTAAAAATTCTATGTATCGCAGGCAGTATCGTACTCGGTAGTATATTGCTATCCGGACAAGCTTTTGGCAAAGCCCCCTCAGATCTAATCACCCTTTCCGCCCCTAAGGAGCCTGAGGGGCAACATGTATCTTATGATATAGATGGTTCCGGCTCTTATTATGACAGTGAGTCAGATACAACTTACTATTTTGTCAAGGGGATTGTCACTTCTTATTCTAATCATACAAAAACCTTTTCACTGACTTCCGACGCCGGTGAAACTTATGAGTTACCGGCAGATACGGATATTAATATAACCGACTATCTCAACACAGAAGCACATATATGGTACTCAGAAGACTCTCAAAAAAACTTAAAATTACTTGTGTTCTCTCCTCAAATTTTTTGGGAACATATTAATGAGCTGGAATCAGATGAACAAATTCCGGATGGTGCCACAGAAATTGATGGGACTCTTTCAAAATATATCTCTTTCTGGTTAACAGAAGATAAAATAGATGTTACTCTCTTATTTGTTGAGGACAACGATGGAAACACTCATATATATGCAGAGGATAACACATGCAATAATTGTAATAGTTCTGTTTTTGGCAAAACAATCGGCGACTATATTAAGTTATATGAAGATATGCATTTAAATTCTCAAGTATATGATGATTTTAATGTTGCATATCTTATATCAGAAGCATCATCTTGACTTACCCAAATGTCTGGTTGAGAACCTGATGTTTTTTACATCAAACATATCATATATTTTAAATGCCGCAGCCAATATTTTCAAAGGCTGCGGCATTTTTGACTTAATTTTTCTTTCAAACATGTTGCTTCTTCTTTTGACTGCTGCAAATATGTTTATGTCACAAATTCAAAATATCTTTTGCTTTTTCTCTGTCTCTGATAATCATCCCATGGGCAGCTAACTTATCCAATTGCTCATCAAAAGTCAATGGCTTTTTCAAATCCATAAAATCACTCCTTAACGTAAAAAAGCTGAGCACAAGTCTCAGCTTGGTCCCCAATGCCAAAAAGGCTTCGGGCAACTCTGTTACATATAGTATATTCAAAAAGCCACGAAATTGCAATAGTTTTTATTATTTTCATCATCAAAAAAGGGCGCTGCCCAAGCAGCCGCCCTTTCGTTAAATCACATCTTTTTTAGAGACTACACTCTAATCTTCTTCGCTTCCCACTTCACAACCTACCCAACCAGGCAAATCCGCAAAGTTAATACTGTCCTTCCTCTGGGAACCTTCCGTCCTAGAAAGAGTTTATTTAAAATATTCCACACCAGACTCGAATATTTTAATATCCTGCTCTCCATAGATATTAATAGCAACTCCGTCCCCGCGACGTTCGCTATGTGCCATCTTACCAAGGATACGTCCATCCGGGCTGGTAATACCTTCAATGTTCATATAAGAACCATTGACATTCCATTCTTCATCAACACTGAGCTGTCCATCCGGAGTTACATACTGAGTTGCAACCTGTCCGTTTGCAAACAGCTTCTGCAGCCATTCTTCATTTGCAACGAAACGTCCTTCACCATGTGAAGCCGGGTTACAGTATACACCGCCAAGCTGTGCTTTCTGCAGCCAAGGAGATTTATTACTAACAACCTTAGTATAAACCATCTTGGAGATATGGCGTCCGATAGTATTAAATGTCAGTGTAGGAGAATCTGCTTTCTGTCCGCAGATTTCACCGTAAGGTACAAGACCAAGCTTGATCAGAGCCTGGAATCCGTTACAGATACCAAGTGCCAGACCGTCTCTTTCATTGATCAGCTTCATAACAGCTTCTTTGATCTTCGCATTCTGGAATGCAGTTGCAAAGAATTTAGCTGAACCATCCGGCTCATCACCGGCACTGAATCCACCTGGGAACATGATCATTTTAGCCTGTCCGATTGCTTTCTCAAACTCGTCTACTGATCCACGGATGTCTTCTGCATCAAGGTTACGGAATACTTTTGTAATAACCTTTGCACCTGCTCTCTCAAATGCGCGGGCACTGTCATACTCACAGTTCGTTCCAGGGAATACCGGAATAAATACTGTTGGCTGTCCGATCTTATGGCTGCAAATATGAATATCAGATGTATTGAAGAGCTTCTCTTCAACCTTGGCATCAGAATCTGCTGCTGATTTTGTAGCAAATACTTTCTCAAGTGTTCCTGTCCATGCATCCTGTGCGTCTGCAAGTGCGATCTTCACATCGCCGTAAGCAAGTACAGGCTCTTCTGTTACTTCACCGATTTCTGTATAAGTGATTGCGAGTTCTCCAACCTTTCCGTCTTCAACCTCTGCGATAATATCTCCAAATGCAGGAGCAAACAGATCTCTCTTATCTACATTGTGCTCGATTTTGGCACCCTTACGGTTACCAAATGCCATCTTGCTGACTGCTGCTGCAACTCCATGACGATCCAGTGCATATGCAGATACAATTTTTCCGCTCTGGATATCTTCCATGAATTTACCGTACTGATCCATTACTGCATCGTAAACCGGAAGATCATTCTCGTCTCTTTCGATCTTGAGCCATACAAGTTTGTTTCCTGCTTTCTTAAGTTCAGGTGTAATGATATCCTGCTCAAGAGCCATATCGACAGCGAAGGATACAAGTGTCGGAGGTACATCGATATCCTGGAATGTTCCTGACATACTGTCTTTTCCTCCGATAGATGGAAGTCCGAAACCAATCTGTGCCGCATAAGCTCCGAGAAGTGCTGCAAATGGCTGACTCCATCTCTTTGGATCCTCTGTCATTCTACGGAAATACTCCTGGAATGTGAAGCGGATCTTTCTATAATCTCCACCTGCTGCCACGATCTTGGCAATTGACTCTGTCACTGCATAAACAGCTCCGTGGTATGGGCTCCAGCTTGACAGATATGGATCAAATCCGTAACTCATCATAGATACACTGTCTGTTGTTCCGTTCAGAACAGGTACTTTCGCTACCATTGCCTGTGTCTCTGTCATCTGATATTTTCCACCATGTGGCATAAATACGGAACCTGCTCCGATAGAACCGTCGAACATCTCAACAAGTCCTTTCTGAGAGCATACATTGAGATCAGAGAGCATAGAAAGCCATGTCTCTTTTACATCTCCTACTTCTTTCTTTACAAAAAGGCTGTCCTTCTTAGAAGGAATCTCAACCTCAACATTTGTCTCCTGATGAGCACCGTTTGTATCAAGGAATGCACGGGAAAGGTTGACAATCTCTTTTCCTCTCCATACAAGAACGAGTCTTGGCTCCTCTGTTACTACTGCTGCAACTGTTGCCTCTAAGTTTTCTTCCTTCGCGTATCCCATGAATTCATCTACATCTTTCGGGTCTACAACAACTGCCATTCTTTCCTGAGACTCAGAGATTGCGATTTCTGTTCCGTCAAGTCCTGCATATTTCTTCGGTACTTTATCAAGTTCAACGCGAAGTCCGTCTGCAAGTTCTCCAATTGCTACAGATACACCGCCTGCACCAAAGTCATTACATTTCTTGATCAGATGGCTGACTTCTTCTCTACGGAATAATCTCTGGATCTTACGTTCTGTCGGTGCATTTCCTTTCTGAACTTCTGCTCCACAAGTCTCGATAGACTCTTCTGTATGAACCTTAGATGAACCTGTTGCTCCACCACAACCGTCACGGCCTGTACGACCACCAAGAAGGATGATGATATCTCCTGGATCAGAGTTCTCACGGATAACAGCACGTCTTGGAGCAGCTCCAAGTACAGCACCGATCTCCATACGTTTTGCAACGTAATCCGGATGATAAATCTCTTTTACAAGTCCTGTAGCCAGACCGATCTGGTTACCATATGAGCTATATCCATGAGCCGCCTCACGAACAAGTTTCTTCTGAGGAAGTTTTCCTTTCAGAGTTGCATCTGCTGATACTGTCGGATCAGCGGCACCTGTCACACGCATTGCCTGGTATACATAAGTACGTCCTGACAGCGGGTCACGGATTGCACCGCCAAGGCAGGTAGCTGCACCACCGAATGGCTCGATCTCAGTAGGATGGTTATGTGTCTCATTCTTGAAGTTGATCAGCCACTCTTCTTCTACTCCGTCAACCTTGATCGGAACTACGATACTACATGCATTGATCTCATCAGACTCTTCCTGATCAGCAAGCTTTCCTTCCTTTTTCAGGCGGCGCATAGCCATCAGTGCAAGGTCCATAAGGCAGACAAATTTATCTTCTCTTCCTTTGAAAATCTCGCTGTGATCTTTCAAATATTCTTTATATGTTGCTTCGATTGTCTCTTTGTAGTCACCCTCATCAAACTTCACATCTTTTAATTCTGTAGAGAATGTTGTATGACGGCAGTGATCTGACCAATATGTATCAAGAACACGGATTTCTGTCATCGTCGGATCTCTGTGCTCTTCTCCTGCATAATAGTTCTGGATATGCAGGAAATCTTTAAATGTCATTGCCAATCCAAGAGAATCATATAACTCTTTCAATTCTGCTTCCGGCATATCTTTAAAACCGTCAAAAATCTTTACATCTGCCGGTTCATCAAATACTGTCACCAGTGTCTCCGGTTTCTCTGCTGCAGCTTCTCTGGAATCTACCGGGTTGATGCAGTGATTCTTAATTGCCTGCAGTTCTTCGTCTGAAACTCCGCCTTCAATTACATATGTAACTGCTGTACGGATTACAGGAGTCTCATCTTCTTTAATAAAACGGATACACTGCTCTGCGGAATCCGCTCTCTGGTCGAACTGTCCCGGAAGGAACTCTACAGAAAAACTTTTATCTGTTTCATTTTTCGGGAATTCTTCTTTATAAAGGAAATCTACCGGCGGCTCTGCGAACACACCATTGCATGCCTTTTCAAATGTTTCTTCTGAAATATTCTCTGCGTCGTAACGAATCAGAACTCGTACATTTGTCACATCCTGAAGTCCAAGATAATGACGGATCTCATGTCTGAGGCCCTTCGCCGCAACAGCAAACTCCGGTTTCTTTTCTACATATACGCGCTTTACATTACTCATATATAATCTCCTCTTTCTGTATTACGTGTTTCAAAACACGATACTACCTTCATTACATTATCTGTTTTTATCCTACCATAGTTTTCTTCATTAGTATAATTAATAAAATTAAACAATCTGATAAGCACCGCTAATTGATTGTCGTTTTCTCGTATCTTTCTCGGAGTCAGCAATATTTATTCTACTTTTTCATATTTTGTACAACGGATTTTTTTATTCTGTTGTATTTTCCCTTTATTTATCTTATAATAAGATGAATATTTATTAGGAGGTCTAATAAAATGATGGATATAAACTACGAATTATACAAAGTATTTTATCACGTCGCCACCACATTGAATTTCTCAGAGGCATCCAAGCAGCTGTTTATTTCACAGTCTGCTGTCAGCCAGTCGATCAAAACACTCGAACGGAAACTGGATCAGACGCTTTTTATCCGAAGCACAAAGAAAGTCCAGCTCACACCGGAAGGAGAGATTCTCCTGCGCCACATTGAACCGGCCATGAATCTGATCCAGAAAGGTGAGGCTCAGCTTTTAGATGCCGCTTCTACCGGTGGGCAGATCCGCATCGGTGCAAGTGACACGATCTGCAGATATTTCCTTGTTCCATACCTTGAGAAATTCCATAAGACTTTCCCGAATGTACATATTAAAGTTATCAACCAGACTTCTTTAAGATGTACAGAGCTTTTAAAGAACGGACTGGTGGATTTGATTGTTGTCAATTATCCGAACGCAGCGCTCAACAATATTTCCGCCTCTATGAAGATCAAGAATTTCCATGATCATTTCATTGCCG
>ENA-OPSC01001481-OPSC01001481.1-human-gut-metagenome-genome-assembly--contig:-NODE-1481-length-10841-cov-2.337660_pt1 | contig 10841 bp, 8 predicted proteins | sample MGYA00241800_ERZ501891 | MGnify/ENA primary metagenome ERZ501891 (study PRJEB25962, sample SAMEA2042407) | human gut metagenome | biome: human gut; feature: human-associated habitat; material: faeces...
TTAAAAGAATGGTCTAACCGTGCCGGTGTTGAGATGATCGGCGGTCAGGAAGGCGCAGATCCGGCATCAGTTGTATATGATGCGGTTGCTGCTGCGAAAGCGAGAAGGGCAGATGTACTTCTGTGTGATACAGCCGGAAGACTTCACAATAAGAAGAACCTGATGGAAGAGCTTAAGAAGATCAATCGTGTGATTGACAGAGAGTATCCGGATGCGTTCCGTGAGACGCTGGTTGTGCTGGATGCAACGACAGGACAGAATGCACTTGCCCAGGCAAAGGAATTCAATGAAGTAACAGATATAACAGGAATTGTTCTGACAAAGATGGATGGAACAGCCAAAGGAGGAATTGCAGTAGCAATCCAGTCTGAACTTGGTATCCCGGTAAAATATATCGGTGTAGGAGAAACAATTGATGACTTGCAGAAATTTGACTCAGAGGAGTTCGTAAACGCGTTGTTTTACAGAGAGGAAGAAAGACCATGATGACATTAGAGAAATTTGAAGAAGCTAGCGAACTGGTAAAAAAGGTAACAAATCCTACAAAACTTATTTACAGTGAATACTTAAGTGCACAGACAGGAGCAAAGGTTTATTTAAAACCGGAAAATATGCAGCACACAGGAGCTTATAAGATCCGTGGTGCATATTACAAGATCAGCACACTGACAGACGAAGAAAGAAGCCGTGGACTGATCACAGCATCAGCAGGAAATCATGCACAGGGCGTTGCATTTGCAGCAAAACAGTTTGGATGCAAAGCTACGATTGTTATGCCTACAGTTACACCGCTGATCAAAGTAAACCGTACAAAAAGCTTTGGAGCAGACGTAGTACTTCATGGTGATGTTTATGATGATGCTTACGCATATGCATGTAAACTTGCAGAAGAGAACGGATATACATTCGTTCATCCGTTTAATGACCTTGATGTCGCTACAGGTCAGGGAACAATCGCAATGGAGATCGTTCAGGAACTCCCGACTGTAGATTATATCCTTGCACCAATCGGTGGAGGCGGACTGATCACAGGTGTTTCCACACTTGCCAAGATGCTGAATCCAAAGATCAAAGTAATCGGTGTAGAGCCGTCAGAAGCGGCCAGTATGACAGCAGCCCTGAAAGCAGGAGAGCCTGTAAAACTTCCATCTGCAAATACAATCGCAGACGGAACAGCTGTAAAAGAAGTTGGAGATAAAGTTGTTCCTTATGTGAAAGAGAATGTAGATGATATTCTTCTCGTAGATGATGATGAGCTGATCGGTGCATTCCTTGACATGGTAGAAAACCATAAGATGATCGTAGAGAATTCCGGACTCCTTTCCGTAGCTGCATTAAAGCAGATGGACATCAAAGGAAAGAAAGTAGTCTGTGTATTAAGTGGTGGAAATATGGATGTTATCACAATGTCCTCGATCGTCCAGCACGGATTGATCCAGAGAGACCGTATCTTCTCCGTATCCGTACTCCTTCCGGATAAGCCGGGTGAACTCGCACGTGTGGCGCAGACAGTCGCAGACGTACAGGGTGACATCATTAAGCTGGAGCATAACCAGTTTGTAAGCACAAACAGAAACGCAGCAGTAGAGCTTCGTATCACAATGGAAGCATTCGGAACAGATCATAAGAAAAAGATTCTGGATACACTCGATAAAGCAGGATTCAGACCAAAACTGATCAGTGCGAAGCTGTACTAATTGGTATTAAACAGCCTATAGAATGGTGTTGCAAGGCCAGCCCTTGCTTACATATTCCAAACGGGATATTTAATTCCAATCAGACAAATCCAGAAAAACAAAGAAAAAGGGAAGGTCATCGTAGTCGATAGCGTTCCCTTTTCTTTAACACCTTAAGCTTGCATTTTGTTTTCTGGATTCGTTCTGCTTGGAATAGGTACTACTCATTTGAAAAATCGAGTGAGGGAGCCACTGTATTGTTGAGGACACATGTAAGGCAGGAGCGTTCCGAATACACTTTGCAGAATCTGTTAGAAAAAGCCAGACACGAATCACACACGGTGAGTGCTCTGGCTTTTTCGTTACAGAATGTCAAAGGGATGAGGTAGAGCGGGCCGGTGTCCGATGCAATACAGTGACTCCCTCACGTCTGTTTTTATCAAAAGTACTTATTTGAGTGATAATGAATCCAAGTTCAACAAATTACAACACCCCTATAAAACGATGGAATGCCTCCAGTCCTTTTTCATTACACTTATAAACTCCGGCATCTTCGAGTACTTCGCAGAATACTTTTCCGATTTCCTGCTGAAGGATCTCTTCAACATTCTCCTCTGTGATGGATGTGTAATTCGGAAGGAATTCATCTACCCAGTCAGCGTGTTTTGCAATCTGTTCATTGCTGCGGATATCTTTTCCTGTCAGGATGTAATCTTTCAGAAGTTCCATCTCTCCTTTTAATCTTGCAGGGAGAACAGCAAGTCCCATTACTTCGATAAGACCGATGTTTTCTTTCTTAATATGGTGCAGTTTAGCATGTGGATGGTAGACACCAAGCGGGTGTTCTTCTGTGGTGATATTATTTCTCAATGTCAGGTCAAGTTCGTAGAGATCTCCACGCTTTCTTGCAATCGGTGTGATCGTGTTATGCGGTGTACCGTCTGTCTCAGCGAAGATGAAAGCATCTTCATCTGTATAAGATCTCCATGCATTTAAAATGTGTTCAGCCAGATCAATCAGAGGTTTTACTTCTTTGCTCTGAAGACGGATAACAGACAGAGGCCATTTTACGATACCGGCAGTTACATCTTCGTAACCTTTCACAGTGAAGTGTTCAATGATCGGAGCTTTAGCCATTGCGAAAGTATAATTTCCACCCTGGAAATGATCGTGGCTTAAGATAGAACCGCCAACGATCGGAAGGTCTGCATTGGATCCCAGGAAGTAGTGTGGGAAAAGTTTGATGAAATCAAAAAGCTTTTCGAATGCATTGCGGTCGATCTTCATTGGAACATGCTGTCCGTTGAATACGATGCAGTGCTCGTTATAGTATACATAAGGGGAGTACTGGAATCCCCAAGGGTTATCCTGAATTGTGATCGGGATGATTCTGTGGTTCTCACGAGCCGGATGATCAAGGCGTCCTGCATATCCTTCGTTTTCCATACAGAGCTGACATTTTGGATAGGAAGAGGATTTTGCTTTTCCTGCTGCTTCAATCGATCTTGGATCTTTCTCTGGTTTGGAAAGATTGATTGTAATGTCAAGAGTGCCGTATTTTGTGTCAACCGTCCATTTGCGATCCTTAGCAATACGGTATCTGCGGATATAATCACTGTCCTGGCTTAATTTGTAATAATAATCAGTAGCTGTCTCCGGAGAAACTTTATATTTTTCCCAGAAAGTCTGCTGGATCTGTGATGGGCGTGGCATCAGGGTATTCATCAGTTTTGTGTCAAATAAATCACGGTAGCCGATGCTGTTTTCAATGATTCCGCGTTCTGCGGCGATATCTAAAAGTTCTGCAAGAATGTCTTCTAGAACAAGATTGTTCAGATCACAGTCAACATCTTCATAGTTATCTTCGTGGAACAGATCCAGAAGAAGATTCGTTGTATAAATTCTTTCGGATTCCGGAGTGATTCCGGTATTGATTCCGTACTGTACTAATTTTTTGATCGCATCATAAAGCATATGTCAAGGACCTCCTTAAATTAAGGAATGCCAATGGCATTCCTATAACAAAATATACGTTACTTCATATCTGATCTCAGTAGAGACGAGTATTAGTCGAGACGAGAAGCACCGTCTCCGATATCTACTGTGTAGAACTCGGCTTCATGTCCTACTTTTTCAAGATATGTTTTTCCGATGGTTTCGATAAATGTATCTATGGATTCATTTTTTACGATGCTGACTGTGCAACCGCCAAATCCGCCGCCTGTGATACGGGAACCAAGAACACCAGGAATCTTCCATGCAAGGTCTACAAGGATATCAATCTCTTCACAGGATACATCATAATCATCACGCAGTGAAATGTGAGACTGATTCATTAATTTTCCGAATCTTTCAATGTCTCCGGCTTTCAGTGCTGTAACAGCATCGATTGTACGCTGGTTTTCGTATACAGCATGTTTTGCACGCTGTAACTGGATCTCATCTTTGATCAAGGATTTGTGTGCCTCGAATTCTTCAGGAGTAAGATCGCCAAGTGCCTGAATGTCAAGTTCGCTCTGAAGTGCTTTCAGTGCAGCAGCACATTCGTTTCTTCTGTCGTTATAAGCAGAATCAACAAGACTATGCTTTACTTTACTGTTTGTGATCACAATCTTGGCACCATCAAGAACGCAAGGTGCATATTCGTAGCTTAAATCACTTGTGTCAAGGAAAATTGCGTGGTCTTTTTTACCCATGGCAACAGCAAACTGATCCATGATACCACAGTTGCATCCATTGAAGTTATTCTCAGAATACTGGCCGATCAGTGCAAGATCTGTCATGGAAAGATCTTTGATCTCAAACAGGTCTGTCAGGATCACACCAGTGAGAACTTCAAGGGAAGCAGAAGAGGAAAGTCCGGAACCGTTCGGGATATTTCCCCAGATTACCATATCAAAACCACTTGTGATTGTATGTCCTTTTTCTTTGAATGCCCAGACTATACCAAGCGGATAGTTTGCCCAGTTGTATTCTTTTTTATTTGTCAGATCATCAAGAGATGCTTCTACAACACCAAAGGAGTCCAGATTCATGGAATAAAGATGGATCTTGTTATCCTCTCTTTTGCGTGCGGCACCGTAAGTACCAAGTGTCAGTGCACATGGAAATACATGTCCACCGTTATAATCTGTGTGTTCACCAATCAGATTCACGCGTCCAGGAGAAAAGTAAAAACGAGCTCCTTCGGAATCACCAAAAAGTTCTGCAAACATATCAAACAATTTTTTCTTCATCATTATTTACCTCCATTTAAAGTAATCGTATCGATCTGATTTATTTATATTTATTATAGCGTTAACGAGTGGAAACGTCTATAAAAAATACGTGCTGTGGTATGTAATAATGTTGCATTAAAAAGACGAGGTGTTATAATAGATCACAGGATACGGGAAAGGAGCCGGAAGATGGCAGAGACATACAAACATTCGTATAAGTCAGGAGAAATTCTGATGACTTCGCTGTCTGTATATAACACGGGATATCAAAGGTGTGAAGCAGGCTATCAGTGGGGACCCGGAGTCAGGGATCATTATTGTATCCATCACATTTTGTCAGGAGCAGGATACTATACAGTTGGAGAAAAGACATGGAAATTAGAAGCCGGAGATACTTTTATCTTATATCCGGGCGTGGAAGTAAAGTATTATGCCGATCAGCAGGAGCCATGGGAATATGCCTGGGCAGGATTCATGGGGACGGATGCGGCATCGATCATTCGAAATACAGGTTTTTTGAAAGAACGTCCTTTTTTAAAAAGAGGAAATGTGCCGGATGACCAGATTCGGAATGGATTGGAACAGATTTATAATGCAAAGGGCAATGGGTATGAAGAAGCGGTTGCCATGACAGGAGCACTTTACAGTCTTCTGTCAGTCTTTATGCACTATCATGAAGGGGAAGATCAGGAAAGAGATGCAAAGCTTTTGTATGTAGAAAAGGCAGAAAACTATATAGAAACCAATTATTCTTATCCCGTGACGGTGGAAGATATTGCAGACTATGTAGGAATCAGCAGAAGTTATCTGTTCCGCTCTTTTCAGACCTATATGAATTGTTCGCCAAAAGAATATCTGACAGAATATAGAATCCAGCAGGCTTGCCGTCTGTTGAAAGAGACGGGGCTGTCGGTTTCGGCGATTGCATATTCTGTTGGTTTTGAGAATAATCTCTATTTTTCGAAGGCATTCCGGAAAGTGAAGAAGACAAGTCCGACGGAATACAGAGAAAAGCATAGAAAAAAGAAGGAATGATGCCGAGGTGCAGGACATAAGAATAGAGTAAGAATGTCAAAGGCGGGAAGCTGTCATGATGTCTGGAAAAAGATGGGGTTATGTAGTACAGTTTTTCTGTCTTCTGGTGTTTTTGGGTATGTCCCCATTTCTGATAAAGATGGATGGGAGAAAAACAATGAGTGTTTCATCTGATTCAGTGCGAAGTCAGAATGTATCAGATGAGGTAAAACCGGTTGTTGCGCTTACATTTGATGACGGGCCAAATGCATCCTCGACCCCGATTCTACTGGATGGATTGAAGGAACGTAAAGTGCGGGCAACCTTTTTCCTGATCGGCGAAAATGTAGAAAAAGACGAGAATGAAAAAATTGTGAAAAGAATGTATGAGGAAGGTCATTTGATCGGAAATCATACTTATACGCATTGTAATCTGTCAAAGCTGGAAACGGGAGAAGCAAAGAAAGAACTGGAACAGACAGATACAGTGATTGAAAAGATAACGGGAAAACAACCGGTGTTCGTAAGAGCGCCTTACGGGGAACTCCCGGTGGACAGCGAACAAGATCTGAACAGAATATATATCGGATGGACGGTGGATCCGCTGGACTGGATGACCGAAGATACAGGGGCGGTTGTAAAAACAGTTGTGGAAGAGATAAATCCGGGAGATGTTATTTTATTACATGATTGTTATCCTTCTTCTGTGCAGGCAGCTATACGGATTGTAGATCTGCTGCAGGGAAAAGGCTATGAGTTTGTGACAGTGGATCATCTGATCATGGATTGAAGATGTGAATATAAGATTGAAAACAGGAGAGAAAGATGGATTTATTTGATTATATGAGAGAGACAAATAAAGAGAAGGAATCCCCGCTTGCATCCAGGATGCGTCCGGTGACACTGGATGAAGTAGTGGGACAGAAGCATATCATAGGAAAAGATAAATTGCTTTACCGGGCAATTAAGGCAGATAAGCTGAGTTCTTTGATTTTTTACGGACCTCCGGGAACAGGAAAGACAACACTGGCAAAGGTGATCGCACATACAACCAGCGCAGAGTTCAAACAGATCAATGCGACAGTTGCCGGAAAGAAAGATATGGAAGAAGTAGTGAAAGAAGCAAAAGATCTGCAGGGAATGTATGGTAAAAAGACGATTCTTTTTATTGATGAGATCCACCGGTTTAATAAGGGGCAGCAGGATTATCTTCTGCCGTTTGTAGAGGATGGGACTTTGATCCTGATCGGGGCAACGACGGAAAATCCGTATTTTGAAGTGAATGGTGCTTTGATCTCACGCTCCAGCATTTTTGAATTAAAGCCGTTAGAGAAGGAAGACATTAAGAAACTTCTGGTGCGTGCGGTAGAAGATACAGAAAAAGGAATGGGAAGTTTTCATGCACAGATCGACCCGGATGCACTGGAATTTCTGGCAGATGTATCCGGTGGAGATGCAAGAAATGCTTTGAATGCGGTGGAACTTGGCATACTTACGACAGACCGCAGCAGTGACGGAATCATCCATCTTACACTGGAAGTTGCATCAGAATGTATTCAGAAACGGGTTGTGAACTATGATAAAAAAGGGGATAACCATTATGATATCATTTCTGCCTTTATTAAAAGTATGCGGGGGTCAGACCCGGATGCAGCAGTCTTTTATCTTGCAAAAATGCTGTATGCGGGAGAAGATGTGAAGTTTATTGCGAGAAGGATCATGATCTGTGCCTCAGAAGATGTAGGAAATGCAGATCCGATGGCACTGACCGTGGCAGTGGCAGCAGCACAGGCAGTTGAGAGGATCGGTATGCCTGAATCCCAGATCATTTTATCCCAGGCGGTGACTTATGTGGCATCTGCACCGAAGAGCAATGCGGCAGTGAATGCGATTTTTGCTGCGACTGAAGCAGTGAAAAAATATAAAACGACTGTACCGTCACATCTGCAGGATGCTCACTATAAGGGAGCAGAAAAGCTGGGGCATGGAACAGGCTACAAATATGCACATGATTATCCGGGACATTATGTGGAACAGCAGTATCTTCCGGACGAAATAAAAGACGCCAGGTTCTACGAACCCGGCGACCTTGGTTATGAAAAAAAGATCAAAGAGCATCTACAGAAGCTGCGAAAGCAGTGATGCGTAGATCTCCTGATTTTTCAGATTCCAGTTATTTACAATGGCTTTGGCTTCTTTTTCTGTGGGAACGGTGATTCGCATGTCAATGAGGCTGGAGCCATTTTCTACGATCTGACACTGCACTTCAAACTGATGGTCTGTCTTGAGATAATAGTCGGATTTGACAGCCACTTCTTCTTTCAGATCGTACTGTTTTTCTTTCAGAAAATCATCAATTTCGGTACGGATTTCGGGTGAAATCTTATTGCTGAAAAAGTGGATCGTGTCTGCACCGGTCTCTGTCAGACGGTAGAGTGTACGGTTGTGCGTTGTCTCGATCTTCAGAAGTTCGGAATCCGTCAGTTCTGATAAGGTTTCCTGAAGCCGGAAATAAGTCGTATATCCCTTGTCCAGTATAAATTCGGAAATCTGTGAAGTAGTCAGTGGAAAATCCACTTTGTCCAGCATATAGAGAACAATCAGTTTATATAACGTGTAAGTTTCAGCCATAATACTCCTTTCCCTGCCAGATATCCTGTTTTTTCAGGTATTGGTGGATGTGGTTTAATACAGTACGCTTTGCTCCGGTCCATTGTGGTTCGATGAGCAGATCCTTTGGACCGTCCCCGGTAAGCCGGTGGATGACGATGTCAGGGCGTAAATGTGCGATACAGTTTCCGATGCAGCGGATATATTCGTCCATGTCAGGAATATGAAAAGGCGAGCGTGCATAATCGCGTGCAAGATCGGTTCCCTTTAAAATGTGGAGTAGCTGCAATTTGATCCCATCAATGGGATTGCAGTTCAGATAATCGATGGTTTTAAGCATCTGTGCTTCTGTCTCTCCCGGAAGAAAAAGGATGACATGCGTGATCACCTGGATTCCGGCCGCTTTCAGTCTGACTACAGCATCGTCAAAAACCTCCAGCGGGTATCCCCGGCGGATGTAGCGGGCAGTCTGCGGATGGATGGTCTGAAGACCAAGCTCGATCCAGACCGGCTTGATCTGATTTAAGCGTCTCAGAAGTTCTACGGTCTCATGAGACAGACAGTCAGGACGCGTTGCAACGGCGAGTACCCGGACATCGGGATCAAGGATTGCCTCGGTAAAAATCTTTTCCAGGTATTCGACAGGTGCATACGTATTTGTAAATGCCTGGAAATAGGCAATATAGGAATGAACCGGTCGTTTCGCCTGAAGAGCCGCTTTTCCGGCAGCAAGCTGTTCGCAGATACTGAAAGAGGCAGATCCGGCAAAGTCGCCAGATCCCATGCCACTACAGAAGATACAGCCGCCCCGGCCAATCTTTCCATCCCGGTTGGGGCAGGTCATCCCCCCGTTTAATGCAATCCGGTAGACTTTTTCACCAAACTGACTTTTTAATGCATAATCCAGGGAATGATATCTTTTTTCACCCCAGCGTACAGGCATCGGTACAGAACGGGTTGTGGTAAAGCCATCTGCCATATCAGATCAGATCCTTTATTGCTTTACTTACAGTTTCAGCTACACGCGGGTCAAATGCCTCCGGCAGGATGTTGTTCTCGTTAAGTTCTTCTTCAGGAACAAGACCTGCAATCGCATTGGCGGCAGCCAGCTTCATCTCTTCGGTGATCTGAGTGGCACGTCCCTCTAAAGCTCCTTTGAAGATTCCAGGGAAAGCAACAACGTTATTGACCTGGTTCGGGAAGTCGGAGCGTCCTGTACCGACAACTTTTGCACCGGCAGCTTTTGCGAGATCCGGCATGATCTCAGGTACCGGGTTCGCCATAGCAAACAGGATTGCATCCTGGTTCATGGATGCAACCATCTCCGGGGTAACAATATTCGGGGCAGATACACCTACAAAGATGTCAGCACCTTTCAGAGCATCGGCAAGAAGACCGATCCGTCCCTCAAGATTTGTCACTTTTGTCATTTCTTTCTGCATCCAGTTCAGATCCGGTGAATCCTTGGAAATGATTCCGTTGATATCACACATCGTAATATGCGGGAATCCATAAGTCAGCAGCAGTTTAGTGATTGCAACACCTGCAGAACCTGCACCGTTTACAACAACACGGCAGTCTTCTTTCTTTTTCCCGGTTACTTTTAAGGCGTTGATGATGCCGGCGAGAACAACAATTGCAGTTCCGTGCTGGTCATCATGGAAGACCGGGATATTCAGAAGTTCCTTTAAACGGGTCTCAATCTCAAAGCAGCGTGGTGCGGAGATGTCCTCCAGATTGATACCACCAAAAGCAGGTGCAATATTGACAACAGAGCGAATGATTTCCTCTGTATCCTGCGTATCCAGGCAGATCGGAACTGCGTTGACTCCGCCAAATTCTTTAAAGAGAACACATTTTCCCTCCATGACCGGCATGGCAGCCAATGCACCGATATTTCCAAGACCGAGTACGGCACTTCCGTCAGAGACAACAGCGACTGTATTGGCTTTCATTGTATAAGTATAGGCGGCTTCCGGGTCTTTGGCGATGACTTTACATGGTTCAGCAACACCCGGAGTATAGGCGATCGCCAGGTCTTCCCGGGAATTGACGTGAGCCTTTGCCGTGGTTTCCAGTTTTCCATTCCATTCTTTGTGCATCTGTAATGCTTTTTCGTTATTTGTCATATTTTTTACCTCGCAGAATCAATTTGTAATTAATAATAACACTCCCGCAGATTTCATGCAATATCCGCATTTTTGCAAATATCTGCATTTTTGAAAAAAAGCTTTCTTTTTATAGGAAAGTAGTGTATAATACGAACCATATTTATGATGCCAGGGTCAAAAGGTCTAAGCCCACATGAGCTTGCTCATAGGTG
>ENA-OPSC01001501-OPSC01001501.1-human-gut-metagenome-genome-assembly--contig:-NODE-1501-length-10742-cov-2.543277_pt1 | contig 10742 bp, 10 predicted proteins | sample MGYA00241800_ERZ501891 | MGnify/ENA primary metagenome ERZ501891 (study PRJEB25962, sample SAMEA2042407) | human gut metagenome | biome: human gut; feature: human-associated habitat; material: faeces...
AATTGAACGGCTTGGATACCGCTATTTTGCGCTGATTATCGCAGTTTTGTTTTTCATTTTTATCACGATTACCTGTCTTTCTATTAAAGAAAAATCTTCGGTAAATATGGAAACAGCAACGGTAAAAGAAATGTTCCGGGCACTGTTTCGCAATGACCAGGCACTGACCATGGTTGTGGCAATTGTTATGATCAATACCGCATTATATATTACATCGAATCTGGTCATTTACTTTTTCAAATATGATTTCAGTCCGGAAGCATGGCAGAGCAATTATACGCTTTTTAATACCTTTGGCGGTGCATTCCAGATCCTTGCGATGATGATTTTGTTTCCGCTGTTCCGGAAATTTATGAATACGATAAATCTTTTTTATGTCAGCTTTTCTATGGCATTTGCAGGATATCTGATCCTTCTTGTGATTGCATTCTCCGGAAGTACCGGTGTCTATCTGCTTCTGGTTCCGGCATTCCTTATTATGTCGGCAATTGGTATGCTGAATGTTATTGTGACGATTTTCCTTGCAAATACGGTAGATTACGGGGAATTGAAAAATAACCGGCGTGACGAATCGGTAATTTTTTCGATGCAGACCTTTGTGGTAAAGCTGGCATCTGGCGTGGCTGCACTTGCGGCTTCGATCGTTATTCAGATCTTCCAGATCAAGAAGGATGAAACGGCAGAAGTACTGACGGTAATCGCACCGGCTTCCAGGCTGGGACTTCGGATGTGTATGACGATCATTCCGATTCTTGTATTGCTGATCGGATTACTTGTGTTCCGAAAACATTACATATTAACAGATGAAAAGACAGAAGAAATATCCAGAACACTGGAAGAACGGAAGAGAGCATAATATTTATACCTATAATTTTATAACGAAATTTTAGTGGGACAGTTTGCGGACTGTCTCATTTTTTTACATTTGTATATAATAATATACGTCCATTTAACATTTCTTTAGCAGAAATATGATAGCACTTTCAGAAGCTGAAATGTTATGATATTTCACGGACATAAGAGCAAGAACGAAGCCACATTCGTGGCTATGAAGGAGGAAAAAGATGGCTGAAATTGCGTTAAGAAATGTCTGTAAGCAATTTGATTCCACACATTATGGTGTAAAAGATTTTACCTTAGACATTCATGATAAAGAATTTGTGATTTTCGTAGGACCTTCCGGCTGTGGAAAATCTACAACACTTAGATTGATTGCAGGACTGGAAGATATTACAGATGGAGAACTCTGGATCGACGAAGAGCTCTGCAACTATCTGGAACCAAAGGAAAGAGAGATGTCAATGGTTTTTCAGAATTATGCTTTATATCCAAACATGACTGTTTATGGAAATATTGCTTACTCACTGAAAATCCGTAAGGTTCCGAAAAAAGAAATTGATCAAAGAGTCAGAGAAGTAGCAAGAATCCTTGAGATTGAATCTCTGCTTGACAGAAAACCGGCGGCATTATCCGGCGGGCAAAAGCAGCGTGTTGCGATTGGCGCGGCAATCATAAGACAGCCAAAAGCATTTCTTATGGATGAACCACTTTCCAATCTTGATGCAAAGCTTCGGGCGCAGATGCGTGTTGAATTGCAAAAGTTACATAAACAGTTAGATACCACCATCATTTATGTTACACACGATCAGACAGAAGCAATGACGCTTGGGACAAAAATCGTTGTCATGAAAGACGGTCTGATCCAGCAGGTAGATACCCCGCAGAACATTTACGATCATCCGGTAAATAAATTTGTCGCAGGATTTGTAGGTGCACCGACCATGAATTTTATCGAATGCGAAGTGGAAAAAGAATTTGATAAGACAGTCCTGTTATTTGCAACAACAGGACCAGTAAAAAAAGTATATCCAACTGGGCGTAATGAAGAAATTCTCCGGAAAGAATACCTGGGAAAACGTGTGACCCTGGGAATCAGACCGGAAGATATCTATGAATACGAAGAAGCAAAAGCCAGCGGATTTGCAAAAAACAGTGCCGGAATACGGGAAACCGTCGTTACCAGAGAAATGCTTGGAGCAGAAGTATTCCTGTATTTTGATGAACAGCACAGAACGCATGCTGTAAGGCTGGAGCCATCCAACCAGACAAAAGTAGGTGAAACGGTAGATCTGTATTTTGATCCAAATCGGATTCACATATTTGATACAGAGACAGAGGAAAATATTCTGAATCTATATAGGAAAGGATATTAAGAATGAAAAAAGAAAAGAATCTAAAAATTACACCGTACCTTTATCTGGTGCCGAGTATTCTGATCTTTGCAGTATTTTTGTTCTACCCATTTGTAAAGACAGTTTACTTAAGCCTTTTTATGACAAACAAAATGGGACAGGCAAAAATCTTTGTAGGTCTTCAGAATTATATAGATCTGCTTAGTTCAGAATCCTTTAGAAACAGTTTAAAAGTTACATTGGTCTTTGTTGTCATCGTTGTACTCGGCGGAATGCTCCTGGGATTGATTGCTGCAGTTCTTTGTAACAAAGCTTTTCCTGGAATCCGCGTATTCAGTACCGCTTACGCGCTTCCGATGGCGATCGCATCAAGCTCGGCAGCCATGATTTTCCAGATCATGCTCCATCCGGCAGTCGGAATTGTAAATAAGCTTCTCGGACTTGATATCAACTGGCTAAACGATCCAAACACCGCACTTTACTGTGTCGCGATCCTTACCGCATGGTTAAATAGCGGAATCAATTTTCTGTATTTTTCGGCAGGACTCGGAAATATTGACGAAACCATTTATGAAAGAGCATCGGTCGACGGTGCAAGCGGGGTTCAGCAATTTTTCAGCCTGACACTTCCGGGACTGTCACCGATCATGTTTTACACCGTTGTTGTAAACATCATTCAGGCATTCCAGTCATTCGGACAGATCAAGATCCTGACAGAAGGCGGACCGAATGAATCCACAAACGTAATCGTATACTCGATTTACAGAGATGCATTTTTTAACTATCGTTTTGGAAGTGCATCCGCACAGTCTGTTATCTTATTTGTCATTATCATGCTTGTAACATTGGTGATGTTCCGCATTGAGAAGAAGGGAGTAAATTACTAATGAGTCAGTTAAATAGTAAGGCAATTCCGATGGAAGGAAAATATTCAAAAAGTGAACTTCTGGAATTAAAAAATAAAATGAACGCCAAGGCACTGGCGAAAAGAAGAAGTAAGACAGCACTGCGCCTTGCGGCAAATATCATTTTCGCAATCCTTGTACTGCTTCCGCTTTTATACGCGGTCAGCATTGCGCTGATGCCATCCAATGAATTATTTACAACGGATCTGAATCTTTTTCCGAAGCATCCGACACTGCAGAACTTCAAGGAGGCATTTACAACTGTTCCGCTTCTCCGGTTCATTTTAAATTCATTTATCATGGCAGGATGTATTACGGACAGATCATTTCCTGTTCCCTTGCCGCATTTGCATTTTCCTTCCTGGAATTTAAGGGAAAAGGAATCCTTTTTGCAATTGTTATGGCAACCATGATGGTTCCTGGCGAAGCAACGATCATTTCCAATTATCTGACCGTCGGAAGCTGGGGGATTCTTGATACGTATGCGGTACTGATCATTCCGTATCTGACATCGGCGATGGGAATCTTTTTGTTCCGTCAGTTCTATATGACATTCCCGATGTCCCTGTATGAATCAGCAAAACTGGACGGATGCAGTAATTTGAAATTCATTATTAAGATTCTGATCCCGCTGACCAAGTCAGCAATCGGAGCTATGGCAGTTTATACTTTTATCAATGCATGGAATATGTATATGTGGCCACTTCTTGTAACCGGTTCCAACAACATGCGAACCGTACAGATTGGTATCAGTATGCTTGACAGTGTGGATTCGCAGTCCATTACCCTGATGATCGCAGGTGTTGTCATGATCATCATTCCGTCGATTTCGATTTTCATTATCGGACAGAAGCAACTGATCCGGGGAATGTTCTCAGGAGCTGTAAAGGGTTAATTCCTATACTGGAAACGGGAAAACATTCATTCCCGATCCTATATATGTGTAAATATTACACACAATTTCATCCAATTAGAAGAGATCACAACAGGAGGAAAATTATGAAGAAAAAAACAGTTTCATTATTACTTGTAGCAGCAATGGCAGTCGGAATGCTTGCAGGATGCGGTGGTGGAAAATCTTCCATCAGCCAGGATGGCTCATCCGATGCAGCAGAAGGCAATGAAAAAGCAGAAATGGCAGATGCAAAGGATGTAGACGGAACAACCATTACTTTCTGGCATTCTATGGGTGGAGTCAATGGACAGGCAATCGATACACTTGTCAAAAAATTTAATGATGAAAATGAATATGGAATTACTGTAGAAGCACAGTATCAGGGAGAATATGATGATTCTCTGAACAAATTAAAGAGCGCACAGATCGGAAATATGGGTGCAGATCTGGTACAGGTTTATGAAATCGGTACCCGTTTTATGATCGAATCCGGTTGGACAGTGCCAATGCAGGAAATGATCGATGCAGATAATTATGATGTATCCGAGATCGAACCGAACCTTGCTGCATATTATACGATTGATAATCAATTATATTCGATGCCTTTTAACTCATCTACCCCAATTATGTATTATAATAAAGATATGTTCGACAAAGCCGGTATTACAGAAATCCCGGACAGCCTGGAAGCAATCGATGAGATTGGCGATCAGTTAATGAGCAAAGGCGGTGCCGGAGAAGTAATGTCTCTTGGTATTTACGGATGGTTCTTCGAGCAGTTTATCGGAAAACAGGGTCTGGACTATGCCAATAACGGAAATGGGCGTGAAAAGGCCGCAACAGCAGTTGACTTTGACAAAAACGGTGCAGCCAAGAATATCCTGACCGCATGGCAGAAACTCAACAAAGACGGTTATGCTCCAATCGTCGGAAAAGGCGGTGATGCAGGACTTGCAGATTTCTCAGCCGGAAAGTCCGCAATCACACTTGGTTCTACAGCTTCATTAAAACAGATCCTGCAGGATGTAAACGGAAAATTTGAAGTGGGAACTGCATATTTTCCGAAGGTATCTTCAAGTGATGAAGGCGGAGTATCCATCGGTGGAGCTTCTCTGTGGGCACTGAACAATAAAGATCCAAAGAAACTCCGTGCAACATGGGAATTCGTAAAATTCCTGATCTCTCCGGAATCACAGGCATACTGGAATGCACAGACAGGATATTTCCCGGTTACCACAAAAGCACACGATGAACAGACATTCAAAGATAATATCGCGCAGTATCCTCAGTTCCAGACAGCAATCGATCAGCTCCATGATTCTTCACCGGAATATTGCGGTGCGCTTTTAAGTGTATTCCCGGAAGCAAGAGCAACTGTTGAGTCTGAAATCGAAAGCATGCTGAATGGAAAAGAAGATGTCGACACAGCAGTACAGAAAATGTCAGATTCGATCAACAAAGCGATCACTGACTACAATACTGTAAATAATTAAAAAGAATCGAGGCAATAAACATTGAGCAAAACAAAAATATTTGCACACAGAGGTGCAAGCGGATATGCACCGGAAAACACGTTGGAAGCATTTGCACTGGCAATCACACAGGGTGCTGACGGAATCGAGCTTGACGTACAGCTTACAAAGGATGGAATCCCGGTTGTGATCCATGATGAAACCATCGACAGAGTTACAGAAAAAAAGGGATGGGTCAAGGATTATACCTTAAAAAAGTTAAAAGAGCTTACAGTACTGAAAAACAAATTCCCGGAGTATTCCGCAGCAAAGATCCCAACCCTGGAAGAAGTACTGGATGCGGTAAAAGCATCCGGTATCCAGGTCAATATTGAGCTGAAAACAGGAATTTACTGGTATCCGGAAATCGAGCAGAAGGTTGCGGATCTTGTAAAAAAAGCCGGAATGGAAGAGCGGGTGATTTATTCTTCCTTTAACCATTACAGCATCCAGCAGATGAAGAAAATTGTGCCGGAAGCAGAAACCGCTTATCTGTACAGTGATGTGATCCTGAATGTTGCAGAGTATGCGAAGAATACAAAAGTAGACGGACTGCATCCGGCAGTATATCATGTAAAAATGGCAGATTTCCTGAAAGAATATCTAGGCAGCAATCTGAATGTCCGTGTCTGGACAGTCAATGAAAAAGCGGATATGAAATGGCTGATCGATGCAGGAGTAACTGCAATTATCACTAATTATCCAGACATGGCAGTGCAGATCAAAAAAGAAGCGGAAGTATAAGATCATGCTGGAAAATAAAAAACTTTTTCTGCTGGATATAGACGGTACGATCTGTAAAGGGAATCAGCTCGTTGAAGGATCCGCAGCTTTCCTAAAAGACATCAAGGCAAATGGCGGGCAGTTTGTATTTATCACAAACAATGCAACCAAGAGCATCGATGATTATATCAGATTTTTTCAGGTTCTTGGAATCCACACCGATTACACCAATTTCCTGACAGCATCCTATGTAACCATTGATTATCTGAAGAAAAATCATGCCGGAGAACTGATCTATGTGCTGGGAACCCGGTCCTTTATCCGGGAACTCAAAAAAAATAAAATCCACGTAACAAGCGATTGCGAGGATGAAGGAATTACCTGCGTTGTAGTTTCTTATGATAATCAGCTGACATATGAAAAATTATCTGATACATGTAAGCTGCTGAGTACAAAAAATGTGGATTATCTTGCAACAAATCCAGACTATGTATGTCCGATTGAATTTGGATTTGTACCAGACTGTGGCTCCATCTGTGAAATGCTTGCACATGCGGTAAAGCGAATGCCGTATTTTATTGGTAAGCCGCAGCCTGAAATGGTAGAACTTGCATTGCAGCGGAATCATTACCGGAAAGAAGAGACTTTAATCGTTGGAGACCGCCTGTATACGGATATCTTATGTGGATATCATGCCGGTGTTGAGACGGTACTGGTATTATCCGGTGAGGCAACTGAAGAAGAAGCAAAAGCATACGAACATCAGCCGGATTACGTGATGTCATCCGTTGATGAGTTGCATGAAGCATGGAGCAAAAGTATTTCTTAAATAAAAGAAAATATGTTTACTAAAACAGGGTATGTATGGCAAATGAAGCTGTACATACCCTGTCTGTATATTCAGGTCAATTCTTGATTGCCTCTGTTTTAACTGTAAAAAACACTTGCATAGACGAACATATGTTTGTATAATAGAAATATGAATACAGAAATGACAAATGAGCATTATACAATACAGGAAAAATTACATATTCTTGCTGATGCTGCAAAGTATGATGTCGCATGTACATCAAGCGGCTCAAGCCGCCGGGGACAGAAAGGAGAACTCGGTAATGCCGTTTCATGTGGAATTTGTCACAGCTTTGCGGCAGACGGAAGATGTATTTCTTTACTTAAGATCTTAATGACCAATCATTGTGTCTACGATTGCAAATACTGCATTAACCGTGCGAGCAATGATGTAAAAAGAGCTACGTTTACTCCGGAAGAGATCTGTAATCTTACAGTCGAATTTTATAAACGGAATTATATAGAAGGACTTTTCCTAAGTTCCGGTATTTTGAAAAATCCAACCTATACGATGGAAAAGATGTGCGAGACCCTGCTTCTTCTCCGCACCAAATATCATTTTAACGGATACATTCATGTGAAGACGATTCCGGGGGCTTCGGATGAATTACTTGCGACTGCCGGATATCTTGCAGACCGTGTCAGCGTGAATCTGGAACTGCCAACTTCTGAGGGACTTCGTAAGCTGGCACCGAACAAGACTATGCAGACAATCCTAAGTCCAATGGGAAAGGTGCAGAATACCATTGCCGCACATCGCATGGCAATCGGAAAATCATTATATATGGAAAGAAGCCGTGGAAATCAGTTCCTGCATAACGGAATTTTTTCTGATACTTCCAAACAACAGTTCCAAAGGAAACTGGATAGCAGGGCAGCGCTGCAAAAAGCAGCAGATGTATCCCCAATTACTGTACAGTCAAATCCTGCGCTATTGGATTCTTCCTTCACCTGGAATCAGGCATATCAACTTGCACCACATGATATGTCCAGATTAAAACGCAGCTTTGCACCGGCAGGACAAAGCACCCAGATGATCATCGGAGCGACAGGTGAAAGCGATTATACCTTATTACAGACCACGCAGCAGCTTTATCAGGGATTTGATCTGAAACGTGTCTTTTATTCGGCATATATCCCGCTGAATGAAGATCCTGTTCTGCCTGAGATTGGAACTCCACCGCCGCTTTTGCGTGAACACAGGCTTTATCAGGCAGACTGGCTGCTCCGGTTTTACGGATTTCAGGCAGATGAACTTTTAACCATAGAGAAACCGAATTTTAACGAACTTCTGGATCCGAAGTGTGATTGGGCATTACGCCATCTGGAATTATTTCCCGTTGAAGTAGAAACGGCAAGCTATGCAGAACTCCTCCGCGTACCCGGAGTCGGACCGAAATCAGCCAGCCGTATTGTAAATGCACGAAGATATGGAAGAATGGATTTCACAAGTCTGAAGAAAATGGGAGTTGTGCTGAAAAGAGCGCACTATTTCATCACCTGTGGCGGAAAGCAGATGTATCACACACCACTTGAAGAGACTTATATCACAAGACAGCTGGTCAGCGTAGACCGGAAGGAATCCTGGAAAATGGCTCATGCAAATGAAGGATTTTCACAGATGACACTTGCTGATTTCGGAATTGGATAGTTACATCATTAGGGCAGAAAATACTTATAGCAATATGAGAAAGCAGGAAATTTATGAAGATATATACTTGCAAGGACCGGTTAGAAGACATCATGACATGCATCTATGATGCATGGGCAGATGCTTTGCTAATCGGTCATGATCAGATACAGTTGAAAAAAGAACCGATTTTCCAGACAACATTATTGGACGAATATATCCATGTAGATGGGGACAGCTTCAAAGCAGAAAAAGTCACCCGGTCTATCCGCAGAGATATTTCTTCCAGAGCATATCTGTATGTATATTACGCATCCCTTTCAGCAGAAGAAGATGCACTGCAGGCAATCTATAATTTTCTGCGGGTTGGATTTGCAATAGGAGCAGATGTACTTGAATATTATACGAACCCACATGTGATGCGGATTATGGAATTATATCGTAATGTTGGAAATGAAAGCCATCATTTCCGTGAATTCGCCCGGTTTCAAAGTCTCGACGGGCGTGTGTATGTCAGCCATCTGGAGCCCAAAAGTGATGTGATCATGCTGGTTGGAAGACATTTCGCAGACCGTATGCCATCGGAATATTGGATGATCGTTGACGATAATCGGAAGACCGTCTGTGTCCATCTAAAAGACGGAGAAAATTATCTTCGTTATCTGACGGACGAAGAGTTTGAGGCACTTCGGAAAACAGAAGAGTACGAAGATGAATACACTGGGATGTGGAAGACATTTTTCCATACGATCGGGATCAAAGAGCGGGAGAATTATGTCTGTCAGAGGAATCTTTTTCCGATCTGGAAGAGAAAGCATGCTGTGGAATTAAAAGAATAATCGCCGGAATTAAAAAGCAGCAAAGAATAACTCCGGTTAAAAATCTATTCTTTGCTGTTGCTATTTATACGCTTTTAAGAACGCTCATCTATACACACGGGACATCTCGGATGCTCAATGGGAATTATCTATCGTGATCCGGAAGACAGTTACTACGATGAAGCCGAATTTGCAATCGTAAAAGGAAATACTGTATTTGGAAATCTGATGGATGATGTTCGGTTTTATGGAGAACTTGCACTGGTACGGGAGGGGATTGAGAAAATTCATGAAGCATTGCCGGACTATAAGTACGTACCGATGCGGGATGTTCGGGAAGCAATGTATCCAGAGAAGATGACCACAGAACAGCTGGCAGAGGCATTGGATGAGATTGCAGAAGCTTTTGATCCGTATGAGTATCGAGATAATGTGGAGACGGGAGAAAATACGGTACAAGAGGTGATGTTGGATTTGCAGAGTGGCAATACACATTCTTATATTTCTTATCTGAAAGATATTGTGGACGAAGAATGCGACCTGTCTGTTCGTGCAGGTGTATTGATGGAAAGACTGAAAGCCTATAAACCGGAGCTTCCAAAAGATATGGAGCCGATGGTGTATGTGAATTATTGTGAGAAAAGTGAGTTGGGGAATCCAAGATGCCAGAAGTTATCTGATTTGGATTCAAAAACAGTAGAACAGGACAAAGCCTGGTATGCTGACCGTGATCCAAACACTAACGAACCAAAAACGACAGCGCAGATGTTTTTTACAGTATATTATGCTGAGAAGGGTGATAAGATGCTGCATCATTTTCAAGGTAAGATAGATATTGGTACCGGAAATGGCGGTATCATCAGTCAGTTAAAGATGCAGAATGAAATGAAATTGACGGATGAAAGTTGGATCAGCTACCAGCAAGGAAAAGGCAATGAAGAGTATCAGAAGTATATGGAAGATCTGACGGATATGCAGAACCATATACTGCCGTATCTGCAGAGCTTTTGCAGTCTGGAAGAAAAAGGCGTGAAGGAGAGACGAGAACAGCAGGTGGCAGAAAAAAATGAGATCAGAGAAGCTGTGCCAAGAGTTGGCGTTGAAGAAAATATAGTGGTTAAGGATGCAGGGAAAGCAGAAAGAAAGGCAGTGGCACAGAAAAAGACAATGACAGGAAAAGAGAAGAAACCATCGATCCATGAACGCTTGGAAATCAATA
>ENA-OPSC01001504-OPSC01001504.1-human-gut-metagenome-genome-assembly--contig:-NODE-1504-length-10725-cov-2.406186_pt1 | contig 10725 bp, 10 predicted proteins | sample MGYA00241800_ERZ501891 | MGnify/ENA primary metagenome ERZ501891 (study PRJEB25962, sample SAMEA2042407) | human gut metagenome | biome: human gut; feature: human-associated habitat; material: faeces...
TTTGTGCTGTACATAAGGCCCCATACCCCACTTCCTCATTCGGATACTCATCAAATCCCGGTACTTTTTTCGCTCCACGTCTCAGATACGCCTTCACCTTTTCCCCATATAGATATGGATCGTTTCCTCTCACAATCCCCCATTCCATCAAAAGCGCTGCACTTCCTGTCACAAATGGCGTGGCAAAGGATGTTCCTGTAAATGCCGCATATCCTCCGCCCACTGTTGTTGTCATAACTTCCACTCCCGGTGCCACAAGATCCGGTTTCACCATATTTGTAAGTCTGGTAAATCCTCTTCCCGAAAAATCCGCATATGCAAATGTCCTTGCGTCATATGCTCCTACGGATATTGCACGGCTGGCAGAAGATGGAATTGTGAGCGTCGTAGCATCTGTTGGAAACAAGAATCCTGTTCCACGGTTCAATACATTGTCGCTTGGAAGCCACATTTCATATTGTCCTGTCACAATCTTCCCGGCACTTAGAACAATTCTCCATATTCCTTCTGTCAGATAACTTTCTACCGGAAGCAGATCTATATAGATTTCCTGGGAAATGCTGTAAGGACTTGGTTCCCCATAATAAAGCAGTATTTCTGTCTGACCAATTCGGAAGCGATGTGGTCCCAATATCTCCGGTACCGGTCCGACCCGCACTCCCGATGGATTGATGATCGAAATCTCTATTTGATCCGTATATTCTTTCCATATCTGGATACTGATCGATGACTGTCTGCTCTGAATTGCAAGCTGGATTGTCTCTTCTCCTTCTGAAATAATTCTACCGGAAGTATGCCCGGCACTTGCCGCTTCATTTCCGGTTCCGATGCAAAATACACTCTTCCATATATTGGACACATCATCGATATACCGCTCCAGAAGTGTCGTCCCGTCATGTCCGCCGTATGTATTCCCAAAACTGATATTCACAGCTACAGGCATCCGAAGCTCCAGTGCCTTTCTTATTATATAATCGATCCCCATCATTAGCTCTGTCGTTCTTGGGAATCCTTCCTGTATGGGATTACCAAGTTTTACAACGATCAATTCACTCTGCATGGCAACTCCGGCATAACGTCCTCCACTGTTGCTTCCATTTCCTGCTGCTACTCCCGCCACTGCCGTACCGTGTCCGGAAATGTCCTGGCTTCTCACAAGCCTTCTCTGTTCTGATACAGTTTGTGCATTTAATGCTTCATCTATTTGTCCTTTCGTATACTCCACACCGATGCTGTATCCAACCGGTGCTGTTTCCCCATCTGCCGGATTCAGAGACTGATCCCACAGATACCGAATCCTCGTGCTTCCGTCCGCATTTCGAAAATCTATATTCGCATAATCGATTCCCGAATCTATGATTGCAACCAATATTCCCTGTCCATACAGAGAAAGGCGTGTATCCTGTACCGCATTGATACAAGACACACGCCTTCCTTCTGCTGCCTGAAAGAACAGCCGTTTTGGTTTTTCTACATATTCAACTTCCGGAATTTCCGATAAGATGTCGATTCTGGATTCTGTAATTCGGATGACTGCATATTCATTTTGAAGTTCTGTTACTTCGGATGCTATCTTCCTGACTCGGTCCAGATTTACGGAATATTTGATGATCAGATCCCATTCCCGGTCAAGCGGATCATATCCAACATTTAAATTCAAGGATTTTTCCCGCTCATCTTCCGCGGAATTCAGTGCAAGATTTAAAAGATTTTCTAGTTTCTGACTGGTCATACATTAACTCCAGATGCTTTTGTTATTAATATATGTGCTTTGTAAGCCATAGGGGACACTGAAAAAGCCACTTTTTCACGTCCCCTATGGCGTCATCACTTCTCCCAGCACTCGCCCCACTGCCCCGGCAAAATCATTAATATTCTGAATCTGCACCAGTTCTCGGTCGAATATCTCTCTTGCTGCCTCTCTGGATTTTGCACTTCCCATGAAGATTCCTATGACCTGGATTCCTTTTTGCTTTAACCTCTGAACTTCCCTTGCTGTATCCTCTATTGCCGGCTGGTCAGTATATTCCTTGTTCGTATAAAAAGCTCCCTCACCGATATTCTGGTCGTCCATAGGGTTTGCATCCGTCAGTACAAGTAAAATTCTTTTTGCTTTCTTACTTGCTTCCATCAAATATCCTGCTGCACGCAGAGCCAGTCCGTCCCGGTTGTTTCCTGCCGCAACATATCCGAATAATTCATTTCCAACCTGTTCTTCTTCATAATCTTTAAAGATCCGCATCACCGTAAAGCCCCGGATACTGCAATAGGAATATATCTGTGCCGGTATTCCACACTCTTCCAGACTTTCTGCCAGGACATATGCCTGCGCCGCAATCTGTTCCTGCATCTGCTTTCTGGAAGACGATGCATCGATCAGCATATCGACTGAAAATCCAGGAATCTCCACTTCTTCTTTCCGTTCGAATACTCTTGGATTATCCAGATAAACTGCTTTCCATACTTCTCTCGGATTGATTTTCCCGTGCGTTGCCATTTCTGGAAATGTCTCGTCCTGTGTCTCCAGACAGATGCGTAATTTCTCTGTAAGTTTTCTTATACTGTTTCTGTATATCGCACGATTCTTCTCATAATACTGTTTATTTTTCTCATATTGCTGGGCAGATTCTTTTTGAAATTCCAGGATTTCCTGTCTTTCTCGTTTTCTTTCTATTTCCGAAAGTTCTTTTAATTTTGTTTTGCTCTTCTGCTTTTCTTTCCATCCTGATCTTCCTCTTGTAAAGAGTACATGACAATTCTTATGTTTATCCACACATATCTCCCGCTCTATTCTTTCCTGCTCAGTCTGCGGGTACATATTCTTGCCAAAGCAGGCTTCTACATATATTCTTGCCTCCCCCGGATCATTTTTTAATGAGAACTGCACCAGATAATGCTTTGACCGCTCTATAACTCCTGTTTTTTCCTCACTGCCAACGTCTTTATCTTCATAATACTTCGCCCGTACATATGTGGCACTCACTTTTCCAACAGAATGGAATGCTCCGGCAACTTTCTGAAGAAAGTAAACACCTTTTTTTTTCGCAGCTTTTGATGGACGATAAGAAAAATATTTCCACAGATTCTCTCGTGTCTGTTCCAGAATCTCATCCGTTGTCATCTCTTCCGTATAGGAAAATGCATGCAGAAGTTCTTCCTCTTCTGTAGTTAGTTCGGATGGCTGTCCCAAAATTTCTCTGCAATGTGCATTCCGGATTTGTTCTATCCTTGCATATTCTTTATAATTCCTGTAACGGTTCAGATTATCCAGCGCATACTCCCTTCGCAGTTCTTCCATTACTGATCTTATTTTTCTTTCTTTTTGGTACAATGCATTCTCAAGTCCGATCCAAAGAAGACCTTCATACAGTTCCCGGTCTTTTCCTCCCAGCTGATTAAAAAAATCATCTATTTTCTCCTGATCGTACCATTTGTAAGTCAGACCGATAATCAGATTCAGATACATATCTGCCGTTCCGTTCGATGCAAATGCAAGGAAAAGTGGTTCAAGTTCATAATTTTCTGCTGCCGCCCATATAAAATTGCATGCTCTTTTTGCTTCTCTTAATTCTTGTTCTTCTATTTCCGCCATGCTATAACACACTACTTTCCTGCTACTTCACAAACAAATCTTTCTTCACCGTTTTCTTCGAGATTCTTGTACGAATCGTATCACGAATCAGGGTCTGTTCATAGGTATCAAATGTTTTATTGGTAATTCCCATATCCAGTGCCGTAAATATATCAAGTCCTTTTTCCATCAGACCGACTGCTCCTAAGAGACCACGCAGATCCAGAGCCTTGGAAGATATCTCTCCATTTTCACATTTCTTATGTAATTCCAGAAACATAAATGTCAGTTCTCCTGCTCCTTCTTCCCTGATGTCCGGATAATGCTTTCTTATTAATTTAATCAGACTTTCCTTTGAAATCATCGGCATCTGGATTACGACAAATCTGGATACCAGTGCTTCATTCAGTTCTTTTGTACCCGCATATCCGTAGTTCATCGTTGCAATGAATCTTGTCGCCGGATGTAATTCCATACGTTCGTATCCTGGAACATCAATCGTCCGCCGGAAGTCCAGTGTCGCATGAAGTACTGCCATTGCTTCACTTTTTGCCATGTTGATCTCATCTAATATGGCAAATCCACCGGCTTTTGCCGCTGTATACACCGGCCCCGGTCTGAAAGATACCTCTCCCCCACGGAATGTATCCATACCAATCAATGAAGCTGCATCCATATTCACATGAAACGACACATCCCACCGTGGTCTTGCAAATACTCCCGCCAGATTCTCTGCAAACAGACTCTTTCCCGTTGCTTTCGGACCTGCCAACAGAATATTCTCTCCACACAAAATTGCGGTAATTGCCTGCTCCCAGACTTCTTTTCCATAGTAAAATTGTTCCAGTTTCGGAATTCTTGAACCATATTCTTGTTCTACCGGATATGTTTCCCTATATTCTGTTATCTCACGGATCAGCTCATCTCTGATTCCAAGTTCTCTTAATTTTTCCAGCAATTTCTAAGGCTCCCTTTCTGAAATGTTGTTATTTATAGATATACACTATCCACTTCTCCATATTTTATTACTTAAAAATACACGAATCAAGGATTTTCCCTTTTTCTTACAAACTGCAGGAATTTCTTCACCGCTACCGAAGCATTCTTCTCATTCTTTACAGCGATCACAATCTCCCGGTGCAGCTCTGGTTTCAGACTTCTTGTTACGATATGATAATCGCATCTTTTCATCACCAGTTCCGACAGTATCCCGATTCCCAGCTCGTTTTCCACCATAGACATCACTGCATAATCGTCCCCGGAATAATAAGAAATATGCGGTGCGATCTTATTCTTTTTGAAATGTTCTTCGATTTCCTGCTTGCCGCCTTCCTGAAGCAGTACAACTGACTCATCCTCAAATGCTTTTAATGGAATCTCTGTTTTTTCTGTCATTGGATGCTTTTCTGGAAGAACGGCCAGCATTTCATCCGTCATAATGTCAATGGTATCATAGTCCGTCCGCACCGGCCGGATCAGGAATCCGAAATCTACCAGCCCCTCAGCAATCCACTGCTCGATTTTGGAATAATCTCCCGTATGCAGTTCAAAATCAATTCCCGGATATAATTTTCGGAATTCTTTCATCACCCCCGGCAGATAGTGACACGCAATACTGCTGAATACCCCGATCCGGATCAGTCCCCGGTCCATTCCTGTGATTTCTCCGGCTTTTTCCCACATTCTTTCTTCTGCCATTGCCAGTTCCCATATATAGGGGATGAGCTGTTCTCCGTCTGAAGTCAGACACACTCCTGCGTGACTTCGTTTTAATAATGTCATCTGAAGTTCCGCTTCCAGAGACTTCACAATCTGTGTGACTGCCGACTGAGAGTATTTATAAAAATCTGCTGTTTTTGAAAAGCTCTCTAATTCCACTACTTTTAAGAAAATTGTATATTTTGAATATCTCATGATTCTACATTCTCCTTATGTCTTTTTTGATTATTTTTCAAAATATTTTGTTTTCTTATTCTCATCATGATAAATATGAATTTTACTTATATTCTATTCTACTATATAATAAAAAACAAGAAAACTATTACATAGGAGGAATCGCCGATTATGTCGACAAAAAAAGCCAATCTGATTCTTACAACCTGCTCTATGGCATGGGGAACTTCTTATATATTTATGAAACTTGGAATTGAGGGACTTTCCCCTCTGATGCTGATGGCTCTGCGTACAGGAATCGCATTTCTGATTCTGGTACTTATATTTTTCAAAAGGTTACTGAACGTTAATAAAAGACTTTTACTCTACAGTGCCATCACCGGCTTTCTGCTTTTTACAAACCTTACGCCAATCCTTTACGGATTAAATACGATCACTGCTTCTCAGAGTGGATTCATCCTCAGCACCACCGTTGTGCTTGTTCCGGTCATTCATGCAGTTATTTCCCGGAGACTTCCGGCGCATCATGTCAGGCTTGGAATCATTATCGTATTGATCGGAATGGTACTGATCAACGGCGGTGATATATTTGCTGTCAAGCCCGGAACGCTGCTTTGTATGCTTTCGGCTTTCAGTTATTCAATCAATATTGTATTAAACAGCTATTTTACCAGACAGGTAGATCCACTTGCACTCGGAGTCTATCAGCAGGGCTTTACCTGCCTTTATTCCATAATCGGTCTGCTGGTGTTCGGATCCCCGATATTTCCGAACACCGCGTTGGACTGGATCTCCGTTCTTGGACTTGCTCTTTTGTCCTCAGCTTACGGATTCGTTGTACAGACTGTTGTGCAGCAATATACAACACCGGAGAATACCGGATTCCTGTTCTCCCTGGAACCGATCTTTGCAGCGATTTTTTCCTTCATCTTCCTGCATGAGAAGCTCACAGAGATGGGATATCTCGGGGCCATTTTCATTCTTGCAGGAGTGTTTACCGCTATCGATGCCAAAAGTACGGTAATGGAATTAATCACCGGAAAATCCGTTGCAGAAGTTACATCCAAAAGATAGCAGAAAATCCGTTGTCTTATCCTGATATGTTCCCTTTACCGGAACTCCAGTAAAACAGGACATACCATTGACTGACAACGGATTTTTATCTTTTCTACAAAATCTCTGCTTCTAATTTTCTATAAATCGCATCTGCAAGAATCTTATGACTCTGTCCATCCATATGCTCCTGATCTGCTTCCGACGGACTCGCATAATCTGCTGCCCGCATGAATCGTTTGCCATACTTTCCGGCCACTTTTTCATATACCGGTTCTAATTTCTTTGATACTTCTACGGATTCTGGCGAAAATTCCTGATCATATCCGTCCTGCCATACCTTTTCTCCCAGATAGATCGGAGATATCACAAGAACCTTCATCTTATCTGCATACTGATTAATCTGTTCAAGTAGCCTTGCAATTCCTTTTCCGATGATTTCTGCTGACGCTCCGAATATGGTTTTGCAGTCATTCGTTCCAAGCATCAACACGACTGCATCCGGCGTGTGCGTCTCCAATAATGTCGGAAGCAATTCTGTTCCCCGTCTTCCCAGGCGAAGCGGATCTTCAAATATGGTCGTTCTTCCACACAGACCTTCCTCAACAATTCTAATATCTCGGTCCGCCAGTTTTTCCTGTAAGATTCCGGTCCATCGTTCTTCCCACGAAAAACGCTTTCCGGTCTCTCCATCTAACCCCCACGTATTCGAATCCCCAAAGCATAATATCTGTTTCATTACTTCCTGCACCTGCCTTCTGAGCTCTTTTATCTTTTAATAACTGAAGTTTAACACCGTTTTCCTATTAAATCAATATGTTTTATATGTTTTCTGTGTTTTTGCTTTTCATCCTACTTTCATTTATGTTATACTATCTTATAGTTTGTTCGTACCAATCATACAAGGAGGAATTCAACATGAATGAAAGATTAAAACAACAACTTGATTTCATTCTCGAAATTGATAAAGAAAAGAATATATTACGACAGACCCACCTCTCCGGACACGGAAGGCGCGAAAATGATGCAGAGCATGCCTGGCATATGGCAATCATGGCATACCTGTTAAAAGATTATGCCAATGAACCCGTCGATATCGCAAAAGTTATGATCATGTGCCTGATCCATGACATTGTGGAAATTGACGCCGGAGATACTTATGCCTACGATACAGAAAGATTAAAGACGCAGAAAGCACGTGAAGATGCTGCCAAAGAACGGATCTTCTCACTGTTACCAGAAGATCAGAAAAAAGAACTGACTGCACTCTTTGATGAATTCGAAAATTACCAGACACCGGAATCCAAATTTGCACATTCCCTGGATAACCTGCAGCCATTGCTTCTCAATAACAGTAACGGCGGTGGCGACTGGCGTGAGCATCAGGTTACTTCCGAACAGGTATACGGAAGACAACGGAAAACGCAGCTGGGATCTGAGACTTTATATAAAGTAACAGACCAGATACTCAAAGAAAATATAGAAAAAGGAAATATTAAGGAATCATAAGCAATGTTTTTTCTTTCTACAGGACCTGCCACCGGCAGTCCCTGTAGAATGCATAATAAACAAAACATCATATTATTTTTCTATTAATACCTTTTATTCTCTCCTATAATATTAATTTCTTCCTGCTCTCTATTAATTTAAAATAGAAAACGCCATAACCACAATCCCAAGAACCACTAATATCACACCCGTCGCCCGGTTCAATGTCTTCGGTGTTGCCTTATTCGCAAATACTGCCGCAATCCTTGCCCACAACAGTGTGAACACAATACATAAGATCCACACCGCTATATTCGGCATTCCCCCGATTGCAAAATGCGAAACTGCACCGGTAAAGGCAGTAAATGTCATGATGAACACACTCGTTCCTACCGCCGTCTTAAGCTCATAGCCCAGGACAGAGGTCAGGATCAAAAGCATCATCATACCGCCTCCGGCACCGATAAATCCACAGATAAATCCGATCATAACACCACAGATTAACGACTGCACTGCACGTTTCTTCGGCGATACTTTTTCCATGGCTTCTTTTGTTGTCATAACTGGTTTTACGATAAATTTAATTCCTAATAAAAATGTCATAAATACAGAAAAGCTTCCCATCGTTGCAGCTGGAAGTAAGCTTGCAATATAGCTTCCTACTACTGTAAATGTTAACACACTTATCATCATGATGATACCATTTTTTATATCAAGATTCTTATTTTTTCCATAAATATAAGCTGATACTGCACTTGCTAATACATCAGAGGACAATGCAATTCCAACTGCCATATACGGGTCCATCTTAAGGAATGTGATCAACATCGGACTAATTACAGCTGCTGCACTCATCCCTGCAAATCCTGTTCCAAGCCCGGCTCCCATTCCTGCAAAAAATGTTACTGCGATCGTTAATAATATATTCATCTTAGTTTCCACCTTTCAAAATATCATCTAAATTCTTATCCATATTTTTCATTACATGGATAAAAATTTTTTTATCTTCTTGTGTTGTATTATCAAACAACTGATCTACAAATCCTTGTTGTAACTGCTGTCCTTCTTTGATTACTGGATGTGCTTTTTCTGTAATAATCAGTTTTGTTTTTCTTCGATCACCTTTAATCTCTTCTCTTCTTAAATAACCTTCTTTCACAAGTTTCTCTACGTTGATTGATATAAGATTTGCTTTGATATTTCTGATCTTTACGATATCTCTGGCTGTCTGGTATTGTGGATTATTTCCTAAAAACATTAAAATATCAAAAGCTGTCTGTGGTAATTTTAATTTCTTGCACAACGGCTTACATGCATCGTTATATACCTCTAACAACTTTCTCGGAAATTCTATATTGATCTTCATGAATTTATCCCTCCTTGTTAATTATTTCATATTTGAACTATTCATTTTTGATTTATTATAACAGATTGTCATATATTTTCAACTTTTTGTTACTTCAAAAAATAAAAAACAGCTGACATAATTTTTACTTTTTATGCCAACTGTTTTTATATATTTATTTATTACAATTACCACTATGATCAAATGCTGGATTGATCGCATAAAAATTCTTAGAATCCAAATGATCCTGTACAGTCCTCAGTGCTTCACCAAATCTCTGGAAATGCACGATTTCTCTTTCTCGTAAGAATTTCAGTGGCTCTCTAACATCTGGATCATCAATAAGCCTTAACAAATTATCATACGTTGTTCTTGCTTTTTGTTCTGCAGCAAGGTCTTCACTTAAATCTGTAATCGGATCTCCCACAGACTGAAACGTCGCTGCGCTAAACGGTACACCACTTGCTGCTTGTGGCCATACACCTGCTGTATGATCTACATAGTAAGCTCCAAACCCTGATTTTTTCACCTGTTCTGGCGTTAGATCTCTAGTTAACTGATGCACGATCGTACAGATCATTTCCAAGTGAGCTAATTCTTCTGTACCTATATCAGTTAGCACCCCACAAACATTTTTATATGGCATCGCAAATCGCTGCGACAAATACCGCATTGAAGCTCCTAATTCCCCATCTGGACCACCATACTGCGTAATGATTAATTGTGCCATCTTGGGATCTGTTCGTTTGATATTTACCGGAAACTCCAATCGTTTTTCATAATTCCACATATCAACAACCTCCCCTCTTCATCCATGGCCAAGAATCCGTTGCCCATGTAAAATGATCATCTATATCTGCACTATCAATCGTCAATGGTTCAAAATTTCTTGCATATTCTTTTAATGCCTGCTTTCTTGCCTTCTGATATTGATTAAAATGGTCCATTGCTTTTTTGTCATTTGGGTGTGTATCAAGATACAGATTCGTATCAATCAATGCAAAGCTGACTGCATCAATATAATTTAACAACTTTTTCTTATCATACTGATTCATTACTGGCACGCCCCTTTCCCATAAAATGGTTTATTCAACTCTGGAAAGATCGTTCCACATTGTAATCCTTCTTCCGGACTATAAATCCTGCTCCAATGCTGCCATGGAACATACTGCATAGCAACCGACATAGAATCCACTCCACCATGCCGATGACCATACTCACACATTCCTGATGATCGATCACAATAACATTGATTCATCTCTATTTTCCTTTTCTTCTTTTATACTATCATGGTATGTATACAAAAAAGAAAAGTGCTTTGAAATTTTAAGTTGTATAACGGAAATGTATCGAGTATTCATAAAAACATAAAGAC
>ENA-OPSC01001514-OPSC01001514.1-human-gut-metagenome-genome-assembly--contig:-NODE-1514-length-10685-cov-2.293791_pt1 | contig 10685 bp, 10 predicted proteins | sample MGYA00241800_ERZ501891 | MGnify/ENA primary metagenome ERZ501891 (study PRJEB25962, sample SAMEA2042407) | human gut metagenome | biome: human gut; feature: human-associated habitat; material: faeces...
TAGTTTCTTTTATTTACTGAGAGCGTCTCCTTTGCTGCGCAAAACAAATCCCTAAGCTTTTTTTATGAATTTATTTCCACATTTTGGACAGGTAATCTCCACCTTTCCCTTTCCTTTTGGAACTCGGAGTTTCTGCTTGCAAACTGGGCATTTGAAGAAGCGAAATAACTTGGCCTCTGCCTGTTCCTCACGCTTTTCAATAATATTCTCACACAATGGACGAGCCAGCTTAAGGAAGCATTCATTTTCATGCGCTCTTCTTTCATGGTTGCGTGAAAATACCCGAAAAATGCAGCCTAACAGCGGAAGATAACTAATTAAATTAAAGTTATTTACTACCTGCGACGGCCACATGCCTGTAACCAGATTCAGGATAACACTAATGAACAGCAAGAAGCTGGACATTCCATCAAAACCGTATATTTCATCAAAAAAACTTCCTAACCGTTTCATCCCCAACAATCTCCTTTTGTCTATTGAATCAGTGAAAAGAATCCGGCACTTAATGTCATCATAATGACTCCGGCAAGTAAAACTCCGCACATAGCTGCGAGTACGCTTGATTTAAAGTTCATCTTTAAGAAACTTGCTGCCAGTGTTCCTGTCCATGCTCCAGTTCCCGGAAGTGGAATTCCTACAAATAAAAGTAATGCAACAAAGAGTCCTCTCCCTGCAGTTGCCTGTAACTTTTCTCCGCCTTTTTCGCCTTTTGCTGTGCACCAGCGGCAGAACTTACCGATTATACTTGGCATATTGCTTCCGATTTCGAGTACCTTTCTTGCAAATAAATAGATAACTGGTACTGGAAGCATATTTCCTATGATTGCAATGACATAAGAAGGAATCAGTGGAAGTCCTACTGCCTGTGAATAAGGAATCGCTGCTCTTAGTTCTGCAATCGGAACCATTGAAATTAAAAATACTGTTAAATAATGTTTGATCATCTTATCTTCCTTTTTTATTTTTTTACTATTCCAGATCATACAATTACAGACAAACTATTTTTCCTTTTAACACAACGGTATTTTGAAAATTAGTAGTTCGGATAGTTATATCCAAAATTGCCTCACTTTTAAGATTTTGAATGATTTCACGAATAGCATCATCAGACTTTATGATTTATATATCTGACAGAGATTTGCAATGTTTCGCTCCAAATAATACTACACATTATTCGTCCCGTCAATTACAGTAATTTACGAATTATGTCGGTATTGGAGCTTTATTTTATACATACATTACAATTTATATTATTTTTTCAACAAAGAATGCTTCATCACCTGAATAAATTCTTTATTATTTTTTGTCCGTTTGAAGAAGTTAAGTATCTGCTCCATATTTTCTTCTGCGCGGTTTCCGGACATTTCTCTGTGAAGGGCGTATACAATTTCCTGTTCTTCTTTGGATAAGAGAAGGTCTTCTCGTCTTGTTCCAGAACGCTGGATATTGATTGCCGGGAAAATTCTCTTTTCTGCCAGTTTACGGTCTAATACAAGCTCCATGTTACCGGTTCCTTTAAATTCTTCGAACACAACGTCATCCATCTTGCTTCCAGTCTCAACAAGTGCGGTTGCAAGGATAGTAAGACTTCCGCCTTCGCGCATATTTCTTGCTGCTCCGAAGAATTTCTTTGGCATATAGAGCGCTGCCGGATCAAGACCACCGGAAAGTGTTCTTCCACTTGGAGGTACAAGAAGATTATATGCTCTTGCTAATCGTGTAATACTGTCTAATAAAATAACGACATCCTGTTTATGTTCTACAAGACGTTTTGCACGTTCTAATACCATTTCAGATACTCTTTTGTGATGCTCTGGAAGTTCATCAAATGTGGAATAAATGACTTCTGCATTTGGTCCCTCAATGGATTCTCTGATGTCTGTTACTTCTTCCGGGCGCTCATCAATAAGAAGAACGATAACTTTCATATTTGGTCTTGTTGCTGTGATGCTTCTCGCAATCTGCTTTAATAACGTAGTCTTTCCTGTCTTTGGCTGAGAAACGATCATTCCTCGCTGTCCCTTTCCGATCGGAGAAAGAAGATCAACCATACGCATGGAAAGCGGTGCATTTTCCGTTTCAAGACTTATTCTCTCATTCGGAAAAATCGGTGTTAAATCTTCAAAGTTCTTTCTTTTTGCTGCGTCAAATGGTTTATATCCATTGACAGACTGTACATATAATAAGGCACTATACTTTTCATTTTGTGTTTTAATACGGATATTTCCTACTAAAATATCACCGGTCTTTAAATTGAAACGGCGAATCTGTGACGGAGAAACATATACATCATTCTCTCCTGGCAAATACTTCTCACAACGAATAAATCCATAGCCATCCGGCATTACTTCCAAAATACCATTTGCCATATTTCCACTGTCTAAACTGGATAATTCGCTTTTCTTATTTTCTTTTCCTGCATTTTCATCATTCGCACTATTTACACTATTTCCATTTTCTCTGTCATTATGGTGATGTACTTTTTCTTTTTTCTCTGATTCCTGCGGTTTTTGCTGTGTTTTTCTTATATTATCTTCTGATTTGCTATTCTCTTCTGTTTTGACTCTCTTTTCCGCTTTAGGTTCTCCTTCTGTTTTTATACCTTCTCCTGCCTTTGTCTGTATACTTTTATTTTCACTCGCTATAATCCGCTCTATTAACTGATTCTTTTTCAATGTACTTACCCCACGGATACCTTTTTCCTTTGCATATGCCTTCAATTGAAGGAGTGTCATTTCTTTAAAATTCATTCTTACCTCCTAAACATTTAAACATTTTCCTGTAAAGAACTTTATAATCAAATTTTGATATTCAAACGACCAAAGATTCCCACTTGATTTTCTTAATAACTTTTATATTCTTCTAATTATTTTATATTTTTTGTCGCAAAAAAGCTACTTGTTCCTATGCCGTTCTCTTTGTAAGGCCAATTTATCTTTATTATCACTAAATTCAGCATTTTCTCTACTCTGATAAAGCATGAAAGTCCTCTTTCTATGCATATATACAACTATCATTTTAAATCAATTGGGAAATCAAAAGATTGTAACTAAAAATATGATGTAAACTCGAAAAAAAATCTCTTCTTCGCATCAAATTATTAAGACGAATCAGAATTGTCTTTTCTATAATAGCACAAACTGGGAAGAAAACAACCTGTTTTTGAGAAATATTTGATTGCAGAATGCGAAAACCGATGCTAGAATATATTTTGGGAAAGGACGGAATTAATTATGACAAATAAAGAAAAAGCTTTAGAAATGCACAAACAATGGAACGGTAAACTTTCTGTAGAAGCCAAATGTCAGGTAGCTTCCGCAGAAGATCTCGCGATTGCTTATACACCTGGTGTTGCAGAACCTTGTCGTGCTATCGCAAAAAACCCAAAAGAAGCCTACACATACACAATCAAGTCAAATACCGTTGCCGTTGTATCAGACGGAAGCGCTGTACTTGGTCTTGGTAATATCGGTGCCCTTGCTGCCATGCCTGTTATGGAAGGAAAGGCTGCTCTTTTTAAAGAATTCGGCGGTGTGAATGCATTTCCTATCTGTTTAGACACACAGGATACAGAAGAAATCATTGAAACTGTTGTAAGAATCGCCCCTGCTTTTGGCGGTATTAACTTAGAAGATATTGCAGCTCCACGCTGTTTTGAAATAGAAGAACGTCTTGACAAGATGCTTGACATTCCTGTTTTCCATGATGATCAGCATGGTACAGCCATCGTTGTTCTTGCAGGAATTATCAACGCTCTTAAAGTTGTCGGCAAACAAAAAGAAGATTGTAAAGTAGTTGTTAACGGTGCCGGTTCTGCCGGAATCGCTATCGCAAAGATGCTTTTATCTTACGGATTTAAAGATCTTACGCTCTGTGACCGTCAGGGAATCTTATGCTCCGGCGACCCATCCTTAAACTGGATGCAGGAGAAAATGACACAGATTACCAACCTTTCTCACAAGACTGGGACTCTTGCAGATGCGATGAAAGGTGCCGATATTTTTGTTGGTGTATCCGCTCCTGGCATCATAAGCCAGGATATGGTCCGTTCTATGGCAAAGGATTCTATTTTATTTACTATGGCAAATCCAGACCCTGAAATCCTTCCTCACCTTGCAAAGGAAGCAGGGGCAAAGGTTGTTGGAACTGGTCGTTCTGACTTCCCAAATCAGGTAAATAACGTGCTTGTATTCCCTGGAATTTTCAAAGGTGCTTTAGAAGGTCACTCTACACATATCACTTCCGAGATGAAACTTGCCGCTGCTCATGCAATTGCTGGTCTTGTTCCTGCAGAAGAATTAAGTGATACAAACATTCTTCCACACGCATTTGACCCACAGATTGCTGACGTAGTCAGTGCCGCTGTCAAAGAATATATTGATTAATTTTTATGGAACGCTATTATAGTTACAGTCGCTTTATTAAAGAATATTTTGGAGAAAAACTCTATAAGATCTGCATAGATGGCGGTTTTACCTGTCCAAACCGTGATGGGACACTCGCAACTGGCGGATGTATCTTTTGCAGCGAAGGGGGAAGCGGAGAATTTACAGAGAACGCTTCCCTCTCTGTTTCCGAACAGATTCATCTTGGTAAGTCACAGACTTCCAGAAAATATCAGGGCGAACATTACATTGCTTACTTTCAGGCATTTACCAATACTTATGCCCCTGTAGACAGGCTTCACGCCCTCTACGAGGAGGCAATCACTGCCCCTGAAATCGTTGCTTTATCCATCGGCACAAGACCCGACTGTATTACTCCGGAAATTTTAGATTTATTAGAAGAATTAAATAAAAGAAAACCTGTCTTTATTGAAATGGGATTACAGACCTCTCACGACAGTACGGCATCCTTTTTAAACCGGGCATATCCGACTGAAACATTTACGAAAACCTGTCATGCCCTCGCAGAGGCAGGTATTCGCGTGACCGCACACATTATTCTCGGCCTTCCCGGTGAAACTTTAGACATGGAACTCGACACAATCCGTTACCTAAATACACTCCCAGTAAGCGGCATCAAAATTTCCATGCTTTATGTACTGAAAAACACCGTACTTGCCAGTTACTACGAACAGCACCCATTTCATATTCTTACCATGGAAGAATATATCAACCATCTCATCATCTGTCTTAGTCAGCTTCGCAAAGACATTGTCATTGAGCGAATGACTGGAGATGGCCCGAAAGACCTTTTAATTGTTCCAAAATGGATTGGACACAAACGACTCGTCTTAAACACCATCCATAAAGAAATGAAGCAACGAAACTTTACGCAGGGAGGAAGCTTATGTCGGAAGAATCTTTAACATTATATAAATTAATGATACTGTTTATGCTGGATAATCTGGATTTTCCACTGACAAATTCCCAGCTAAGTGAATTTTTTGTAAACCACGGATATACATCCTATTTCCACTTACAGCAGGCAATCAATGAACTGGTGGAATCAGAATTTGTCCGTGCCGAAACAATCCGCAACACTACCAACTACCACCTTATTTCCTCAGGAAAAGAAGCACTCTCCATGTTCCACACTCAGATTTCCGAGCCAATTAAGAACGATATTCTCGACTACTTTGCCGAGAAAAAATACCAGCTTCGAAAAGAAGTCGATATTACCGCAGACTACTATCCACTCAAAAAGAAACGTGGTGAATATATGGTAAAAACCCAGATTAAGGAAAAAGGCTCTCTTCTTTTAGAACTGAACATCAACGTCGTGTCAAAAGAACAGGCGATTGCAATCTGTGACAGCTGGGAGAAGAAAAGTGATGCAGTATATGGAAAATTGATGGAAATGTTGTTGTTGGATGAATGAGTTTTTGCGTTTTAACAGATGAAAAATGGAATCCAGGAAGCTAAATAAAGCATATTTGTGGCCTCGGAGCAAGGTTTGGATGCAAGCGTATAAGCGAACATTCAAACCGCCGCGACTAAAGTCACAAATATGCTTTATTTATCTTCAGGAGTTCGTCTGCTCCGCAGACGCACAAATCAGGATTAATCTACTAATTTATCTAATTCTTTGACGTACTCTGTTTCAGTAGCCACCTTATGATTAGCCTTTGTAGCATAAATCTTTACAGCTCCCTGAGACTTTTTAATTGGCTGCATTGTTCCAGCTCCGGCTACACAGCCGCCTGGACATGCCATACCTTCTAATAAGTAACCGTTATATTTGCCCTTAGATGCTAACATCATAAGCTTGCGGCATTCTTCTAAGCCTTCTGCATTGGCTATTTTAATCTCTTTATCTGGATATTCTTTCTTGATTACATCTACTACAGCCTGTGCTACTCCGCCAGATACGGCAAAGTTTCTTCCGTCTGTAGATACATCATTGACACCATCTGCATCTTCATGCATATTTTCAAGATCTAAGTCTTTTGCTGCGAAGATTCCGCTCATTTCCTCGAAAGTAAGTACAAAGTCTACTTCGCTTCGAACAGTTCTTCTCATCGCTTCAAGCTTCTTCGCTGCACAAGGTCCGATAAATACGACTTTGGCATCTGGTGTATGATTTTTAATCAATCTTGCTGTTAATGTCATTGGTGTTAATGCCATGGATACACAGTTTGCATACTCTGGGAAGAGCTTCTTCGCCATTACTGACCATGCAGGACAACAGGATGTTGCCATGAATGGAAGTTCTTCTGGTACTTCTTTTAAGAAATCTTCTGCTTCCTGTTTTGCACATAAGTCTGCTCCGATTGCTACTTCAAGTACATCGGCAAATCCTAGTTCTTTCATGGCCGCACGAAGTTTTTCTGGTGTTACCTTTGGTCCGAACTGTCCTACGAATGCAGGTGCTACTGCTGCGTATACCTTTTCACCGGACTGGATTGCCTTGATTACCTGATAAATCTGAGACTTATCTGAAATTGCACCGAATGGACAGTTTACAAGACACATTCCACAGGATACACATTTATCATAATCAATTGTTGCTTTTCCGTTCTCGTCAGATGTGATGGCTTTCATACCACAGGCTTTTGCACAAGGACGTTCCTGAACAATAATCGCATTATAGGAACATACTGTTGCACATCGTCCACATTTGATACAGGCATCCTGATCAATAATGGACTTACCAGTTACACGGTCAAGAGAGATTGCCTTCTTTGGACATACTTCCATACAAGGATGTGCCAGACATCCCTGACATCCATCTGTTACATGTACTTTCTTTTCATCACATGCATTACATGCGAACTTGATTACATTAATGAGTGGTGGAGTGTAGTAACCTTCTGGCTTATCTGCTTCCATAATTCCATCAGATACTGGTGCTGGTTCTGCTGCTCCTCTATATGGCAGGCCCATTGCCATTCGAAGCCGCTCTCCTACGATTGCCCTTTCAAGGAAAACATCATTTCTGAAGTTACCAGTCTCTCCTGGAATGATTTTGTAAGGCAGTGCCTCAATCTTTTTATCAACAGGTCCCTCTTCGTAAGCCATCTTGGCTACTTCAGTAAATACAGCATGTCTGATTTCCTGAATTCTTGTTTCTACTCCTCTCATAGATACCTCCCTATTTGGTTAAAGTTGTAATTGCCCTTAATGTGTTAATTATATCACAAGGAAATGCATATGAGAATATATGTATCCAATTTTGTACAACTTTTTTGTTATGTTCTTCATTTTATCCAAAAATCTCCCCTCTTTCAACCACAAAAAAAGAAAGATATCGTTCCAGTTTTAACACAAACTGCAAAAATATCTCTCTTTTCAAAATATTTGTTATTCTTTTATCTATTCTGCAAAATCTACCACAACTTAAAAGCAGAAATAGTTTTTAGCTTTATTCCATCTCGCTAAGAAATTTTTCTACTGTTACAAGCTTTGTACATGTTACAAATAAATCTGTTGCAACCTTTAATTCTTCTATTGATGGTAATGTTGGTGCGATTCGAATATTAGAATCTTCCGGGTCATTTCCATAAGGATAAGCTGCACCTGCTCCAGTAAGTACAAGACCTGCCTCTTTACATTTAGCTACGATTGCTTTCGCACATCCCTTTTCTGCGTTAAAGGAAATGAAATATCCTCCAACTGGTTTACTCCAGGATGCGATTCCTAACTCGCCAAGTTCTTTTTCTAATGTCTCTAATACTGCCTCAAACTTTGGACGGATGATTGCTGCATGTTTTTTCATGTAGTCTTTCATTCCATTAATGTCATTAAAATATCTCACATGACGAAGCTGATTGATCTTATCTGGTCCGATTGTCTGCCATTTGAGTTTAGACTTGATATCTGCGATGTTTGCTTCAGATGAAGCCATTGCTGCCACACCTGCACCTGGGAAGGTAATCTTTGAAGTGGAGCAGAATTCATAGACGATATCTGGATTACCAGCCTTCTCGCACTCTTCTAAAATATTTAAAATATGTGGCTGTTCACTTTCTGGTCTGTCATAAAGATAATGGATACCATATGCATTATCCCAGAAAATACGGAAATCCTTTGCTGCTGGTTTTAAGTTTGCAAATCTCTTTACTGTCTCATCTGAGTAAACAACTCCGCCTGGATTGGAGAACATTGGTACACACCAGATTCCCTTTACAGCAGGGTCATTATTCACATAATCTTCTACGACATCCATATCAGGACCATCTTCTGTCATTGGCACGTTAATCATCTCAATACCAAACTGCTCTGTCACACCAAAATGTCTGTCATAGCCTGGCACTGGACATAAGAACTTTACTTTGTCAAGTTTAGACCACGGAGTATTTCCTATGATTCCGAAAATTTCTGCTCTTGCTACACAGTCATACATAATGTTAAGGCTAGAGTTTCCAAGTACAATCATCTGGGAAGGCTTTGCACCTACCATACCTGCCATGAGTTCTTTTGCTTCTGGAATTCCATCTAACACACCATAATTTCTTACATCTGTGCCATTCTCACTTGCAAGAACAGACTCTGCATTTAAAACATCCATCATAGGCATAGATAAATCAAGCTGTTCTTTTCCTGGTTTACCTCTTGAAATATCCAGATTCAGGTCCTTTTCTTTCTCCGCATCGTATTCTGCCTGTAATTCTGCCTGTAATGCCAGTAATTCTTCTTTGCTTAATTCTCTGTATGGTTTCACTTCGTTACCTCCCAAAATTCCTCTAACGTAATTTCTAATCTAATTCTAAAACAAAAGAAAATTAACTTTCCCTTCGTTTTTCTTTACTTATTTCATATACCAGTGGTAATTGTATTCCATTTTTGAATAAAAAGCAAGCCACTTTTTCATTTTTTCCAAAAAAATCAAGAAAAATGTTTTTTAACTCTATTTTTTATGAAATATTCACATCTCAATCCTGCTATTCTATTGTTTTTCTCTGGAAATTTCCTACATTTTCCTGATTCGCAGAATTTTTTTACCAGAAAAGAAACATTCTCTTGATAATGCATACTATAAACTGTAATCAAAAAACGGGGGTATTTCCCATGAGTGATTTAGCTGCTACAAACTGCCAGAATTCCTGTTCTTCCGGTTGCGGATGTGGAAATGACTTTGGTTTTAATAACTGCTTTTGGCTGATCTTAATTCTTTTATGCTGCAATAATGGCAATGACTGCGGATGTGGCAATGATAATCTGATCTGGCTCATCCTTATTCTCTGCTGCTGTGGCAACGGCTGCGGTATCGGCACAAACGGAAATGGCTGTGGATGCGGCTGCTAGTTAGCCCTGTATTTTCTAATCGTAAAAAAAGGACTGTCACATACGGCAGTCCTTTTTTGGCTGATAAAATCCCATTAAAATTTGTCATATAATCTGTAAAACACAAATTTAACAAACATCTTATTCATATTTTTACTTGTATTACTATTTTATCTATTTCTCCTTTGCATTTTTTGCTTTTTAGTGTTTTCTGTTTCCACTTTTTCGCCCGTTTCTCCCTGACACTTTCTTTTTTTCTTAAGACATTCCGGGTCTATCTCATAAATCGTATTGTCTTCCACAATGAGATTTTCATTCATAATCCTTTTTCTCCTCTCATAAGATGGAATAATTACAGATACTTCTACCTGTATATTACAATATATGAAAACTTCACAGGTAGCTTTCCTGTTTTAAGGAGGTTTCTATGCCAAATCGAAATGATTCTTCATCCCCTCTCTCCCGTCTCATAAATGATGACAATCTTACCATTTTAGAAAATGTCATTCCCTATTGTAATACAAATCTTGGAAAACTTCTGGCTCTCTGTTTAAAGTTTTCTGAAATGCAAAAGATTATAGAAGGCTTTGATGACAGTGAACGCCTGAACGCCTGTGGCTTCGAAAATAATTCTACGGATATAGAATCCATCCTTCGCTCCGTTCGAAGTTCTGTCTCGGAAGAAAAAGCCCGCCAGATTGATAATATTCTACAAATCCTGAACTTTTCCAGATTCTACGAAAAATATAACCAGATACTTTCTGAACATCCCGAACTCGTCCGTCCACCTGCACCAGCGGCTGCTGAAACTCAAAATGCTCCTGAAGCAAATCCATTTTCTGATCCCTCATTATTTTTTCTCTTAAATTCTCTTATGAATAATTCGGATGGAAATCAAAATGAGAAATTGAAACAGGTCATGGCGCTGGCACAAAATAGCGACAATAAGGATATGGAGAAAATTCTGTCCACGTTGTTAAATTCCGGTTTGTGAGGCTGCGGAGCAGACGAACTCCT
>ENA-OPSC01001538-OPSC01001538.1-human-gut-metagenome-genome-assembly--contig:-NODE-1538-length-10596-cov-1.518357_pt1 | contig 10596 bp, 7 predicted proteins | sample MGYA00241800_ERZ501891 | MGnify/ENA primary metagenome ERZ501891 (study PRJEB25962, sample SAMEA2042407) | human gut metagenome | biome: human gut; feature: human-associated habitat; material: faeces...
AACCTCCGTTATAGCCCGAGATCAAGATCTTGTCAGCAGCTCCCTTGGCAACGCCAGTTGCAATAGTACCCACACCTGCTTCGGATACCAACTTCACCGACACGCGAGCATTTTGATTTGCGTTTTTAAGGTCAAAAATAAGTTCTGCCAAATCCTCAATGGAATAGATATCGTGATGTGGTGGAGGAGAAATCAGCCCAATACCCGGCGTAGAACGACGCGCCTGAGCAATCCAGGGATACACTTTCTTACCTGGCAAATGGCCACCTTCGCCAGGTTTTGCACCCTGTGCCATTTTGATCTGTATTTCAATTGCAGACGCTAAATAGCGGCTTGTTACACCAAAACGACCCGAAGCAACTTGCTTGATAGCAGAATTGAGTGAATCGCCATTAGGAAGGGGCGTTTCACGGCGCGGATCTTCGCCACCCTCACCCGAATTAGAACGTCCACCTAAGCGATTCATCGCAATCGCCATGCACTTATGCGCCTCTTCAGAAATAGAACCATAACTCATAGCGCCGGTATTAAAGCGCTTTACGATTTCACTGGCAGGTTCTACTTCATCAAGAGGTACCGCAGTTCGGTCAGTTACAAAATCAAGCAGATCGCGCAGACGAATTGCCCGACCCTCGGGATGCAAGTGCTCGCTATATTCTTTGAAGGTTTCATAACTGCCCTTCTGGCAAGCATGCTGAAGAAGATAAATTGTCTCCGGATCAATGAGATGCTCTTCGCCACCTTGAGGTCGCCATTTAGTAAGCCCCAAAGAAGGAAGCTGATCGGGTGCAGGTGATGCAAGAAGCGCTACCGCATCGTCATAACGTTGGTTTTCTTCGCGCTGTACCTCAGCGACACCTAAGCCTCCTACACGAGATACCGTACCTGCAAAGTAACGGTCAATAAACTCCTGAGTGAATCCAACCGCTTCGAAAATCTGGGCAGAATGATAGCTCTGCACCGTAGAAATACCCATCTTGGACATAATTGCCATTATGCCCGCCATGACTGCCTTGTTGTAATTCGCTATGCCTTTTTCAGCTGAGACGCTAAGCTGACCAGTCTGTGCCAGGTGAGCAATGCATTCGTGAGCCATGTAAGGGTAAATACCTGATGCAGAATAACCAACAAGTGCTGCGAAGTCATGTGCAGAGAGAGCATCACCTGTCTCTATCACAATATCGGCAAAAGTTCGCTTACCTCCCCTGATAAGGTGATTATGTACTGCGGCAACCGCTAAAAGCGAAGGAATGGGAACTTCGCCTGCGTCGGCGCGATCGGAAAGAACAATGATGCTAATTCCTTGCGCCACCGCCGCTTCTACTTCTTCTGCCAAAGATTGAAGCGCTTGTTCTAGGGCATTGCCCTGTGCATCCCGTTTGTACACCGCCGAAAAACGCTGCGCTTTAAATCCAACACGATTAATTGCGCAAATGCGATCAAATTGATCCTTGGTCAACAAGGGCTGCTCAAGACGAACAAGCTGACATGCTTTACGGGAGTCCTCCAACAGGTTGCCATGATTGCCGATATAAAGCACGCTCGACGTTACGAGACTTTCGCGCAAAGCATCGATGGGCGGGTTGGTAACCTGCGCAAACAGCTGATAGAAATAATCAAAAAAGGAACGATTTTTCTTCGATAAACAAGCAAGCGAAGCATCGATGCCCATAGAAGCAAGAGGGACACTTCCCTTTTCCGCCATGGCACGAATTACTTCATCTACGTCATCCCAGTGATACCCCAGTTTTGCCATACGTACCGTAAAGGGGACTTGAGAATCTTTACTTGGCTCACTCTTCTCGGGCGCTTCGAGGTCTTCAACTTCGATTTTTTCTTCGCGAATCCAATCTCCGTAGGGCTTTTCTTTTGCATAGCGCATGCGAATTTCTTCGTTCCAATGGACGCGATCAGCCTTAGTGTCTACCTCGACCATCTCGCCAGGACCCAAGCATCCTGCCACCAAAATATTGGAGGGATCAACCTCGATAGGTCCAACTTCGCTCGACAATATGAAACGATCGTCGCGCGTAACGTAATAACGAGCAGGACGAAGACCGTTGCGATCAAGCGCTGCACCAAAGGTGCTACCATCGGTATAGGCAATAGCCGCAGGTCCATCCCAAGGCTCCATAATCATGGATTGATACTCGTCATAAGCACGACGGCGCTCAGGCAAAGCAGTGTTTTTGTCCCATGGCTCAGGCAACAACATGGAGACCGCGCGAGTCATATCACGACCATTCATAACGAGAAATTCCAACACGTTATCCAAAATTGCAGAGTCAGAACCTTCTTTATTGATGATAGGCAGCACCTCTTCAAGATTGCTTCCTAAAATGGGCGAATACAAATTGGGTTCACGGGCACGAATCCAATTTACATTGCCCTTTAACGTATTAATTTCACCATTATGAATAATGTATCGATTAGGATGCGCACGCTCCCAAGAAGGAGTGGTATTAGTCGAATAACGCGAATGCACCAATGCAATAGCAGTTTTCACCGCTGCATCCGAGAGGTCTAGATAGAACCGACGCATTTGCGTAGCTACCAACATACCTTTGTAGACAATGGTGCGTGCAGAAAATGAGCATACGTAAAAGATTTTGTCATTAAGTGCAAATTCCGCATCTGCCGTCTTCTCTATGCGACGACGACACACATATAAGCTTCGTTCAAAATCAATACCGCGTGCTACCTCTTCGGGACGAGAGACAAACGCTTGCAAAATAGTTGGCATGCATGCGCGAGCGGTGGAACCCAAATCGTGAGGATCAATGGGAACTTCACGCCAAAACAAAAGTTTCAAACCCGACTGAGCGCATCCTTCTTCAAAAATGCGCTTAGCAACTTCAACTCCTGCTGCGTCCTGCGGGAAAAACAGCATTGCAACGCCATAATCGCCTTCGTCGGGAAGCAAATTACCATACTTTTGAGCCTCTTTCCGAAAGAAGTGATGAGGAATCTGAAACAAAATGCCGGCACCATCACCTGTATTATGCTCCAAACCCTTACCGCCGCGATGTTCCAAATTGACCAAAACCGACAGTGCGTCATCGATCATTTGATGTGAGCGCTTACCCTTCAGGTGTGCCAATGCGCCAATACCACACGCATCATGTTCGAATTCTGGACGGTACAGACCGCAAGACGCATTAAGCGGCAGTTGCTCATTTTGAGCGAGAGTCGCATTGCGAGTGCAGTCTTCATGCGCTAAATCACTCGTGGTGTTTTGCGCGGAAACCTCACGTACTTCCATACTCAACCTCTCCAATAGACTTCCAGTCACCTTAAAGGTAATACCTTTTGGAAGCCCATTTGGAGTGTTACGCCAGACGTAACACAGGAGAAAAAGGAAAGTAACATATATGAAATGTTTCTGCCCGGTGAACGGGTTATATTGCAAAAATCCTGAATATGCTCGTCTCCTGCCCCCGCGAGAGAAAGGCCAGTCTCACGAGAGAAAAGTCCCGCTCCCGCCTCAACTTCGCGTTTTTACAGGTTCGCAGTATGAGAAAACCCCACCCCCCCAACTTCGCATTCTTGCAGCATCGCAGTATGAGAGAAAAGCCCCGCTCCGAGAATTCGCGATTTCACAGGCCCGCAGTATTACTTTAGGGGTTCTTACACAGAAACCTGCGTGCTAGTATTGCCCCATGAACGATTTCGAAAAAAGATGGCAGCGAATTTCACAATTACTTGCCATGGAGGCAACGGGTAAAGAGCGCCCTATGTTTTCGAGTGGACGCACGCTTTTTGGCATCAAAAGCAGCGTCGAAGAAAAGATGGATCAATTTGCTCGAGAGATCGAAGAGGAACAAGCCGCAAAGCGCAAGGCCGCACATGCCGTCGCCCAAAAAGATGCAGATAGCGCAGATGACACACTGAATTCCGCCACAAAATCGAGCAGTAATTATTCTCTCGAAAGCGGTTATTCTCCGAACAAACCAGTTGAAACAGGCACAGATAAAGCAAACGACACAGGGCATCTTACCGAAAACGCTACAGGATCTCGCTTTGTTGCAAGCAATGCCTACATTCGATCTTCAGTGCAAGAATTAACGGAGCGCGCTTTAAAGCAGGCCATACGGGATGCCAATGCAAAACTTGAAGAGGACTACAAATCAGGAAAAATAACCAAGCGAAAAAAGTTCAACGAGCAATAGCTACAAGATTTGTTACCCATCACTTTGCTTTTCGTTTTGTTTCACGTTCTGGGCTAATCTACGATTCCGAGTGGGTTATACACCTTTCGATACAGATAGCCAAAATGATCATCAACAAACTGGCAGATGTTGCCAATAGTAAAGACGCACAGCACCGTACCAATGCCCACACCAATAATATGTCCGAGCATAACAAGGCCTAAGCCGCACGCAATAATAAGGCGCAGACCATCGTTGAGCCATTTTCCACGACCAAAAGGCAGGCCGGTGATTTTGCAAAGCGCCTGCGTGCATCCATCGGGAGGATTAGGAACAAAATTCATGCTCATGATCATGCTAACCCCAATGCCCGTAAAAAGAATTCCAAGGATAAGCATGACTATGCCCATGACGATATCGGGCGTTTGAAAAAACCAAAGAATACCGGAAGCGATAAGGTAGTCAAACATATCAACCAGCATGCCCATCACAAACGAAAAAGGAATTTGCAGAGCCATGCGAAGGGTAAGCTTCCGAAATACCACTATCTGAATAACGATATCGATAGCGTAGAGCACCATGCAACCTTGCCCTAAAGTAATTCCTGTTGCTTCACAAAAACAAAAGGGATGCAATTGACCGTTGAAGCACCCATGTCACAGCGCGTATTAAGTACAACACCAAAGGCAATAAGAAAAGCCCCTGCCACATAGATAAAAAATCGGGGAACTAACTTATTAACTTTGGCTTCTTCGGAAACCTCTAGCTCTTCTTTAGCATGAGCACGAGTTTTCTTTACCGCCACAACATCCCCTCTCGTACCTCGCACTGATTTTACGCGGTAAGCACTTTGGAGGGAATAACCCATGCACTCTCTTCCATGCGATATACAAGGGCTCTTTTATAAAAAAGAGCCCTTTATAAAACCGCACAATGAAGAGTGCCGCTTGCAATTTCAACGCCCCCGCAATTTCACGATAAGGCTATGGCAACATTTCTAGATAAGTTCAGTTTGCGGTATATGCTGATCGGGAAAGTCATAAGAAGGTATGGGCTCAGGTATCCATTTTTTAACATAGCCAATAAAATCACTAACCACTTTTCTTGAAAGCGATTCTTTGCGATAAATCAGACCAAAGGTTCGCATCCATGGTTTATTATCAATCTGTCGAAAGACCAATCGATCCGGATCGACTAGCTTTCGATCAGGAATAATACTGATACCGAGACCAGCTGCCACCATGCCAGTAATTTCAAAAGAATAGTCAAATGATGCAATGACCTTAGGAAGAGCTCCGCATTCCTGCTTAAAACGATTGCTGATTATTCTTTGAGCGGCAGTGTTCGAATTAAACGAAACAAAATCGTAAGGCAAAAGATCCTTCATTGATATTTTTTTCTTTTCCACAAGCTCATGACGCTGAGGAAGAATAAGCCAAAATTTATCAAACGCTACTGGATAGGTTTCATATTCAGACAAAGAGTTTCTTGTATTGAGATCTGTAAAAGCAATATCGCAGGTTTCGCTATCGAGCATCTGAATGCATTCTCCAGCAGCATGCATGTGAATTTTAACATTCGCATGTTTTCCCTCTTCGGTTGTACAAAATTGCTTTGCAAGCCAAGGAACTTGGCTTTTAATCAAAGAACCCACGGTAGCTATATTGACCACTTGCTGTTGAGCTGATAAGCGAGAAATTTCTGATATTCCATTATCAAGATTATTAAGTGCATTTATGGCATAGGGCAAAAAGAGTCGGCCATACTCAGTAAGCGATGTTCCTTTGTTTGAGGTGGTAAACAGAGAAACGCCTAGCTCTTTTTCAAGTGATTTAATCATGTACGAAAGAGAAGAAGAGCTAACAAAAAGCTCTTTTGAGGCAACCAAAAAGGAGCCCGATTGAGCTATAGTTACAAAGTCGCGCAGAGCATTGGTGTTCATTTAGACCTCCCGCTATTAAATAATGCAATTAATTGTATTCTTTGAAGTGATAGCTTTCCTTAAAGGGGCTGATGTAATCCACCAAATGTTTACAAAGCTTGGTTCGATAACTTTTCGCGCTGCTCTCAAGTTTCTCTATTTACTCCAAGTTTTTCTTTTTTACAAACGAGGTCCATTTAATGAAAAATACCTCTTAGATGGGAGTTTTGGGGTTCACTTTTGGGGATTTACTTTTATCGTCATGCAAATAATCACTTGCAATAAAGGTACTTAAAAAAGAGAATTTAGCTCCATCTAACAACTAGTTGTTTACTGTTTTGTACTTTTTCACTGAGGAAAGGTGGGGTGAAAATGGAAGATTTGGAAAAAACTGATAAGAAAAACGATGAGCTTAAAGTGGGAAAACCTTATCAGTATCTCTGGATTATTATCTGCGGAGCATTATTTGGTCTAATCCCTATGGGAATTCAAGGTAGCTGTTTAGGCGTTTACTATACCGCTCTCTCAGAGACCTTTAGTGTTCCTGTATCTTCAATTTCTTTGTATATAACAATAGGTGGCATTGGCTTGATCATTTGCTATCCCCTTGTTGGCAAGTTGTACGCAAAATACGACTTAAGACACTGCCTTGCAGTTTTTGTAATTCTCTACGGCATTGTCCTTTTTGTTGCTTCACAAGCGCCGAATCAGCCAACTTTCGTTATTTGCGGCGCTCTTCTTGTTGTTGGTTCCTGTATGATCTTTAATCTTGGTATGCCGACACTTATTAATCGGTGGTTCAAGGATTATTCAGGTACCATCATCGGCATTTGTGCTGCTATGACTGGCTTTGGCGGTACGGTTCTCATTCCTGTTGGTTCTGCCGTGATGCAAAGTGGCGTTGATTACCATACTCCTTTTATCGTGTATGGCATCATTACCATTGTGGTACTTCTGCCCATTGTTCTTTTCGGCATTCGTTCCTATCCCGCAGATCGCGGTCTTTTGCCTTATGTATCCAAGAAAACCGTAAACTCAATGGGAAGCGCTGCTGAAGCAGTTAAAGAAAAGAACTGGACTGTTGATGTAAGCAAGACTATGAAAACCTCCGCTTTTTGGACGTTTGTCATTGGTTTAGGCCTTGCAAACTTCGTTGTTCTTGTCACGCGCTTCTTTGCTACTTCAGTAAATGATTTGGCTTCAGCGGGCGTGGCCGTTTTCGTAAGCGGCGCCGTTCTTGCTACCTGTCTTTCCACGGGTCAAGGCATTGCAAAATTGATCATGGGCTTCTTCACTGACCTCATTAAGGCTGGTCCCGTTGTCGTAGTTGCTTCGATCAGTGGCATTATTTGCCTGCTTTTAATCTGGTTCTGCCCAACCAACTTCCTGTTGCCTGTTGGCGGATTTGGATTTGGTTTCTACTATTGCTCTGTTTCAGTACTTGGACCTATCATTGCCGGCAAGCTGTTTGGTACAGGCGAAAACTACTCCATCATCTTTAGCCGCGCAAACAGCATTGCTTCAATTTTTGTTCTTCCAGCCGGTGTTGCATGGCCTTGGATTGCTGAAAACTTCGGTGGTTACGGCACAGCTTTTGCCCTCGCAATAGCAATGATTGTTCTCTTTGCTATTTGCTGGCTGGCCGCCCTTCGAACTGGTCACAAAATTGAGCACGTTGAAGACACCACCACAGTAGTGGATGCTCAATAAGCAATATCAGCCCTACTTGGCAACCCCTCTTTATAAGAACTACTCTTGGAAAGAGGGGTTGTTCGTCTAGGGCGCAAGTTTTCAGTTTTGGAAATACTAGCCATACAAGCAAGGAGGTCTCATGGCTCTGCTTGAAGCTCAGACAGCATATGGATGGGTTAAGGGGTACCCAACCACTTTTCAACAAAGCACTATCTTCAAAGGTATACCCTACGCAAAGCCACCCGTTGGAAATCTTCGATGGAAGGCTCCCGAAAAGCCAGAACCTTGGGAAGGTGAATACGAAGCTTACACCTATGGGCCAATTCCTATGCAAGCACGCCCTACCGAAGCAAGCTTTTATCGCAAGGAGTTTTATCCTATTGAATGGCCCAGCAGCGAAGACTGTCTCTATATAAATGTTATAACACCAGCGGAAACACCTGATGAAAAACTTCCCGTTGCTCTATGGGTTTATGGAGGCGGATTTGTTCAGGGTTATAGTCAAAAGCTCGAAACCGACGGCGAAGCTTTTGCACAGCACGGTATTGTCTATGTTTCTTTCAATTACCGTGTTGGACCATTTGGTTATTTATCTTGTTCGGCACTTGATTCTGAAACCGATGAAGGCCTTTCTGGTAATTACGGATTGCTCGATCAAATTGCTGCCCTTGATTGGGTGCGTGAAAACATTGCAGCGTTTGGCGGCGACCCCGACGACATTAGTATCTTCGGACAATCGGCAGGAGCCATGAGCGTCTACAGCCTTCTCTGCAGTCCTTTGGTTAAAGGAAAAGTTGCTCGCGCCATTATGGAAAGCGGCGGCGGTCCTTTACCTGCAGAAATGGCAAATACTAAAGCTGCAAGAGAAACATCAGAAAAGTTTTTTGAATACCTTAATTGCCGCACCGCTGAAGAGGCAAGAATGATTCCTGGCAATATCCTGCAGGAAAAATGGCAAAAATTTTTAAGCGAAAATCCTGTTCAAGGAATTGCTCTATGTCCAGTTCCGCAAACATCTTCTCTTCCTCTCAGCGTTGAAGAAGTCTTCCGCAAAGGAAGCTATCTTAATATCCCTTGCATTATCGGTACCGTAGCAACAGAAGATACCGCTACTGGTATTGCACCCGTTCCTGAAAACGTTACAACTATGCGTGATGGGTTCATGAGCGGAACGCTTGCTTTTTGCAGGAAACAAGCTGAAGAGGGGCGCATTCCGGCATATCAATACCACATCACCAATATACCTCCAGGACCCAACTACGGATCCTTCCACTCTGGTGAACATATGTATATCTTCCAAACATTCCTTCGATCCTGGCGGCCTTATGAAGGAAAAGATTTCGAGCTTTCGAGGATAATGTGCACTATGTGGACCAACTTCATTAAGACAGGCAATCCTAATGGTGAAAATCTCCCAGAATGGACTCTGTTTACTCAGAACTCAGAACGAGTTATGCGTTTTGATCGCGAAGGATGCGGCATGATGGATTTTCCGGAATACAACGGGAAGGCACGCCGCATAGCTGATGAAATTATGGAACAGTAGAATGCAACTCTTTTAGCGTTACATCAACATGATATTTTTATCCTCTTAACAAGAGCCTCACTTCAGGCTCTTGTTTTAGTTTGGTAACTAATAAGCTTATAAGCAGGCTACTCACCAAAAATGAACATGACTAGGATGCTGCTGAAGAAGCTTTTGCTCATCCGCGAATGCCCTAAACTCTCCGCATATATAACTAACCAAGCCCAATGATGATTCTGATAGATAAGCTTGAGTGGGCCATTTGATAAAGATATTACGAGATCGTTTTACGTCAGTAAGACGCAAGGGAACCACATCCCACGTAGTACCAATAAGCCAGGTTATTTCCGTTGCAATACAGATTCCTAACCCCTGCTCTACCGCACGCATAATATCTCCGTAATAAGAAAAAAATCCTCGAACTTTAGGCTTAAAGCCAGCCTCTTCAAACATCTTCTTCTCTACTGTATTCATTTCACTTGAAGCCGCAGAAATAATAAAATGCTCATTCGCTAAATCCTTAAGCGCAACAGAATTTTGCTTGGCAAGTTTGTGCCTCTTAGGTACACATACGATATATTCCTCTTCGCACACAGGAAGACAATTCTTTTGGGCTAAGGTACCTGATGTAGCAAGAAGTTCGATATCGTATTCTTCTTCAGAAGCACTCTCAGATGGTGTAAGACAGGAAATAATAATATCGGGGTGGCTTTCGTGATACTTCTTGAATACCTTTGCAGAATTGCCTATCGGGCAACGAGCTATAAGTCTAATCTTATGCTGACCCGTTCCTATCGTATCGTTAATTTCCTTCACTGCATTATCTATAGAGCGAATCGCTATTTCAGATTGAGCAAGCAAAATTTTTCCATACTCATTAAGCACTAAACTGCGACCATCCCTGTTAAACAAAGATACTCCTAGGCTACTTTCAAGCTTCTTAATTGACTGGCTTAAAGAAGGTTGCGAAACTCCTAGCTCTTTTGCTGCCACAGTCATACTTTGATGGCGCGCAACTGTCATAAATTGCTTTATTTGACGTAGATCCATACGTTCCTTTCCATCAAATAACCCCATACTTAGCATACTTCACAAGCAGACAACTTCTCATGCCCTTATTCCCCTATATGAAATAAGCCCATAAGCAAAACGACTAACGATGTTCACGCTGTGGCTCTTTTCCTAAAACGTGTTTGCTAATTTTGAATCAAGGAAAGGGAAGTTCTCACTCTTTTCCACAAGACGTTACAAGGCCTTGCTTGTGGTGCACCCCCTTCTCAAATTTCTCTTCCCCTCTTTTATTTTCAAAA
>ENA-OPSC01001549-OPSC01001549.1-human-gut-metagenome-genome-assembly--contig:-NODE-1549-length-10550-cov-2.012482_pt1 | contig 10550 bp, 9 predicted proteins | sample MGYA00241800_ERZ501891 | MGnify/ENA primary metagenome ERZ501891 (study PRJEB25962, sample SAMEA2042407) | human gut metagenome | biome: human gut; feature: human-associated habitat; material: faeces...
AAACAGTTGATTTAGAAGTTAACTGTTTTTGAACCTCTTCTCAGACACAAGAACAGCAGATTGCGGGTCTCGAAGCAACCCAAAGAGAAGTCGATGAGTTTATTAACTTGACGGTAGATCGTGATAATTCGGCATCATCCGAAATCTCACGTGCTAAGAAGGACTTTTACAAACAATACTCATATCTTAAGCCTGACTGCGAAAAGACCGACTGGGAAAAATTTTGCGAAGGTTTGAAAAAGGTCGGTCAGTGGTGTAAAGATCACTGGAAAGAGATCGTTCTGGTAATTGAAATCGTAGTGGCTGTTGTCTGCATTTGTGTTCCTGGCTTACAGGGTATAGGCACTGGCATTTTTATCGGAGCTTTAAAAGGTGCTTTGACCGGTGGCTTGATTGGCGGAATTACCAGTATGCTAACAGGAGGCTCATTCCTAGAAGGATTTGTCCAAGGTGCATTAGATGGTGCCATAATGGGTGGTGCCTTGGGCGGCGTAGGTGGAATCGCTGGCAAATTCATAACCTGCGGTTCTAAATTAGGAAACGCAATACAGACAACCTCTAAAATCAGCGGAGCCATTTCCAATAGTATGGATGGTTTCGACATGGTTTCATTGGGACTTGGAATGATAGATCCTAACAATCCTATTACAGAACTGAACAACAAAATGCACCAGAGCGATGTATACAACAAGTTCCAGATGGGTGTTAGCTTGGTATCTTCGTTCTCAGGTGCTGCTTCTCAGAATATGGCATGCTTTGTTGCTGGTACATTGATTCTTACAACTGCTGGTTTACTTGCAATTGAAAAGCTTAGAGCTGGTGATAAGGTCTTAGCTGCTGATCCTGAGTCATTTGAAGTCGGTGAGAAAACCATTCTTGAAGCATTTGAACGTAAGGTATACAAGCTTGTTCATCTTACAATAAACGGTGAGAAGATAGTAACTACTGACAATCACCCATTCTATGTACAAGGCAGAGGATTTATCAAGGCAGAAGGTCTTTTCGTAGGTGATAAACTCATAAGTGTTGACGGTAAAGATCTTATCGTTGAAACACATGATATTGAGCAGTGCGAGAAGCCTATAACTGTTTATAACTTCAAAGTTGAGGATTACCATACATACTTTGTTGGCAATTGCAAGATTTGGGTTCATAACAATGACTGTGTAAAGAAAGTCGAATCTGGTGAAATAGAACTGGAAACAAAAAAACAAAAAGGCAACTACGGTGAAATGAAGATGGATGAACACTATGACAGCAAGGGATTTGAGAAAATGCATAATGGTGTTGAATCACTGGACGATAAAATTCATCATGGTATAGATGGCGTATATAAGAATAAGGATCCAAATGGAGATCCTAAATTTATCATAGCAGAGGCAAAGTATGGTTCTTCGCAATTGGGTAACACCAAAAAGAGCGGTCCGCAAATGGGTGATAAATGGATAAAAAATAATATAGGAAAAATAGTCGATGACCCAGATGACATAATCGAAGGACTTGCAACTGGTGATACTGTTAAGGAATTGTTCAGAGTAAATGTAAGTAACGATAACGGTTTAGTAAATGTTACAACTAGTGTTAAGTCATTAAAGTAGACAATTATTTACATCAAGAATTTTTGATATTAAGGAGAATATTATGCGAGATACAATTAAATCAAAAGAGTATTTTGATGAGTATATTTTGAAAATGTCAGAAGGAATCAAAAGATTTGAAGAGGGTATTGCTGCTGGAAAATACTTAAATGACAAGATACTTTTTGTAAAAGATTACATTTTACAAAAAAAAATCGGGATAATAATCGCTAAGTATTCAAAAGGTGATTCAATTGAAGAAATAAAAAAAGAATTTGAATCTTCTTTAGATTTGTTTGGTGAAGCGTGGGATGATTCAGTATACGAGAGCAATATTATTTTTGCTTCTTTAGCATATCTTCTGAATTTGGACGATGGTAAGTTGAATATAATAAAAAATAAATTGAGGAAATCTGAAACATATGATTCATTATTAGATTTTATCCTCATTGGAAATAAAAGTGAGTTTGATACATCGAAAATATCCTTTCCTCGTCCATACAAAAAGTTAGTAAAAAGCATTAACGATGAAGATAGAGATGCTTTTCTAAAATATTTGAGAGGATGGTATAAAGGCTCTGTAGATAGTGCTTGGTATGGTACACATGAACTGGTGAATAAATATCAGTATTATGGATATTGGTGTTTTGAAGCTGGTGCTATTGCAAAAAGACTTGGTTTTATAGATGACGATTTGAAAAATGAGCAATATTATCCATATGATATGGTTCATTTCGTATAATGATTCGTAAACAGTCCAGAAGAGAATGGAGTGATAAAATGTCAGATATACAAAATGAAAGACTCATTGAGTTTATATCTAATTCAAAAGTGGCGTTTATTAATGGTCAGTTCCAAGAAGCTTTTACACTCGCAAAAGAAGCAATTAAGCTTCATCGGGAACGGAAATGAGGTCAGAGAAATCAAGTCCAGTCAGACCGTTCTCGATCATATCCTCAATGCTGTCATACTGCTCCGTATTGTAAACTTCGCCGTCAAACTCGTAGGTGATCTTGAAGTCCACAAGGTCAGCCGTCACCTGAATAGGCAGCTCATCGTCGGTCAGAGTGGTAAACACCAGACCGACATTGTGCAGATCATCAAAATCAGCACTCTCACGGTACTCTGCTTCGCAGAAGTCGTTAATTAAGAACTTTGCCTTATCAAGCGGAGTTTCAAAGGTGCGCTGAAAGTCCATGATCTCCACGGGCTTGTCAGGGTTATGCTCAAGCATCGCAGTACGCAGGAGCGCCGGAAAAGTAGTCAGCTCACGGTAAGGCTCGATCTCCATTTTATCGCCACGGTTATAGATACCGCAGACGGGATCGCCGTCATAGAACAGTTCACCGACCTTATCGCCGTCAGCGATTGCCAGTTTCCATGTACCACGCTCTGTTTCAGCAGATTCGCAGTCAGTCCCGAAGAACTTGTCAACGACCTGCTGTAATGTCTGGAGCTTTTCAGGCTCACGCTTCGGAGGGTTCAGCTCAAAAGCCTGTTCGATGAGGACGGTATATCCTGCTTCACGGAGCTTTGCAGAGTATTCGTCTTTGTCCTCTGCCGGAAAACCGACCATAGGCTGCCCGTTTTTTGAGTGCATTTGCAGTCCGAGGACTTCTTCACCGATCTCCGCATTTTTGCCGTGCATCTCGTAAAAATCGCCTGCCTTGCGGAGCGATACCGGACCTTTATCTTCGGGTTCAGCCTTTTCAGCCTGCTGTCCGCCCTTGCTGATGATCTCAAATCCCTTTTCCTCCATATCCTGCTGCCAGCCGTCATAGGCAAGCACATCGGAAGTGCCGAGCAGAATACTGCCATAATCGGGTGCGTCAAGGTCTTTCAGCGAAATGCTCTTGTCGCTTATCTTCTCGACCTCACGGCGAGCGCCGTCGTACATGATAATATCACCGACTGCAAGATCGGAGACCTTTGCGGTTTCGGGCTTCTCCTGCACAAGCTCCTTTTCACGGAAGAACTCAGGCATTTCGGTAAATCCGAAACTGTCACAGAAATACGCTGTATCCTTGCCGTCAGTGTGAATGACAATAACATCGGAAACAGAAAGAGAGTGACCTAAGAAATCATCGGGACGGTCATTATTGAACTGAGCGAAAAGTGCTTCAAGCGTAGCATTACCCCTGAACTCTCCGACCTCACCCTCATACATAAGCTCATAATCGTCCTTGTTGAGCTGTACACCGTCCTTTTTGAGTTGTTCCATACCCTCAAAGCGAATGCCGTGATACTTCTCACCACCGGGAAGCTGATAGATTTTGAAAGTCCCTTGTGCCTTTTCCACATTATCGTAGGTGCGGATCGGGTGCTGCGCCTTGAAATCGTCGAAAATACGCTGTTCCTCAGCAGTCAGCTCAGAGTGTGCTTCAAGGAAAGGAACGAAAATGTCAAGCATTCTCTGCGCCCTCTCCTTATACTCCGGCTGATTGAACGGGTGCTGCGTATAACCGAGGATACCCTCATTGTATGTGCGGATATGGTCGATCAGCGAACCGCCGCCCGTACCCTTGCCGTCGCCAATATCAAAGCGGCCGTCATAGTTGAACTCCTCACCGTCGATGACAGCAGTAATGCTGAAATCGGTCTTTTTATACCAGCCTGCTTTCAGCTCAGGGATATTTCTCTCCGAGTGCTGTTTCTCATCGAGGTATTCAAGGACTGCATTGCCGAGAGCAAAACTGCAATCAGGGTGTGCAAGGGCAAAATCGTGAACGATGTCGCTTTCGCTAACCCATTCATCGCCCTTATCCTTACCGAAATGGAAAGAGAGGCTATCCGGCTGTTTTTCGGGTGTTTCTGCATCAAAGCTCACATGATACTTTTCCTTTGCGATGATAGCAAAAGCCTTTTCGGTCAGTGCTTCATCACCGAGAATATCATAGAGAGCCTTCTTGATACGGTTGAGCTTCGGGATATTATCGCCGTTCTCCCAACCGTGCAGAGCCGCACCGTCAAATGCAGTCAGAAGGTCAGCGATCTTTTCATCGGACATATCGGGAATCGCATCGAGCATATCGTCACGCACCCACCATAAAGCGAGATCGTCAAATTCCTCATGGATACGGTCTATGAAAGCCTGGCCGATCTCCTCAAAGGAAACAAAACGCTCCATACCGCCGAAACTGCAATTATATCCGTCCTCAGTCCTCTCTAAATGCAGGGAATGACGGAGGTTCTCAGCATAGTAGTACACTCTGTCCGAAATCTTGCCGTCCTCAAAGACAAACTCAATGTCAGAAGCAGTACCGCCCTCTAACAGTCCGAGGGCAAGCTCACGGCGAATATCCTCCTTAATAATATTCCACAACCATCACACACACAACAAACCACAGGTTTAATCCAATTATATCCTGCCATCCGCCTTAATCATCTCCATCAGAGTCTGTCTGAATCCAAACTCCTCACAAAGTGCTTCCGCATCCTTAAAAGCCTTCTTTCTCCTGTCCGGAGATACATTTTTCTTCACAGCTCTTATGAGCAGATTTTTAGGCGAATGTGCAATGTCTATAAATTCCATTATATCAGTCTTATATCCACACGCCTCAAGCATATGTCCACGGATGGAATCTGTTGCCAGCGCAGCTATCCTCTCCTTTATGATACCGTATCTTGTCAGCGCAGCCAGTTTATCAGAATGCATCTGTTTATTCAGCTCATGCTGGCAGCAAGGCACGGACAATATATACTGTGCGTTCCAGCAAATGGCATTGTACAGCGCATAGTCCGTGGCAACATCACACGCATGCAGCGTCATGACCATATCCACATCCGTCTTATACCCATTTATATCCCCAAGTTCGAATTTTAGTTCGGTATATCCAAACTGTTCCGCCAGCGCATTGCAGTCTTTTATCACCTGCTCCTTGAGATCCAGGCCGGTTATATGGACATCAAGCCCCTTAACCTCATGCAGATAATAATAAACTATAAATGTCAGATACGATTTGCCGCATCCAAAATCTACTATATTAATAGAAGGTTTGTTGTAGCTCTTCATGACATTGTCCACGATCTCCGCAAATCTGTTGATCTGCTTAAACTTGTCATACATGGAGTGCACAACCTTGCCATCCTTTGTAAATATGCCCAGATGGGTAAATACAGGGATATCCATTCCCTCTTCAAGTATGTATTTCTTTCTTCGGTTGTTTCCCTGAACAGTTATGAGTTTATTCTCCGTGTGCCTCTTATTCACAGCTATTTTGCCCTTCTTTGAGATCTTCACATCCCACTCCTCCCGGGCCGAGAACATGTTTATCTGTCTGAATCCATCCTGCAGATCTCCGGCCAGTGCTTCTTCAAGCTCGCCCTCATCTATATTCTGGTGGAACACCTGCTTCTCCGTATACCTTTCTATCTGAAAGCACCTTTTACCGCCTATGATTTTTCTCTCAAATACCACTTTTCTATATTCACCGCGTCCGCCACTGAGGATAATCTTGTGGGGATCACTCTGTACCATCTCTTCTATTAATTCTTTTATACTTATATCTGCCATTATTCCAACTTCTCCATTACCAACAATCTGTATCGTCATTAATCTCTGTCATCAATCTATGCACACAGCAGCCTTGACGCAGTGCTTTGATACAAGTATAATCTATAGGATATATTTTTTGAAGTTATTTTTATAAGGAAGGATTACATATATGTGGATAGCAGATGGATGGAAGGATTATGAAGTTATTGACTGCTCTGACGGAGAAAAGCTTGAGCGTTGGGACAAATACACTCTACTCAGACCAGATCCCCAGGTTCTGTGGAGCACTCCAAAGAAAAATCCTGCATGGAATAAACTGAACGGACATTATCATAGAAGCAACAAAGGCGGCGGAGAATGGGAGTTTTTCAGCCTGCCTAAGCAGTGGACAATAAATTACAGGGATCTGACTTTCAATCTGAAGCCATTCAGCTTCAAGCACACTGGTCTGTTCCCTGAGCAGGCTGTCAACTGGGACTGGTTCAGCGAACTGATAAAGAACTCACCTAAAAAGGATATTAAGGTGTTGAACCTGTTCGCATACACAGGGGGCGCAACATGCGCAGCCGCCAAAGCCGGAGCTGCAGTCACCCATGTTGATGCATCCAAGGGAATGGTTACCTGGGCAAAGGAAAACGCAGCATCATCAGGGCTCGCCGACGCACCGATCAGATGGATAGTTGACGACTGTGTGAAATTTGTCGAAAGAGAGATCAGACGAGGCAACAAATATGATGCGATCATCATGGATCCTCCTTCATACGGCAGAGGACCAAAGGGTGAGATATGGAAGATCGAAGAGAAGATCCATCCTTTCATCAAGCTCTGCAGCCAGCTTCTCTGTGACAAGCCGCTTTTCTTCCTTGTAAATTCATATACAACAGGTCTCGCGCCTGCGGTGCTCACATATATGATATCCACAGAGGTAAAGAGCAGATTTGGCGGACATGTTGTGGCAGATGAGATCGGACTTCCTGTCACAGAGACAGGGCCTTTTCTTCCTTGCGGTGCCGCCGGAAGATGGCAGAGATAACAACGGATCGGTCGAGGCAGATACATTTTGCAGATAAACTAAAAGCAGGAATATGAAACCCAGCAAACTTCGTTATAGGGGCTCATATTCCTGCTTTTTTTAATTTTTCAGCTTCTTAATTTCAGCTTTTTTGTCACGTAATTTAGTCCTTTACACCGTCACATCCACATACTCCAGACGTATGACCTTCTCCAGATCCGCAGGGGCTATCTCTATCTGATACCCAACCTTACCCGCACTCACATACATCTTATCAAGATTTTCAGCACTTGCATCTATCGTGGTCCTGAAAAACTTCTTCATACCGATAGGTGAGCAGCCGCGATGTATATATCCGGTAAGAGGGAGGAGTTCCTTTGCCTTGAGCATATCTATCGACTTCTCTCCCACAGCCTTCGCAGCTTTCTTGAGATCAAGTTCCTCCTTGACAGGAATTACAAACACGTAATTTGCGCCGGACTTCGCAACGGTCACCAGGGTCTTATACACATACGCAGGATCCTGTCCAAGTATGGCAGCAACCTTCTCTCCATTCGTCTCGCCCGTCTCCACATAACAATAATGGTTGTACTTTATCTTCTTGCTGTCAAGTATGCGCATGACATTTGTCTTTTCCTCAGTCTTTGCGTTCTTATTCTTATCTTTCATGTTCCAGGTCATCTCCTTGTCATCAAATGCACTAAGCGCCCCAACCTTGTCTATTGAAGATTGAAGCGCTGTATGCATGTCTATTGTATTCTCCGGCTTTATCTTAATCTGCCGTACATAACTTTATCTGTCTTCCATCGGCAGATACTCTTTGTGTGTTCCCACATACTTATATGCAGGTCTGATGATCTTGCCGGCATTGACAAGCTCCTCTATTCTATGCGCCGACCATCCTGCAATACGTGCGATGGCAAATATAGGAGTAAACAGCTCGATAGGGATACCGAGCATCGTATATACAAATCCACTGTAGAAGTCTACATTTGCCGATATAGGCTTGCCGCTGCGTCTTCTGGCCGCAAGCAGTCTTCCTGATATCTCCTCAACCTTCTTGTACAGCTCAAATTCCTTTGTCCTGCCCTTCTCCTGGGCAAGTCTCTCTGCATATCCCTTGAGTATCCTAGCTCTAGGATCTGAGTTGGTGTATACCGCATGACCCATTCCATATATAAGGCCTGAATGGTCAAAGCCATTCTTGTCAATAAGTCCTGTGAGATATTTCTCCAGTGCAGCCTCATCATCCCAGTTCTTGACATGGCTCTTGAGGTCATCAAACATCTGCTGAACCTTGAGGTTTGCACCACCATGCTTAGGTCCCTTCAGCGATCCAAGTGAACTTGCAACTGCAGAATATGTGTCTGTTCCTGTCGACGATACTACATGAGTTGTAAATGTGGAGTTATTACCACCACCATGCTCAGCGTGTATAACCAGACATATGTCAAGCACCTGCGCCTCAAGCTCTGTATATTTCTTATCCGATCTGATAAGCCTCAGGAAATTCTCTGCAGTGGAAAGCCCCGGCTTCGGATTGTGTATTACAAGACTCATGTCGTGGAAATAGTGCTTGTAGCCCTGATAACCATATGCGGCGATCACAGGGAACTGTGCTATCAATTCCATACACTGTCTGAGAACATTCTCTATGCTTATATCATCCGGATTATCATCATATGAATAGAGTGTGAGAACACATCTCTGCAGAACGTTCATCATATTCTTGCTTGGTGCTTTGAGGATAACATCTCTTGTAAACTTTCTAGGAAGCTCCCTGTAGCACTCCATCATCTCAACAAATCTCTTAAACTGCTGCTCATTTGGAAGCTTTCCAAACAACAGAAGATACATAGTCTCCTCAAATCCGAATTTACTTCCGTGAAAACCTCTCTCGAGATCCTCAACATTGTACCCCTGATAATACAGACGACCATCAGTCGGCACTCTCTCTCCATCTATTACATCATATCCTATGACATCAGATATCTCTGTGAGTCCCGTGAGTACACCTTTTCCTGTGGAATCTCTGAGGCCTCTCTTGACATCATAATTGACATAGAGGTTCTGGTCTATCTTGCCAGATTCTGTACAATAACCTGTAAGCTCATCCAGTATTCTGTTATATTCCTCGCTGTTTCTTTCCAAACCTCATGTCTCCTTCCTTTATCCAATCCCTGTTCATCATCCCGGAGCTTCTCCGGATCTTATCAATAAACTATATCAACTCACCACAGTTTATCAAAAAAACTCCATTTTCGCAAGAAAGACAGCAATAAATTTGATTTATTCCTGTCTTTTCGCCAAAATTATTTAATTTCAAAATATTTCTGCCTAAATTTCAATAATATATCTCTCATAGGCATTTATGATCGTCGTGTCCTCGTATTTTGATTCGCGGACAAAATCTCTTCCATAATTTATATGCACATGGCCATGGACAAAATACTTAGGTCTGTACTCCTCCATAAGTGTTCTGAAACACTTAAAACCTGTATGTGGGAGATCCTCGGAATCATTTATCCTGTATGCAGGCGAATGGGCAACAAGTATGTCAAAGCCCTTGTTCCTCATGATCTTAAACCTGAGTTTCCGTACTCTTCTGGCCATCGCACGCTCGGAATACTGATGATCCGCACCACCAAACTTGTATTCCATCGAACCGCCAAGTCCCAGAATTCTGACACCCTTATACACATAAAGCTTGTCGTCTATGCACTCGCAGCCCCCCGGCGGTGTATCCTTGTAGCACACGTCGTGATTGCCATGGACATAGAGAACGGGCGCATGACTGAATGTCGCAAGGAACGACAAATACTGTGGCGATAAATCGCCACAGGATATTATCAGATCTATTCCCTCAACCTTACTCTTATCAAAATAATCCCACAAATACTTGGATTCTTCATCCGCCAACAACAAAATCTTCACGTATCTATTCCCCTGTACTACAGTATACCTTCTCCGTAGGAGATTTATCTTATTTCACTTCCGGAACCGACTTGAGCTCCAGACTCTCCGGTGTGTCTATACCCTGAAGTGCAACTACCGTCTTTGCCTCATCGACAAGATCGTCCTCTGTAGGGAGCATGCCCACTACATTCTCAGCAAGCCAATCCATCTTGAGTATATCTTCATGGAGCATCGCTCCGTCATCTTCATTTCTCACTATTCCGTTCTGGGATGTAAGCTTTCCGCTGAACGGTGTGATAGCGCCCTCTCTTATGAGGTTTGTCATAACCGATATGAGCTTCTGTGTTCCGGCCGGAAGGTGCTTTGAGCATATGACGTCAACTATTCCCGCTGACATACCCCACCAGTAGCTTATCGCATTGCTGGTCTCGTTCTTCTCCTCCTGCTTCCAGTTGCCCTCCAGTATGGATCTAAGGATCCTCTCATAGAATGCACCCCAGTTGTAGAAAGGCATGGCAAGGTTGACGACCTCTCCATTCTGATCATAGTG
>ENA-OPSC01001551-OPSC01001551.1-human-gut-metagenome-genome-assembly--contig:-NODE-1551-length-10537-cov-2.314253_pt1 | contig 10537 bp, 7 predicted proteins | sample MGYA00241800_ERZ501891 | MGnify/ENA primary metagenome ERZ501891 (study PRJEB25962, sample SAMEA2042407) | human gut metagenome | biome: human gut; feature: human-associated habitat; material: faeces...
CAGCAGTTTAGAAGAAAGTCCGGACACCATTGGGAAGTCAGCGGAAACAGTATGGTTGTTGATCTCCTGAATCTTTTCATATAATAAATCGGCAGATTCACATACCTTTGAAATACTTTCCAGAAGCGCCGGAATTTCTTCCAATACTTCTGCAGGGGCATTGGACTGTGCTGCAAGACAGTCGGCGACGGAACTTTTCATTGCCAGAAAATGTCTGGAAAAGTCAAGTGGCGGAAGTGTCAGCTGATCCAGTGTAACTAAAAGCCTTGTATAAAGCTCATGGTGGAAACGGTAAACTGCTTCCTGATAGAATTCTTCATTGTCATATTGGGAGTGGTAATGCGTTTCCATAAACGGTCCTGCGCTGAAATCATTTACGGTAGATGGAATACCGGAGATGGCGATGGAAAAATCATCCGACCATGTCTCGATTGGTGCAAGTACTGTCAGTCCATCAGGGTAAGCCTCCTTCGGAACAGTTATATTTTCACAAAAATGTTTCAGAAAATCAGCAGACTCATAAGTAGAGCGGATTGCATCCTGTGTGTTATGGGCGTGAGCCGGAAGTTCAAAGTTGAGATCAGCGATCACGCGGCCCTGCCATTCCGGGTGAACACGGAATACCTGGTTCCAGGCTCCGGTTGACCAGTCGAATTTAGAATCACAGACACCCCACTCTTCGGCAGCAAGGGCACATACTGCGATTGTATAGCGCGGTTGATAGCCACTGTCAATCAGAGCCTTTATGATTCCAAATGTCATAGAGACCGCACAATTGTCATCCTGAAATCCGTCAAAATAGGAATCGTAATGTGCGGAAAGCAGAATCATCCGGTCGTCCCCTTCAGAAGCGGCAGTTCCCGGAAGATATCCGGTAATGTTATAAGCCGGGCGGTTACGTTCAACCCAGGAAGAGGCGTTGAGTTCAACTGCGACAGAGGACGGATGAGATACTGCAGGATCTTCGGGACAGAGAAGTTCTTTTAAATAAGAAGCATCCTGTCTCGAAAGAGAGAATGCAGGGGCATATTCCGGTCCGGCGATATCCTGAGCGTTGAGTGCCCGCGGATCAATCTCAGCATAACCCTGTGTCTGGACAGCAATCAGTCCGACAGCACCTTTCAAATATGCCTGATAGACAGGGTAGTTGATCCACCATTCATCACGCTGGTTGATATCAGCAAGAACGAGCTTTCCACGGACATTGAGCCCTTCATAGTCCGTTGCGGTTCCACGGCCGACATAGACAAGATCATAAGTCTCGAATCCATCTGTCTCAAAATTCGTCTGATAAGCACCCATCTGACAAGTATGCAGTTCTCCATGTTGATCCTGGAAGCGGAGCACAGCACGTTCAAAGGTCCAGGAATCCAGCCAAAATTCATCCTTCGTCACATTCTGAAGTCCGATGCGTTTCATTTCTTCATATAAAAAATCCCCTGTCTTATGTTCCGCATCAGAACCGGCAGTTCGGAAACCGAGTACCGGATTGGTTTTGTGAGTCTCCATCTGCTTTGCCAGCTGATAAGAGTAAGTAATGTCTAGATGTGAAATGCATTCGTTGATTCTGTTTTCTGTCTTTGATTCCATTTATATCACCTCTGAAAGTCTGAGCCTGTTGTATGTGTTTGAGTTTCTGCGCTTATTTTAGCACTGCATGCAGAGTGTGACAAGAGTAGAAATAATTTCCCGCAAGCTCGATCAGTGTCCGCGCCGGCTTGCTGATATAATGTCCCTTGCGATATGCAGCAACAATCTCCCAGGAAGGATGGTCAGGTAATTGAAAATAGGTAATTGCCTCATCTTCCGGATCCATATAATACATCGGTAAAATTCCACAGCAGATATTTTCATGGATCATGGAGATGATCGCATGGTTATTTGAAGTTTCGAACAGAACATTAGGGGTGAATCCGGCATTTTTAAAAACGGAATCAACGATCTCCCGGATGGTAGAGGTTTTCTGCGTGAGGACAAAAGGCTCTTCTCTGAGCAGCGCCAGATCGCCGTTCCTCATATCTAAAGCAGTCACAAGTTTTGTTGGAACAGCAAGAACCATTTCTTCCGAAGCTAGTGTTTCATAGATGATTCCTGATTTTTGCTGCGACCTGGTCAAAGTCATAAAACCAAGATCAAGCTCACCAGACAGGAGTAGCGGATGCTGATCACGAACACTTCGCTCAATCGGTTCCACTTCTATACTTGGACAAATATTGTGGAACTTAGGGTAAACACTGGTGAACATGGCAATTCCGCGGCCGGGAGTAAATCCGAGAGTGATATGACCTTTCTGTGCTTCGCAGAGATCGTGAATCTGATTGTAGGCATTCTTCTTTATAAGAAGAATGTCTTTTGCTGCGTTGAGATAGATTTCGCCGGCAGGGGTTGGGTGCCAGTCAGTCCGGGAACGGTAGAATAGCGGAGTGCCGAGCTCTTTTTCCAGCTTGAGAAGCTGCTGGTTGAGGGCAGACTGGGTGATGAATAGCTTTTCGGCTGCATGGGTAATATTTTGTTCTTCTGCAATTTTTAAAATATATTCAATCTGTTTTAAATCCATAGGAATAACCTTTCTGCTGATTCTGTGAATGAGCCTTTACATTTCTATTTCCAGTATAATTCGACCGATATGGAATGACAAGAAAAACTATTAAAAAAATTAAGAGAAGTAGAAAAACAATGAATTTTACTTATTAACAGTAAGAGCGTATGATAAAACCATAAAGAACAGCAAAGAAAATGAAACATTTCTTGCTAAGCGAAAAGGAGGAATCATTCGTGGCTAAGCGACTTCTTGTAAAAGTGAATGAAGCAGACAATGTTGCAATTGCAGTGAAAGAAATCAAAGCCGGAACACAGGTTTCAGAAGATCTGGTTACCCGTCAGGATATTCCACAGGCTCATAAAGTAGCGCTTGAGAGAATCCCAAAGGGACAGCCGGTGATTCGTTACGGTGTTATTCTGGGGTATGCTCTGGAAGATATTGAAAAGGGAGACTGGATCAATGAATTTATGCTGGAGCTTCCGACACCCCCATCTGTTGATGACATGGAGTATGGAAAAAAGATTGTAACAGATCTTCCGACACCGCCGGTAACAACATTCGAAGGATATAGGAATTCAAATGGTGGATATGCAGGAACAAGAAATATTCTTGGAATCAGCACAACGGTTCAGTGTGTAACCGGTGTACTTAATGTGGCGGTGAAGAGAATCAAAGAAGAACTGCTTCCAAAATATCCGCATGTGGATGACGTAGTTCCAATCAATCATGCGTATGGATGTGGTGTCGCGATCAATGCACCGGAGGCGAAAGTGCCGATCCGTGCTTTACGCAATCTTGTACATCATCCGAATTTTGGCGGACAGGTGATGGTTGTTGCGCTTGGATGTGAGAAATTAACAGTGGAAAAATTGCTGGACGAGGCAGATATTTCCCCGGAAAATGTAATTGTTCTTCAGGAACAGAAAGGTTTCGATGCCATGGTAAATGCCATTATGGAGATGGCAGATAAAAAACTTGCAATTCTTAATCAGAGAAGAAGAGAAACATTACCGCTTTCCGATCTTTGCATCGGTATGCAGTGTGGTGGAAGTGATGCATTTTCAGGCGTCAGCGCAAACCCATCTGCCGGATACGCAGCAGATATGCTTGTAAATGCAGGTGCAACCGTAATGTTTTCAGAAGTTACAGAAGTAAGAGATGGCGTACATTATATCGCAGAACGCTGTGTGAGCAAAGAAGTCTGCGACAAACTTGCGGCAGAGATGAAATGGTATGATCATTATCTGGAAGAGGGAAATGTTGACAGAAGCGCTAATCCAACTCCGGGAAATAAGAAAGGCGGACTTTGTAATATTGTAGAAAAAGCAATGGGATCAATTGCTAAATCAGGAAGCTCACCGATCGTAGAAGTATTATCTCCGGCAGAGCGCCCGTCAAAGAAAGGTCTTATCTATGCAGCAACACCGGCCAGTGATATTGTCTGTGGACCTTGCCAGCTTGCATCCGGTATCACACTACAGGTATTTATGACCGGAAGAGGAACACCTTATGGACTTGCAGCAGCACCGGTTATTAAAGTCTGTTCCAGAAATGAGATGAAAGAGATGTGGCAGGATCTGATCGATATCAACGCAGGTCCGGTTGCTACAGGTGAAGCACAGATCTCAGATATCGGTATAGAATTATTTAATAAAATTATTGCGGTTGCAAGCGGAAAAGATCAGAGCTTTGCAGAAAAATATAAACTCCACAATGATCTGTGCATCTTTAATCCGGCACCGATCACCTAAGATATGTTTTTGAAAAATTCATAGTCTTCTAAAAAGAATATAGAGCTGGCCGCAGAGCGTGCTGCGGCCGGCAAATACACGAACAGAAAAAGAATCTTGTCCCAAATGCTGCGGAGAAGATTCTTTTTCTTTTTATAATAGTAGGGAATAAATTTGTTGATAAAATAGTGAAGTGCGTGATAAGGTAAAAGAAAGAGAATTATAGTCGGAGGCATTTATTATGGTTAAAATAGGAATGCTTCTCCCGGAAGAGCGGATGGTCGAACCGGCGAGAAAAATTATAGAAGAAAATCATCTGGATGTGGTCTATCTTGAGGCTGTACATACAGTAGATGCAGTGAATAAAGCAAGAATTGCAGTGGAGACCGGAGCCCATATTCTGGTTGCCAGAGGATATCAGGCGAAGTTAATTAAAGAATATACAAATATTCCTGTTGTTGAGATTCGTTTTCATGCACAGGAGATTGGTCTGCTCATTCAGAAAGCAAAGACGATTCTTAAGAAAGAGCATCCACATATTGCATTGATCGCATTTGAAAATATGCTCTGTGATATGTCGTATATGGAGCAGCTGTTTGATATACGACTGGATGTGATTTATCTAAAACGTATTGAAGAGGCTGAAAGCATTATTGCAGATTTTGAGGAAAGACCGGATCTGATCATTGGTGGAGAAGGAACCTGCAGGGCAGCAGAAACGATGGGATATTCGACGCTGTTTTATCAATCCACGGGAGAATCGTTAAAAGAAGCCCTTCTTGCAGCAAAGAATGCGTCCTATGCAGCTGAAAGTGAGAAGCGTAATACTGCGCAGTTTGAAACAGTACTGGATACGTCCTTTAATGGAATTATCAAGGTGAACGCAGAAGGAAAAGTGATAGTAGTCAATAAACTGGTTGAAAATCTGTTAGGAAAGAATAGTGAAGATCTGGTTGGAAAGAGTCTGACGGAGATTCTTCCCGGAATCGATTCGCTCTTGATCGAGAATATTTTAAGCGGAAAGAGCGAAAGCTATTCCACTTCTGTTTCTGTCAGGAAAAAGACCTGGATGGCAATGATCGCACCAATCCAGTATGACAATCAGATTACAGGAGCAATTTTGTCTCTTCAGAAGCTGGCAGACAATTCAAAAAAGACCAAGGATATCCAGGGAGATATGCTACTGCATGGATTTGCGGCGCAGACCAAATTTGAAGATATTCAGACAGAGAATGCACAGATGCGAAAAATGCTTGAAACTGCGAAAATGTATGCCTTGTCTGAACACGCAGTTATGATTTATGGGCAGGCAGGTACAGAGGATTATCTTTTGGCAGAAGCAATTCACAATAATAGTATCCGCAAAGTGGGTCCATATGTCAGCATTAATATGCGGGGAATGGATAAAGAACATCAGATGGAAGAGCTTTTCCGAAGAGAAGCCGGAGATACAGTTTCAACTTTTGGTGCAAAGGGTGCAATGATAAAGGCAAATCACGGAACCTTATTTATAAAAGGAATCGAGCATCTGACTTTGCGTGTACAGCATCAGATTTTGCGTACAATGTTAAGCAGGGCGCAGATGAGAACAGATGCACAGCCACTTGACACGTTGGATGTAAGAATTATAGGATCATCAAAGATAAATCTGAAACATCTGGTGGAAAAGGGAGAGTTTAGCGAGGAATTATATTATATGCTGCAGAGCCTGGTACTTGAGATTCCTTCATTGAATGAACGCCCGGAGGATCTGAGAAATTGTTTTGATAAAGAATTGAAGATATATAAGGAAAAATACAACCGTCCGCTTAGCGTAACAGAAGGAGCATATAAGAAGCTGCAGGAGCTGAAGTGGACCGGGAATGGAATCCAGTTACGGTCATTTTGTGAACGACTTGTTCTTACAGCCAAAAAACGCATGATTGATGAAGTTGTTCTTCAAAATTTATATGACGAACTGTTTCCGCATGTGGAAGAATCCCATGGAGAGAAGAGGATCCTTGTGTATCGTTCTCAGGAGACAGATGAACTTGAGGAGTTGCTTGAACGTTTCCACGGAAATCGGAAACTGGTGGCAGAAGAGCTCGGTATCAGTACGACAACTCTCTGGAGAAGAATGAAAAAGTATGGAATAGAAGCCAATTATGGTGGAAATGAATAGCTATAGAAAGAAATGGAAAAGTACAATGGGAGATGGTTTGAAACGATCTCCTTTTTTGATGCACAACTTTGGTAAGCTATACTATGTACTTGGTGTACAACCCAGCATTTTGTTATGTATAAAAATCAAGTTGGAATTTGTACAGAATTTACAAGATTTCAAAAAGTGAAAGAATGATTGCGTATAATGAAAATGTAAGAACGAAAATGCACTTTTAAATAATCAAAAAAACTAGAGATAAAGAGAAATGAAATAAAAATGAAATACACAATTCAAAAAATGAAAACTTATGAAATCTACATAAATCAGAGCACACTCCATTGAACAATCTGTCAATGGAATCTTTGTACTCAGTTTTGTACAATAAGCATGTCAGATAGATAAGTTACCTGACCAAAGGCAAGGCAGGCAACAAGAAGCGCGCGAATTATCAAAGACGATTAGGAACAAGTTGAAATAGCAGTAATACAAAATATCAGAAATCTGAGAGGAGAAGAACAATGAAAGTTGGATTTATCGGACTTGGAATTATGGGAAAACCAATGTGCAGAAACCTTATGAAAGCAGGATATGAAGCTGTTGTATATAACAGAAGCAAGGCAAGCGTAGAAGAATTGGCAGCGGAGGGAGCACAGGCAGCAGGAAGCCCGGCAGAGGTGGCAGAGAACTGTCAGGTGATCATCACAATGCTTCCGAATTCTCCTCAGGTCAGAGAAGTCTGTTTAGGAGAAAACGGAATCGCTTCCGCAGCAAAAGAAGGAACGATCGTGATTGATATGAGTTCGATTGATCCGGTACAGTCGAAAGAGATCGGAGCAGAACTGAACAAAAAGGGAATTGACTTAATGGATGCGCCGGTCAGCGGCGGAGAGCCAAAGGCGATCGACGGAACAATTTCTGTTATGGTCGGAGGAAGCAAAGAGAACTTTGATAAGTACTATGATTTATTAATGGCAATGGCAGGATCTGTAGTATATGTCGGAGAACTTGGATCCGGAAATGTAGCAAAGCTCGCAAATCAGGTGATTGTAGCATTGAATATTGCGGCAGTGTCTGAGGCACTGACACTTGCAGTGAAAAATGATGCAGATCCGGAGCTTGTATACAAAGCTATCCGCGGAGGTCTTGCAGGATCTACAGTGCTTGATGCAAAAGCACCAATGATGATGGCTCACAATTTCAAGCCGGGATTCCGTATTGAACTCCATATCAAAGACCTGAATAACGCACTGAATGCAGGTCATGCAGTAAATGCAGCACTTCCACTTACTTCACAGGTAATGGAGATCATGCAGTCACTTAAGGCAGACGGAAATGAAAAAGATGATCACAGTGCAATCGTAAAATATTACGAGAAGATTTCTGATACATCTGTTGAGAAAAAGAATTAAGAGAGGTAAGAACTATGAGTGAATCAACCAGAATGATGCTGGGGCTGGTGATCGGAATAGCGATAATGATCGTCCTGGTTATGAAGACGAAGGTACATACATTTATTGCATTATTGCTCGCAGCATTAATCACAGGCTTGATCGGGGGCATGCCGGTCGCAGATATCACAAATGCAGCCGGAGAAACGACAGTCGGCGTTATGACCGCTATCAAAGACGGATTTGGAAACACATTGAAAAGTACCGGTATCATAATCGGACTTGGAGTTATGATGGGTGGAATCCTGGAAGTTTCAGGAGCAGCGGAACAGCTTGCATTTACTTTCATCCGTGTAATTGGTAAGAGAAAAGAAGAATGGGCACTGGCAATCACAGGATGGGTTGTATCCATCCCGGTATTCGCAGATTCCGCAATCGTTATTTTTGCACCACTTGTAAAAGCAATGTCCTCTGTAACAGGAATCTCTGTTGTAGGACTTGCACTGTCACTGGCCTGTGGACTTCAGCTGACACACTGTCTGGTACCGCCGACACCGGGACCGCTGACAGCAGCCGGAATGCTTGGAGTTGATGTGGGACAGATGATCATGATCGGAGCAGTAATCTCTATTCCGATGCTGATTGTTGTAGTATTCTACTGTAAATATATTGGAAAGAAAATCTATCAGATTCCGAATGAAAATGGACATGGATATGAAAGAAAAGAATTCAAAAAAGAATATATCAAATCCATGGAAGAAGTTGAAAAACTGGTAGGAGAGAAGAATCTTCCATCATTCACAGCATCTATTCTTCCGATTATCATTCCGATTGTTTTGATTTTTGTTAAAACATTTTGGGGACTGTTTGGAACAGGTGAAGGAGTGGCAAACACAATCATCAGTCTTGTAGGTGAACCAATCTTCGCACTTGGTGTTGGAACAATCATTGCAATCTATGGACTGGTAAGAAAAGAAGATAATAAAAAAGTTATCGGTATCATGGATACAGCAATCAAAGATACAGGTATTATCATGCTGATCACAGGAGCCGGCGGTTCTCTTGGAAATGTAATCAAAGTCAGCGGTATCGGAAATGTTCTTGGAGAGACAGTTGTAGGACTTCCGCTTCCGGCAATCCTGATTCCATTTATCATTGCAGCACTGATGAGAATCGCGCTTGGATCTGCAACAGTAGCAATCACAACAGCAGCATCCCTGACAGCACCACTGATGGCAGCTATCAGTGTATCCCCAATCTTGCTCGCAGCTTCCTGTTGTGTAGGAGCAATTTCCTTCTCTTACTTCAATGACAGTGGATTCTGGGTATTCAATGGAATGTTCGGTCTGACAGAATTAAAAGATCAGGTAAGATGTAAAACAGCAGTGTCATTGATCATGGCAGGAGTTGGAATTATAGAATTACTGTTATTACAGTTTGTGTTATAAATTGAAAGGAGTTTTTTATTATGACATTCGTACCAAAGGGAATTATCCCTCCAATTATTACACCATTAACAGACGAGGGTGAAGTAAACTATCCGGTATTAAGACAGATGGTAAATCACCTGATCGACAACGGAGTTCACGGTTTGTTCCCACTTGGAACAACCGGAGAATTCTACGCATTCGATGATGATACATACAGAAAGATCCTTGAGACAGTCGTTGATGAGACAGCAGGACGTGTTCCAGTTTATGGTGGAGCAAGCCATATTACAACAAGAGGAGTTATCAGACTGGTAAAGATCTGTGAGGAGGTCGGAGTTGATGCAGTTTCCGTACTGACACCAATGTTTGTATCCCAGACACAGGATGAGTTGTACAATTACTATAAGACAATCGCAGAAAATACAACACTTCCAATCATCATGTATAACAATAAACCAAAGACAAATGTGACAATCACACCGGCAACAGTTGCAAAACTTGCTGATATTGAAAATATTGTTGCTGTAAAAGACAGTACAGGTGATATGACAAATGCTGCAGAGTATATCCGTCTGACAAGAGGAAAAGATTTTTCTGTACTGATGGGAAGAGATACTTTGATCTATGCAGCTCTTTGCTACGGAGCAACAGGAGCAATCGCATCCTGTGCAAATGTAGCACCGAGAATTGCAGCGGATATCTATGATAAATACGTTGCAGGAGATCTTGAAGGAGCTCTGGAAGCACAGTTTACATTGGCTCCGTTCCGTATTGCATGCGGTATGGGAACATTCCCGGCAGCAATCAAGGAAGGTCTCGTTCAGGAAGGAATTCCGGTAGGAAAATGCTTAGATCCGATCGGCGAACTGACACCGGAAGAGAAAGAGAAGCTGCATAAAGTACTTGCAGATATGAACCTTGTTTAAAACAAGAAGTTATTAAAAAATGTTAATAAACTAAAATTTGCTGCCATGATTTCGGTGGTCGGACTGCAAGTCAATCTCAGGTCCGATCACTGAAGTAAAAATAAAAGTAGAATAGAAACAGATAGAGAAAAAGTTCGTGTATAAAAGGAGAAATTGTTATGTCTAGAATCGTAAAGATGGAAGTATATCCAGTAGCCGGAAAAGACTGTATGGAACTGAATTTAAGTGGAGCACACGCACCATACTTCACAAGAAATATTGTTGTTCTTTATGATGAGAACGGAGAGACAGGAGTTGGAGAAGTTCCGGGAGGAGAGAAGATCACAAAAGCACTTGAGGAATGTATCCCGCTTGTTGAAGGAACAAGAGTTGCTGAGT
>ENA-OPSC01001552-OPSC01001552.1-human-gut-metagenome-genome-assembly--contig:-NODE-1552-length-10533-cov-1.755583_pt1 | contig 10533 bp, 10 predicted proteins | sample MGYA00241800_ERZ501891 | MGnify/ENA primary metagenome ERZ501891 (study PRJEB25962, sample SAMEA2042407) | human gut metagenome | biome: human gut; feature: human-associated habitat; material: faeces...
GTATGATTACGGATCATTACAATAGAAATATTGACTATATCAGAATATCCATTACGGACCGCTGTAATTTAAGATGCAGATATTGTATGCCGGACGGAATCACGCAGGTGTCTATGGCGGAGATCCTGACGTATGAAGAGATCCGGAAAGTGTGCATACTTGCAGCAGAGCTTGGCATTCAGAAGATCAAGATCACAGGCGGGGAACCGCTGGTGCGGAAAGGATGCGCCGATCTGATTGGAATGATAAAAAATATTTCGGGAATCACACAGGTCACGATGACGACGAATGGCGTTCTGTTACAAGACAATCTGGAAGCGTTAAAGAAGGCCGGACTGGACGGGATCAATATCAGTCTGGATACGCTTGATCGTGAAAAATATCAAGAGATTACCGGAACCGACGCCTGTGAAACGGTACGGCAGGCGGCCGCCGCAGAAAGTGGGATACGGACAAAGGTGAATACGGTGTTGCAGTCTGACGGTGACAAAACGGAATGGAAGGCATTGATCACACTGGCTGAAAGCCTGCCGGTTGATGTAAGATTTATAGAACTCATGCCGATCGGTTATGGAAAGGAGAATACAGGTGTGTCGAATCTGGAACTTCTGGATGAGATACGGAAGGTATATCCAGATATCCGAAAGGACAGTAAGATACACGGCAATGGACCTGCGGTATATTATCAGATTCCAGGATTCACCGGCGGTATCGGATTTATCAGTGCGATGCACGGTAAGTTCTGTAAGAACTGCAACCGCATCCGGCTGACTTCGACCGGAGACCTGAAGCCGTGTCTGTGTTATGGGGATACCTATCCATTGAAAGATTTACTGCGGAATGGAACAGAGGAAGAGATAAAAAAACAGATAAAACGAGCCATTGAACAGAAACCGGCAGCGCATTGCTTTGAAGAGCCGGGAGCGATTACGGAAGCACATCAGATGGCACAGATTGGAGGATAAAAGACAGGATGAATCAGAAGAAAGGCATGATCAGAGGAATCTGTATCAGTCCCAGAAGAGGAACTGCCAAGTATCCGGTAGAAACGGCAAAGATCGTGCCGGACTGGGGCATTGAAGAAGATGCACATGGCGGAAAATGGCACAGACAGATTAGTCTTCTTGCACTGGAGAAGATTGAAGCATTCCGGGAAAAGGGAGCGGATGTAGATTTTGGGGCATTTGGAGAAAATCTGATCGTAGAGGGATTTGATTTAAGAAATGTTCCGGTTGATTCCGAAATACGGATCGGAGATGCAGTCAGGCTGAAAGTCACACAGATTGGAAAGGAATGCCACAGCCACTGTGCGATCTATCAGCGGATGGGAGACTGTATTATGCCAAGAGAAGGCATTTTCGCAGAAGTACTGACAGGTGGAATGATCCGTGTGGGTGACTGTGTGGAAGTCGTAATGCCGCAGGAAGACCGCCCATACAGTGTAGCCGTGATCACGCTGAGTGACAAAGCATTTGCCGGAGAACGAGATGACCTAAGCGGTCCGGCAATAGAAAAGATATTAAAAGACAGTGAAGAAAAAGATCATATCAGATTTGACATAAAAGAGACCATTCTTCTGCCGGATGGTGAAGAAGGATTAAAGAAACAGCTGATCCGTCTGGCGGATCAGAGACAGGTTGACCTGATCCTGACAACAGGCGGGACAGGATTTGCCCCAAGAGACATGACGCCGGAGGCCACGATCGCTGTCTGCGACCGGATGGCAAACGGAATTGCAGATGCGATCCGTAATTATTCGATGACGATCACAGACCGTGCAATGTTCAGCCGGGCAGTGTCGGGACTGCGGAAGAAGACACTCATTATCAATCTCCCGGGGAGCCCGAAAGCAGTGACGGAAGCACTGGAGTATATTCTTCCGAAACTTCCTCATGGACTGGATGTCCTGAGAGGAAATGTACAGGAATGTGGCAGAAAATAATCCTATTACAGATACAGTAACTGGTAAATTTATTAGACAAGAGAAAAGGAGAAGCGTATTATGAAGAACCAGATGGCAAAAAGGATCGCATCTGTCCTCCTGGCAGGAGTGATGCTAGTTTCACTGGCAGCATGCGGAGAAAATAAAAAGACAGAAGAAAAGAAGACAGATGACAGCAAAAAGAGCAGCAAGAAAGAGACAGAGATCCAGGTATTCATCGCAGCAAGCCTGAACACGGTTATGACAGAGCTTGCAAAAGAGTACAACGAAGATCATCCGGAAGTGAAGATCACATTTAATGCAGACAGCTCCGGAACATTGCTGACACAGATCGAAGAAGGATATGAGTGTGACCTGTTCTTCTCTGCAGCACAGAAGCAGATGGATCAGCTTGAAGCAGACGGATTGGTAGTAGACGGCACAAGAGCAAATGTCCTGAATAACCAGGTGGTAGTTATCTCCTTAAAAGACAGCGGCACAAAGGTAACAGGTCTTGAGAACTTAAAAGATGCCAAGAGTATCGCACTTGCAGGCGGAAGTGTTCCGGTTGGAAAATATACAAGACAGGCACTTGTAAACCTTGGAATTCTTGACAAAGTTGATGATGTATCCACAATTCCTACAGAGACATTAAAGGCTGACGGTGAAGTAGATGCCATTACAACAGATCAAGTATCACAGGCACTTGGTGGAGTGGAAATTAGTGAGGAAGATAACGTAAGTAAAGTACTTACAGCAGTAGCAGAAGGATCCTGTGAAGTTGGAACAACATACTATTCAGATACTTATGGATACGAAGACAAACTGAATATCCTTCAGGTTGTAAGCTATGATCTGACAGGCGATGTTATCTACCCAATCTGTCAGGTACAGAATGACGAAGCAGATAAGACACAGACTGCAGCCGCAAAAGACTTCTACAAATTCGTATTATCTGACAAGACTAAGAAAGTTTTCGATGCATACTATTTCGACACAGACGTAGAAAGATAAGAAGCTTCATAGTATGAAAGAAAGAAAATATGCAGGCAGTTGTGGATGTATGTTTTCTGTTTTTCGAAGTATGTAATAGATGAAACAGGAGGAAGTTACATGGATGCAGTGGTAGAAATACTGAAAGGACTGGATTACAGTCCACTATATGTGTCGTTAAAGACGGGAATTGTTGCAACGATATTCTCATTCTTTCTTGGCCTGTTTGCCGCAAGAAGAGTAATCAAGGCAGGACCGAAAGTGAAAGCAATTGCAGATGGGATCCTGACACTGCCGATGGTACTGCCGCCGACGGCAGCAGGATTCTTCCTGCTTCTTCTGTTCAGCAGAAGACGTCCGTTTGGTATCCTGCTGTACGAACAATTTGGCATCAAAGTTGTACAGACCTGGGCTGGCTGTATCATAGCAGCGACCGTGATCGCATTTCCGCTGATGTACAGAAATGCAAGAGCGGCATTCGAACAGATCGATGTGAATCTGATCCATGCGGCAAGAACACTTGGTATGCCGGAATATAAGATCTTCTGGAAGGTTGCAGTCCCATCCGCAGGACCGGGACTGGTAGCGGGTACGATCCTGACATTTGCAAGAGCGCTTGGAGAATATGGTGCAACATCCATGCTTGCGGGCAATATTCCGGGAAAGACGGGAACCATTTCCCAGAGGATCGCAATGGTTATCCAGGACGGCAATTATCTGACGGCGGGCATCTGGGTTGTGATCATTATGCTGGTTGCATTCGTGCTGATTGTCCTTATGAATCTGGTGACCGGTCAGAATACGAAGAATATCCGGAGATGGTAGGAGGAACGACAGATGGCGATGGAAGTAAAGATACATAAAAAACTTGGAGAGTACGAGCTGGATGTACACTGGAAATCCACGAAGAAAAGAATCGGAATCCTCGGTGCTTCCGGAAGCGGAAAGAGTCTGACTCTGAAAAGCATTGCGGGAATTGAGCACCCAGACCAGGGGCATATCCAGATTGGCGATCATGTCCTGTATGATTCTGATTCCAGGATCTGCTTAAAACCACAGAAGAGAAATGTCGGATATATGTTCCAGAACTATGCATTGTTCCCAACGATGACCGTGGAGCAGAATGTCGGAGCCGGACTTGCCGGTAACAAAAAGAAGAAGCAGGAACAGGTACAGAAGATGATCCGTCATTTCCGTCTGGAGGGACTGGAAAAAAGACTTCCGAGAGAGCTTTCCGGCGGGCAGCAGCAGAGAGTTGCGCTGGCGAGGATCATGGCATACGAACCATCCGTTATTCTTCTCGATGAACCATTTTCGGCACTGGATGTCTTCTTAAAAGACCGTCTGCAGCAGGAGATGATGGAACTCTTAAGCGATTATGACGGAACGGTGATCCTGGTGTCCCACAGCAGGGATGAGATCTACCGGTTCAGCGAGGAACTTCTGGTCATTGATGACGGGAAACAGATCTGTTACGGTGACACAAAGGCAATCTTTGACCGCCCAGAACAGGTGGAAGCAGCAAGGCTTACCGGATGTAAGAACATTGTTCGGGTAAAAAGGTTGGATGAACACAGTATCGAGATCCCGGACTGGGGCACAAGGCTTCATCTGGAACAGGAGATCGATGCAGAGATTACACATATCGGGCTTCGTGCACACGAATTCATCCCGGTGTGGGGCGAAAGAGAAGATAACTGCATTCCGGTTAAAGAAAAAGGAAAGGCAGAATTTCCATTTGAATGGAAATATTTCTTAAAAGGTGAGACAGAAGAAAGTGATGATATCTGCTGGTATGTACAGAAAAATCTATGGGACGAACTTACAGAAAAGGGCATTCCGGATTATCTGAAACTGCCGGAAAAAGAGATTCTTTTGCTGAAATAAAAATCATGATATAATGAGCGTTAGCGGACTGGCGTATGCTGGTTCTCTGACGCCTATTTTTGGAGGAAAATAATGTATACAATCGGGACACATATGTCCATTGCGGGAGGAATTGCGAAGACTGCGGAAAATGTAGTAAAGATGAATGCCAATACGATGCAGATATTCAGCAGAAACCCGCGTGGATCCAGTTATAAAACTTATGCACAAGAAGAAGTAGAGAAATTCCAGCAGATCCGTAAAAGCCATGCATTCGGTCCGGTTCTTGCACATGCGCCGTATACGATGAATCTGGCGAGTGCGACGGAAAAGACATATGAATTTGCCTGTACGGTGATCCGGGAAGATATCAGACGTATGGACGAACTGAAGATTGAAAACCTGGTATTCCATCCGGGCAGTCATACCGGGATCGGAGAAGAAGCCGGGATTGCCAATATTATCCGTGGACTTGATCAGGCGATTGCAGGAACGGAGAATATTAAGGTTCTGTTGGAAACAATGAGTGGAAAAGGGACAGAGATCGGATACCGTTTTGAACAGTTAAAGCAGATCCGAGACGGCGTACAGCACCCGGAGCGGATTGGAATCTGCCTGGATACTTGTCACGTGTTCGCGGCGGGATATGATATTGTCCATGATCTGGACGGGGTACTGGATGAATTTGACCGGATATTGGGACTTGAATTATTAAGAACGATTCATCTGAATGATAGTCTGATGCCTTTCGGTTCCAGGAAGGACCGGCATGCAGTGATAGGAGAAGGTGAGATTGGGCTGGAGGCACTTCTGAATGTGCTGCGCCATCCGAAGCTTAAAGATCTGCCATTCTACCTGGAGACGCCGCTTGATGATGCCGGGCACAAAGAAGAGATTGCCAGATTGAAAGAATATCTGGATGAGGAATAAGGAGCGGAGCAGTTGAAAAAGTTAGAATATATAGCAAGAATCCATACCGACTTTCCAACGAAATTTGGAATTCCAAGGCAGTCGGGACTTGTAAGTACAAAAGGAACAATTGTATTCGAGCCAGAATACCGCAAAGAAGAGGCACTAAAAGGACTGGAAGAATATTCGCATCTGTGGCTGATCTGGGAATTTTCAGAGGTGTTCAGGGAGAACTGGAGTCCGACGGTACGTCCGCCGAGACTTGGCGGGAATAAGCGGTGCGGTGTATTCGCAACCAGGTCGCCGTTCCGGCCGAATCCGATCGGATTGTCCTGTGTCAGGCTGCTTGGGATCGAGAAACGTCCGGAAAAAGGTATGGTTGTTGAAGTCGAAGGAGCAGATTTGATGGATGGAACGCCGATACTGGATATCAAGCCATATCTGCCGTATGTGGACTGTATGCCGGATGCCAGAGGCGGATTCGCCGACCGGGTGAAGGGTTATGCGCTGGAGGTAGAGATACCGGAGAAACTTCTGTTAAAACTTCCAAATGAACAGCAGGGATGCGTGCGGGAAATCCTCGCAGAAGATCCGAGACCGTCTTATCAGAATGATCCGGACAGAGTATATGGAATGGAGTATGCCGGGTATGAGATTAAGTTCCGGGTAAAAGACTACAGGCTGACGGTCTGTGAAATTGAGCGGGTCGCCGCGGACAGAATAATAAAATGATAATGATCAGGAGGATACAAAGGTGAAGTATTATCTTGCGCCATTAGAAGGAATTACAACTTATATATACAGGAGAGCATATCATACACATTACCGTCCGATGGAGAAATATTTCACTCCTTTTCTGGTTCCGCATACCAAAAAGGATTTTAATACGAGAGAGAAGAATGATATTCTGCCGGCACACAATCCGGGGATGAACCTGGTTCCGCAGATCCTGACAAATGACGCAAAGGGATTTCTGGATACGGTAGAAAAGTTAAAAGGGTATGGATATGATGAGGTGAACCTGAATCTTGGCTGTCCGTCCAAGACGGTAGTATCGAAAGGACGCGGCTCGGGATTTCTGATCCACACAGAAGAACTGAACCGGTTTCTGGATGAGATTTATGCAAAAGCAGATGTGAAGATATCCATAAAGACAAGAATCGGAAAATTTGATGCAGATGAGTGGGGAGAACTTTTGAGGATTTATAACCAGTATCCGTTGGAAGAGCTGATCGTACATCCGAGAGTACAGCAGCAGTTTTATAAAGGACATCCGGATCTGGATGCATTTGCGGATGCAGTGAAGGAATGTAAGCACACGTTGTGTTATAACGGTGATATTTTTACAACAGAGGATATGGAAAAATTAAAGAAGCGGTTTCCAGAGGCCTCCTGTATCATGCTGGGGCGCGGAATTTTGAGAAATCCGGAACTGATTGAAATCATGGAATCCGGAGAAAAAAAGATCGATGCGAAGAAATTAAGAGCGTTCCATGATCAGATCTATCAGGATTACCAGGAGGTAAGCTGTGGGGATAAGAATGTGCTGTTCAAGATGAAAGAACTCTGGTGTTATCTTGGGACATTGTTCCCGGATAAGGAAAAACAGCTGAAAAAGATCCGGAAAGCAGAGAAACTGGATCGCTATGAAGCAGTTGTAGAAGAACTTTTAAGTCACAATTATATTGACTTAAAGTAAATAGATGCTGAAATAAAAGAGATTGCAGACAAAATCAGGAATAAAGTTCTGCAGTCTCTTTACTTTAAAAAAAATATGCAATATAATAGATAAAAATTCTATATACAGGAATTTTGCAAAAGGGAGGGACATGAATTGGATCGTTTGAATGAATTGATCGCAGAGAATCTGAAAGATATCCGAAAAGGAAAAGGACTGAGTCTGGAACAGGTGTCATCCCTTACCACAATCAGCAAAAGTATGTTAAGTCAGCTGGAAAGAGGAGAAGTGAATCCTACGATATCGACGGTGTATAAGCTGGCACTGGGATTGAAAGTACCGGTAACGGCATTTACCGCAGATAAACCGCAGCCGTTTTTCGGAACTGGCAAGAAAGAAGTAGATCCTTTGGTGGGTGATGATGGAAGATATCGTCTTTATCCGATTTTCAGCTTCCGGGAAGGACAGGATTTTGAGATATTTGACCTGGAATTTGACGAGGGAGGCATGATGCAGGCGAACCGCCAGATGAATGGTACGAGAGAATTCATTACCGTGTATTCCGGAGAACTGACACTGATCTTTAAAGATCATGAATATGTGCTGAAAGCCGGAGATGCGGCTTCGTATAATGCTTTTGATGATTATGTGTATAAAAATACAGGAAAGGGAATGGTGACTGCCAATATTGTAGTACACTATTCGAATTAGAAAGGAGTAACAGCATGGAAGACCAGAAACAGCGAGTATATGATGCGTTAAACAAGATGGGAATTAAGTACGAGGTGGTAGAACACGAGCCCGTGCATACAATGGAGGATATGGACCGGCTGGGACTCCCGGAAAAAGGAACATTGTGTAAGAACTTATTCTTAAGAGATTCAAAGGGAAAGAGACATTTCCTGATCACAGCTGATGAGAAGACAAAGTTAGATCTGAAGGCACTGGGAAGACAGCTTGGGGCAGGAACATTAAGCTTTGCTTCCGAAGAACGTCTGGAAAAATATCTTGGTGTAAAACAGGGAAGCGTTACACCTTTTGCCCTGATGAACGATACGGAACATGCGGTGGAATTCTTTATCGATAAAAACTTAAGCAGATGTAAAAGTATGGGAATTCATCCACTGGAAAATACAGCAACAGTATTCATATCCTTTAAGGATCTGGATAAATTCTTATGGAATCTGGATGTTGATGTAGTTAAGATTAAATTGTAAAAAGTTTATAGTTTTTTTATTGCATGTTTCCTCACGCAGAAGTAGAATAGAACAGTATATGATACGAAGCAACAGATGAAAGTGAGGATAATTATGGAAGAATGGCAGAACGGACACGACCAGCCAGGATACCATTATCACCAGGAGCAGGATAAAAAGCGAAAGCCAATTGAGACACCGGGAAAGCGTTTCTGGAAGATGTGGGGTCCACTCCTGATCAAATGGGGAATTGGAATCGGTGTAGGCATGGTAGTCATGGCGGCCATGATGGTGGCATATATGAAGACGCATTATCAGACGCAGGCGGCATTAGAAGCATTGATGTCTGATCAGAATAAGCTGATGGGCTTTTATGAGAAGATGTTGAATAAATATATTGATTATACAACATGGGTGGAAGGTCTGTCAGCGCTTGTTACGATTCCTGTGATGGCAATTTTGTATCACGGTGACAGAAAGAAAGAGAAAAAAGCAGGTATCATACCGGATAAAAAAGCACCTTTGTGGAAATATCCGGCGGCGCTTATTATGGCACTTGCCATGAGCCTGGGACTGAATAACCTGATCATCATCGGGAATCTGTCTGCGGTAGATGCAAGCTACAAGACAACGATGAATGCCATGTATTCGGCGCCGCTTGCTATACAGATCTTATGTCTGGCAGTACTGGTTCCGATTTGTGAAGAATATGTATTCAGAGGACTGTTCTTCAGAAGAATGGAAAAGGAAAGTTCGTTTGTATATGCGATGGTTTATTCATCAGTTGTATTTGGTGTATTACATGTGAATCTGGTACAGATGCTTTATGGATTTTTACTGGGACTGATGTTGGCATATGTATATGAAAAATACGGTTCGCTGAAGGCACCGGCAGCAGCACATATGGCGATGAACTTGTTGTCTGTACTGGCTACCAGATACGGACTCTATAACTGGATGTTGAAAGATAACATGCGGATCGGTGTGATCACGGTTGTATGTGCAATGATCGCATCAACAATGTTTGTTCTGATCCAGCGGATTGAAGAAAAACCGGAGCTAAAGACTGAAAATGAAAATCTGACAATGTAAATTGTCAGATTTTTTTGTGCAAAACATAAAGAAGACTAATAATCTGACAATTTGGGGAAATTTTCCTCTTTACAATAGTAAAACCTTGTGATATAGTAGGAAAAAACAAAAGAAAGGAACAGGTGTATGAAAGAAGGAAATGTAGTCCAGCATCATGGACTGTATCGTTCCGAATTCGAACATGATAACTGTGGAATCGGTGCGATCGTTAATATCAAAGGACAGAAAAGTCACGATACAGTGGCAAACGCATTGAAAATCGTTGAAAATCTTGAACATAGAGCTGGCAAGGATGCCGAAGGTAAGACAGGTGATGGAGTTGGAATCTTATTACAAGTTTCTCACAGATTCTTCTCTAAAGTCTGTAAACCTCTCGGCATCTTTTTAGGTTCTGAAAGAGATTACGGAGTGGGAATGTTCTTCTTCCCGCAGGACGAATTAAAAAAGAATCAGGCAAAGAAGATTTTTGAAGTCATCGTCAAAAACGAAGGAATGAATTTCCTTGGATGGAGAGAAGTTCCGGTAAAGGCAGATGTACTTGGAAGCAGAGCAGTTGAATGTATGCCGTGCATTATGCAGGGATTTATTGAAAGGCCAAAGAAAGTAGAACAGGGTATTGATTTTGACCGTAAGCTTTACATTGTAAGACGTGTATTTGAGCAGAGTGCAGATGATACATATGTGGCATCCCTTTCCAGCCGTACTATCGCTTATAAAGGAATGTTCCTGGTAGATCAGCTTCGTCTGTTCTTCCCGGATCTGCAGGATCCTGATTATGACTCTGCGATCGCACTGGTTCATTCCAGATTCAGTACGAACACGAATCCAAGCTGGGAGAGAGCACATCCGAACCGTTTCATTGTACATAACGGTGAGAT
>ENA-OPSC01001575-OPSC01001575.1-human-gut-metagenome-genome-assembly--contig:-NODE-1575-length-10462-cov-1.903142_pt1 | contig 10462 bp, 15 predicted proteins | sample MGYA00241800_ERZ501891 | MGnify/ENA primary metagenome ERZ501891 (study PRJEB25962, sample SAMEA2042407) | human gut metagenome | biome: human gut; feature: human-associated habitat; material: faeces...
CCCTCGGACTAACTGTTTCGCCCTTCACATTCTTTCTCGCAACCTTGATTGTCAAATCCTTCAACTTTCGGAACATTCCTAATGTCTCTGTGTTGTCAATCTGCACCACGTCACGCTCTCCACAACGCTTGCAATCACAATACATGATTTTATAGTATGTTCCTTCTTCGTCATACACATCTGCACGAATCAAATTGCTAGAATCAATCTCGTTGACCTCTCCACACTTTCTGCAAACTCTCTGGACTTTCACCTGTTTGTTCTCCTTTCTGTTCTCTCTTTCTTTGTTATGCAACAAAATCCAACGCATATCTGTCTATGTCTGGATATGTTCCTATTGGTGCTTGATACCATTGTCCAATCTTTCTCGCTATATCTGTCATGCTGTCTGGTATCACCGCTTCAAATGTACACATCCCATTCGGATGGTCTAATGGTAGTTGGTCTTTTGGGAACACTCCCACACCCAAACCAAACTGGTCTGTTTCTGCCCTTGCTCTGCATATCTCGCACACCCTTCATGAAAATTAGAAGTCAACCACCGATACCCAACAACAAAAGGGTCATTTCTGTTTACATTCTCAAAACTTTGTTGGTACGCATGACTTATCAATGTTCTTGCCAAGCGTAACGCATTGTAATCAATCTTTCCAAAATATACACTGTCTTTTATTTTGTTTCCTGCTTTGTCATATCTCCATGAATGAATTGTTTTAGCAGTTTTCCTAACACTAGGGTCAACATACTGTTCTAACTCTTTCGCTATCTCAATTGCTGACTTCCCTTGTGCTGTTCCGATGGATATAATCTTGCTCAAATCTTCCTGTGTTCTTTTGTTATATCCCCATATTGCTCCGCTTAATGTCCACCCATCTTGATATACATTTCCGCTTGTGATGTTTCTGATAATCTGGTCTGGAACATAACTAAACGCATTGTGTATATCTTCATCACGAAAACCACATTGTTTTAGAAATGTCCTTGTATCTTCCACAACTTCATTGGAAACTATCCGCATATCTCGGATGATTCCATTCTGTATGTCACTGTTCAACTGTGCAATCCTATTCTTGATGTCACGCTGTAACAATATCAAGTTTTGTTTCTGTAAATTATTGTTTCCTAATTGTCCAACCTTCCTTGTCACATCTTGGTATAACTGTTCATATAACCTTTTGATTTCTTTCTGTTGTGACATGGTGGTTGTTTGTCTGACCTGTTCTGCATTTTTCAAACTGAACTTTTGTTTTGCCATACTTCACCGCCTTGTTTTTATACTTCAATTATACCACATCTGCAAAGAATGTCAACAACTATTCTTCAATTGCTTGTGTTTCTTCCAATGTTTTCTGTGTGTCAATCACTTCCAGATTATCGTCAACCTTTTCAGATACTCCACGTCTGCTCAATTCTGTCTGTACCTGTGTGTTCATACTCATAGAATCAAACATATTGTTTTCAATTGCTATCTGCATCAACTCTTCATCAATCTGTGCATCTGTTTTGAACTCTGACCGTCTCCACTTCTTAATGTAAGACTTCCTGCTTCGTGCATTTGCCGCAATCTCTGCAAGGTCTGAGTTCTTCTCTTCTTCTTCATCTTCTGCAAGTGCATAATTCTCCATCACTTCAATGTTGTACTGTACTTCATCCAGACTTGTAAGAACATACATGGAAATCACTTCTGCTTTGTTCAACACAGCAAGGTCAATGATTGCTTCTGCAATGAACTCTATCGCGGGTTTCCATGCCTTTAGTTTTTCATCACACCGAACCTGTAACGGATAGTATAACGCTTTCAATGCCTTTCCGCTTGTGATTGTTCCTGCCATTGTTTCCTCTGATATGTTTGGCATATCAATTTCATTGTACATGGTTGTTTTCAATCGGTCAAGCGTAACCTTCACTGGTTCTGTGTGATTCATACTCGGTGCTAGTGTTCCCACCTGTGGCGAAACATTGTTCTGGTTTTGTTCTGATTTCAAATCCCAATAAGCACCAGCACCAGAACTAAGGTTCTTTGTTGTCTGCGAATTCATATCCACAGTATAACGGATTGGGTTCATTCCCTTACGCTCACTGTCAATATCTCCATTCCCTAGTCTGCTGTAACCAGATTCATACTCTGTAAGGCTCTCAATCTCCGAAACACCTCTTTTGTCCTCCAATGTTCCATCATTGATAATCACAACCGCAGGAATGTAATCTAACTCAATTTCCTGTTCTGGTATAACCTGTTCCTGTTCTTTTCCAGTTCCATTGTAAAGGATAGAACTCATATAAATTGTTCCGTTCCTTTCCTCATACCTGTTTACAAGATACAACCTCTGCTGTGTTGATTTTGTTTGATTCACATTTTCAAAACTGATAAACTTCGTCAACCTGTCAGAGCCATACTCTGTTTCATAATAGAACTGTAAACTGTTATAGAAATGTGTCTGTATGCCATCCTCTTCGGAAAAATCCACAAGACATGCAACACGCTTCCCAATAAAACAATCTTTTGCGCTCTGTAACAATGTCCTTGAAAAGTTGTTCTTTTTGTCCTTCAAAACTTTGTCAATCAATGTCTGGTATTGTTCCACCTGTTTCATCTGTTCTTCATTTGTATCAACAGATTGTATTGTTACATCTGGTGTCTGCGAAAACATGAATCTCGCTTCTTTGTCAATCAATGTTTTCGCAATCTTGAACCGAATGTTTGATGGTTGATAATCTCCACTGCTACCCTCTGTATAGAACTCTGCACCCTTTTTATAGTCCAGATAGTTTTGTTTGATTTCCAACAATTCTTTGGTATATAGATTGTAGCCTGTTGTAACCTCATTCTTTAACACAAAATAGGGGAAACTTGCCAACGCCCTTGTCACTTCAACATTGTACTGTTTCTTCTCTGCCAAAGGTTCTCCCTCCTTTCTTTTTCTTTTATTCTAACATAACATTTTTTTTCTGTCAACAAGAAAAGGCGGCTTATTGCCGCCATTCCCTTATACTAATGCTCCACTTGCATCGAATGTGTATTCTTTCCCACTGATTTTCATTGTTTCATCACAAGCCATAACACCATCATCTTTTAAGTAATACTTTTTGCCATTTGATGTTGTAAACCAATGATTCTTTAACATACTTCCGATAGGCTGACAATTGCTGTCTTTGTTATACCAGAACCATTTTGTTTTCTTTGTTTCATCTTCTGCTGTTTCTGTTACCTTTCTCCATCCCATCAACATACTGCCTGTCGGATAATTCTTGTCTGTTCCTGCTTCTCTGCAATAATAGTCATATTCTCCATCTGTGACAGAACCTTCAACCATCGAACCATGCGGATGCTCTCCATCTGCTTTTGTTCTAAGATAATACCATTGTCCATCAATGAACTGCCAGCCATCTAACATTGCACCAACTGGTTTGTTCTTTGTCCCTGTCGGGTTCAGATAATACCAATGTTTATCAATGTACTGCCATCCTGTCGCCATTCTGCAATCATCTTTCAGCCAATACCAATTGCCGCCATAACTTAACCACTCATTTGCAAGTGCATATCCCTTATCATTGAAATAATAATAACAGTCAAGCAAAAGCCACTGTGATTTTGGATAACTTCCGTCTGCTCTCTGATACCACCAACCAACATTGTCAAGCACCCATTTTGCTTTGTTCGTATTGATTCCGAAACATGACAGAACACCCCTCGCAATCGCATCCAGATTGCTATTAAAGATTGATACATCCGTTGCATTTGAAATAAAACCAAATTCTACCAATCTGTAATTATATCCCTTTGCCGCCGCCCTATTCGGGTTTGCAAGGTCGTTTCTTCCAACAATACTGTTTGCCCTTCCGGGGAACATTGCACTAACAAAACTAGCGAGCGCAAGGTCATGTGAATCTGGACTAAATGTTCCCTTGATAATCACATGACCGCCCCTCGGACTTGCAGACGGATTACTGTCCATGTGCAACTCAATGATACACCAATCTTTCGGAATGTTCAGAGAACTAATGCCATTGTCCGCATAATAATTTCTGTTCATATCCCCAAGTGTAACATTGTCTCCCCCTAACTGTTTGATTTTACTTGCCAATGCACGAACCCTTTCTGCCTCGGTATATCCATTCCCAACTGCACCAGAATCCCCTGCACCATGTCCTGCAATCACATATAAATGTGCCATTTGTTTTGTTCCTCCTTGTTTTGTTTGTTCTACTCTTCTGCTTCAACTTCTGGTATTCCTGCAACACTGGTTGCTATAGAAAGAATACCAGCCAAAGCAGAAGCAGAAAATACCATCTTCCAATCTACTGCACCCATAACAGTAGCCGTTCCAACTGTTGCAACAAAAGTCTGTGCCATTGTTTTAACTGCTCTTACTCCCGCTTTCTTCAACCACTTTTTTGTATCTACTGATACATTAAATACATTGTTTTTAAACATCGTGTTCATATCCTTTCTTTCTTATTTCCAATTCGTCGACTTCCTTTTTCATCTTTAAAATCATTCCATTCCCACCCAACGCTCTGTATGCTTCAAACATTTCACAAAAATTTTGGTAGGCATACGATGGTATGATTCCCATAGCACAATACTTGTCATGGTATTCTATTAATTGAACCCTTAACAACAACATTGTTCCCCTTGTGTTTGCATCTCTCTTTTTGTTTGTTTGTTTTAATAACCAGACTATATAGCCAAGTATGATGGGCAATGCTATTGTGTATGTATCTAGCAATATTTCTTGCACATCTTCTTACCTCCTACGAATCCCATTTGCTATTGTTCGTCCTGTCTGTTCTTCTTCGTTCTCTATTACTGGTGGTTCTTTTACACAGGCTAGGAACTCTGGTTCTCTTCCTTCCAGAATCGCTGTTGCCATCTCTAACCCATTATATAACCCCACCATGTAATCATCTGTTGATTTCTCCAAACTCTGTTTCTGTAAATCTCTGATGTCTTTTACTTGTTTTGTTTTACTTCTCAATGTGTTCATTCTCTCTATGTTCTCCTTCCCACGTTTCACATGAAACATTATCCTGCCTTACTGTTTGTTTTAATCTCCTTCACATCTGCAACTGTATATGTGTCCAACGCATACCACAATGCGGAGAATGTATGTGGGTCAATGTTAAATTCATCATAGATTGCATTGCCCCTTGAATCCCTCTTGTATGTAAGGTCTTTCAACTCTCGGATTGTGTTCTTACATCTAGGGGAACAAACTATCTTGTTAAATCGTTTCATCTTCTTTGTGTTCTGTAAACGACTTCCAATGTACTTTTTCGCTCCATACATGTTGTACCCTTGCTGTCTGTAAAACTGAATTGTTTTAGGTTCTGCTGAATCTGCACAGATTGGCTTCTCACACCTTCCTGCCCTCTCCGCTACTGCACGAACATCTTGTCTCTGTGAGAATCTATCATCTGTTATCTGATTCATGTACACTTCATCATAAATGTACAGCACTTTGTTTGCATCATCAACACAACAACTGATAAGCGCATTGTAACTCTCTTCAAAACCAAAGTCAAGTCCGAAGAAATGAAATTGTGCAGAAATACTGTTCACCTTCCGTTTGAACTCTCTGCTGTCCTTCGCAACAACAAAGTTCGGAAGTACCCTTGTTCCATTCGCTCCAAACCTTCCCCACCTTGCAACAACCCACAATTGTTTGTCTGTTCTCTTCAATCCATCCAGACGGCGAATGTACGAAACAGGCAGGAATGGGTTATCATCTGGTAGGCTGTGATGATAATAAACACCATTCTTTTTGTTCACCAATGTTCTACGTCTGTAAAACTCTTCTGGACTTTGTATTGTTCTCTCTCTTCCTTTATCATCTGTATGCACAAAAAAAGTATTGTATACCCAATTTTCCTTGCCGACAGGATTTGTTGTTAAGATAAAATGCAACGTCACTTTAGGCTCTCTGATACGCCCTAGCAACTCGGTATATGCTTCATAACGGATTTCGCTACACTCTTCCATCCAAACAATGCTGACACCATGAATGGACTTGATTTTCTCCGTATTATCCATTCCTCGGAATATGATTCTTGAACCATTCGGAAAACGAATTTCCAAAGGACTAGAAATCGCAACCACTTTGTCCCCTTTTGGTCTGTGATTGTTCCTTACCGCTTCATCTGATAACAACCCCATCTTTTCAAGGATTTCTTTAAACAATGCGAAACAAGATTCCTTAATCGTTTCTCGTACTTGTCTTACCACCAATGCTGTTCGTTTTTCTTCCAGAAGTTTTAGTATAATCTTCAATGCTACATGGTAACTCTTTCCGCTACCATACCCACCCAATAACAGGTATTGTTCATAATCCCAATCGGTTAGAAAAGAAGCAAATCTGTTTGACACTTCAATGTTCACATCCATGTTTGTTTGCTCCTTTGTTTTAATATGCACAAAACAGATAAGTGGCAAATGTACACAATCTGATGTACGCCGAACCTTATCTGTTTTGTTTATCCTATTATACCATATTCAATTGTTGTTCGTCAAGGCTTAACTTAAAATTTCTTTCAGAAAATCGAGGAAACCTTCAACATCTTCTTTTCCTACCACATGAACCTCTGCCGCATGTCTCTTTCCTCTCTCATTCATTCCAGAAATATCAGCCATGCGTTCTGTGAGACAAGCGAGCGCAATCTGTCCATGTTCAATCATTTCCGCTTCGCCCCTGCTTAACTTTAACTGCTCCTTTCTCTCGCTCATAACACTAAACAATGTATTGATTCCATTTGCAAGACAACCCTGTGCAATCTCGATTTCTTTCAGATGTTCTAACAACATTCTGTTTGTTACTTCCTTTGTTTCTTTCTCCTCTTTCTCGGAAACAACCTCAAATTCTTCTTCTTTCCACTTGAGGACATTGTTTAAATCATACGAACCAAAGCCGATGTTATAATCATCGTTCCCGACTTCTCTGTACTTAATCTCATAATACGGTTTGTTCGCAATACCTCTTACGATAACCTCAATGTCGTCCACAACTAATTTGTTCCCTTTGTTCTCACTCATGTTTTGTTCTCCTTTCTGAACTTACTCTGTTTACTCTTTTATATTAACACACCATTATCGGAATGTCAATCGCCTTTCTACAAGAAACTGTCTCTTTATTTCCTGTATCAATTCTTTCCCAATTGCCTGCCATTGGAAATATCTAAAATCATTAAGCAATTCGTTCATGGTAAACACCCTAGAATAATTGTAATTGTTTTCAAAGTGAAATGTCAGAACATATCTGTTCTCTGTTACTCCTTCTTCCACACGAACCCTCGCTCTGTATACTCTCAATTCTCTGCTTACTGTGTCTGTGATGTTCTGTATCTTCTGTCTGACTTCTTTTGGTTCAATTGTTTCAAGGTCTATCACCTTCACTGTATCACCTTCCTTTGTTCTTCAATCACATGTTCTGTCATTCTGTTCAATGATTCCCCGAAGTCCTCCAACAACTCCATTTCAGCAAGTGCTTTCAGATACCCTGTACACTCTGCCATAACTTGTGCATAACTCACAAGGTCACGCTTCGCATACTTCAACTGCTGTTCTTCAAACCTCTTGTACTTCTGTTCTGCTTCTCTTTTCATGCTCTCCACTTTGTCACTTGCCAATAAATAATCTGCCATGTTTCCTTCTCCTTCATTTCCTGTTCAGTGCTTAACCATTCCCACAAGAGCAAATCTCAAATGCAACAGCCAAGTCTTATTTGTTTTCCTTTATCTTGATTCCATCATAACACAATGTACTGTTCTTGTCAACACGCTTTTATATGATTTCTTCATCTTCCAGAAACTCCATGAAATCATCATCAATTAACTGTAACCCATGCCAATTGGTAAAAGCGTTCAACAACTCTTCTGCACCAATGTTATTTGTTTTGATTGCTTCTAACAGTGTTTCATAATTCCTCTGTGTGTCATTCAATGTAATGTCCTCCTTCTATGTTTGTTTTCTTTCTATCGGATTGTACTCCAGCGGATGGCTATTGAACCAGCACCACCTGTCGTCCTCAACATCATGTTTCCTTTCCTTTGATGATTCTATTATATCACAACATAGCACAAAGTCAATACGTTTTGTAAAACTTTTTCAAACAAAATAAAAAGGACAGAAACAATGTTCTGCCCCTTCCTCTTAGATTCCCTTAATGGGTATCTTGATAATCGGATTGTAGTCAATGTACTTTCTGTTCTTTCTTGACCTTCCTTTGTTTGATGTGTCAAGCCTTACAATGTTACTGCCCCACTTCTTACGCAACAACTCAAACTGCTCTTTTTCCCTTTCCATGTTACGGTACATTGCACAACCGCCCTTTTGTTCTGACTGTCTACAAACATAATGATATTTGTTTAACCGCAATGCCCCTCTATACAGATTCATGTTCTGTAAGGTCATGTCATAATCTTCTTTCAACGGAAGTCTTTCATCATACCTTAATTCGTTCCCCTTTAAGAAACACTGGAACGGACCACCTATATAGGATGTAGTGCTGAATGGGGAATACTGCCGATAGGACATTGTATCGCTGTTACAATTCAACCCCCAAAAACGAAAACCCCAATCATAGCATAGTAGAGAATATCTATATATAAAGTCTAGTAGTTCATCTGATTTTACCTTGACTTTTTCGTATGCGTATGTTCCATCCTCTGACATTTCAAAATGTTCGATTGCTCGTAAATCATCATCAATCAACAGGACAATATCTGCACCATGTTCAAACTCTGTGTCGAGAATATAGTTCCTCACTCTGCACAGATTTCCTTGTACACCCTTCGGACACTTCACAATGTTTTCTGTATGTTTTGGGTTGAAATCCAGATATGCTTCGTACTCTTCTGGCGCAACATAAACCTTACAGAAAGGAATGTAACTTAATGTCTCCACCTTATACCGTTTATAAGACGGACAAGCAACAATGATTTCTTTTCCCTTATACTTCATTACCATGCACCCTTTCTAACGCTTTCTGTCCGTCTAGCACCCTTCCTACTCCTGCTCGCATACCGAATGACTTCTTGTTCCCTTCCTTCTTTGTTGGGTACGCCTTTGCTTTCTCAATTCCAAACAATCCCATAGCATTGAGCCAATCAATCTTATTGTTGAACTTCAACACAATGTAATTGTTCTCTTCATTCAATATCTCTGTGAATGGCACATCTGGTTCAACTTCTATTGTTTCATCTTCCAGTGCATCAATACTAAATCCGAACACTTCCATGTCAATGTCTGATTTTAGAAGTTCACTGATTTCTTCGTTAATCAATGTTTCGTCATAACTTGATTCTGCTGTTTTGTTTTCAATCAATCGCCAAGCCTTGATTTGTTCCTCTGTCATATCATCCAGACAGATTGTAGGCACTTGTGTTAGTCCTGCTTTCTTTGCCGCAAGGATTCTTCCATGACCTTCAACCACATAATCATCTTTGTCAATTGCTACTGCTCTGTGTTCAAAGAATCCAAACTGTTTAATGCTGTTCATAATTCTTTCAACCTGTTCTTTCGGATGTTTCTTTGCGTTCTTCTTATATGGTTTTAACTCTCTAATGTTTCTGTATGTTACCTTGATACCATTTGCTTTTGTTCCCATGTATTCTATGCCCCTTTCTATATTCTTTGTTCTGTCTTTGTTCTAAATGGTATGTTATGTTCTATTGTTCTTTGTATACTTGTTATATACTATTCTTGTATGAACTCATAGAACTATTCTAACAATCTTTGTTCTGTCCTGTCAAGTTTATATAATTTCCTTTCTCTGACTTCCCTTTCGTTTCCTAATAGGTACTTGATTTGTTCTAACAGAAGTTCTACATCTGCAATCTCGTCTGCTATCATATATTCTGCATGGCACATATCTGTCTGGCATGTTTTATCTCCCTGTAAGATTCTCTGATATTTGCTTAATGCTTGTATGAGTTCTCCACATTCCTCTGTACACTGTAACAATCTGTTTTCAATCCCAAACTGTTCTGCTTGCTTTCTTGTGTATTTATCTATCTGTATTTGTTTTAATTCTGCATCAGTTGCCATTTGCTTTCACCTCAAACAATGTTATGTTATTCAAATAACAATACTCCATAATGTCTTTATATTCTTTTGTTCTTTCATTCGGCAGATAGGTATAATATACGCTTTCGTCCCTTCTTCCCTTTACATGGTCAAACATCAATGTTCTGTAAATATTCACATCTTTGTTTTTCAACAATGCAATTCCGCTACTGATAGAATACATCTTAGGATAGTTTATGGTTTCTTCATACTCATATACAACATATACGGTATGTGTCTGTGATAACCCTTTGATTGGCATATCATATCTGTCTGTTACAGAAATCATGCTAACCACCCTGCACCCTGCTTCAAACTCTGCTTCTAGTTCCTTTTCCAAGTCAACCACATCAAGGTCATATTGTTCCACTTTCTGTTTTATCATGTTCCTGTTCTCCTTCC
>ENA-OPSC01001578-OPSC01001578.1-human-gut-metagenome-genome-assembly--contig:-NODE-1578-length-10456-cov-2.415825_pt1 | contig 10456 bp, 10 predicted proteins | sample MGYA00241800_ERZ501891 | MGnify/ENA primary metagenome ERZ501891 (study PRJEB25962, sample SAMEA2042407) | human gut metagenome | biome: human gut; feature: human-associated habitat; material: faeces...
TAACCCTTTTGGCAAAAAATGAAAAGCTTGGGAAAAAGCTGTTTATTACGGGAAAAGGCCGTTGTAATGTGACCAATGGAGCGGATATGGATGTGCTGTTCCAAAATGTCTGCACCAATGAAAAATTCCTGTACAGTGCTTTTTACAGCTTTGACAATACACAGGTGTGTGATCTGATCGAACAGGCGGGATGTCCCCTGAAAACAGAGCGGGGCGACAGGGTATTTCCGGTATCCGATCATTCTTCGGATGTGATCGCCGCCCTGCAGAGAGAATTGCATAAATATCATGTGGATATTCATCTGCACACAGAAGTGAAAAAGATCCTGACGAAGGAAAGTGACGACAATATTTGCTTTTACGGAGTGGAATGTACGGATCATAAGAAGTTGACCGCCGATGCCTGCATTATTTGTACAGGTGGCTGCTCCTATGCCGCTACCGGATCCACCGGAGACGGTTACCGGTTCGCAGAAGAGACGGGGCATAAAGTAACGGAGCGAAGGCCCGCATTGGTACCGTTAGAGATCCGCGAGAGCTGGTGCAAAGCACTGATGGGATTATCTCTTAAAAATGTGGAGATCCGGATGCAATGTGGGAAGAAGACCTGGTACGAAGGCTTCGGAGAGATGCTGTTTACCCATTTCGGTGTCAGCGGGCCGTTGATTTTGTCCGCCAGCAGCTTTTATTCCAAAAATATTTCCAGACAAAAAGGTGACGATGAAGTAAAGCTTTTCCTGGATCTGAAACCCGCACTGACACCGGAACAGTTGGATAAACGGCTGCTTCGGGATTTTGAGGAAGCGAAGAATAAACAGTTTAAAAATGCACTGGATCATCTGTTCCCTGCGAAGCTGATCCCTGTTATGATAGAGTTGTCAGGAATCTCTCCGGAGAAGAAGGTCAACGAGATCAGCAGGGAAGAGAGAAAAGCTTTCGGAATGCTGATCAAGGCACTGCCCATGACGGTAACGGGGACGAGATCTTTTGCGGAAGCAATCATTACCCAGGGCGGAATCTCTGTAAAAGACATCAATCCTTCCACCATGGAATCCAGGCTGGTAAAGCATCTGTATTTTGCGGGGGAAGTACTGGATCTGGATGCCATGACCGGTGGCTTTAACTTACAGATTGCCTGGTCTACGGGACATTTGGCGGGAGAAAGCATACAATAATTTTTTTGAAAAATAGAATCATAAAGAAAATACGAAGAAAAGAGGATATGAATATGAGCTTTAATGTAGCTATTGACGGACCGGCAGGTGCCGGTAAAAGCACGATTGCCAGAGCAGTGGCAAAAAAGAAGGGCTTTATCTATGTGGATACCGGAGCAATGTACCGCGCCATGGCACTGTTCATGTTAAGAGAGGGTGTGGATCCTGCGGATGCGGCAGCGATCGCCGATAAATGTAAGGAGGCAGATATCACCATTCAATATGTGGACGGAGAACAGGTCGTATTATTAAACGGTGAAAACGTCAATGCTTATCTGCGTACCGAGGAGGTTGGCAACATGGCTTCCACCACCAGTGCACAGCCGGCGGTACGTACCAAACTGGTAGAACTCCAGCAGGCACTGGCAGCGAAAAGCGATGTGATCATGGACGGCCGTGATATCGGTACCGTAGTATTACCCCATGCACAGGTCAAGATCTATCTGACCGCCAGCAGTATGGTGAGAGCAAAAAGAAGATATGACGAGCTGACTGCCAAGGGTGAGTCCTGCAACTTAGAAAAGATCCGTCAGGATATCGAGGACAGAGATTACAGAGATATGCACAGAGAGACTTCTCCGTTAAAGCAGGCGGAGGATGCGGTACTTGTGGATACCTCTGATATGACCATCGAACAGGTCATTGACCGGATCGTGGAACTGATTGGCTAAATGGGAGACGATATATGGAAGTAAGACTGGCAGACTGTGCAGGCTTTTGCTTTGGTGTAAAGCGCGCCGTGGATACCGTGTATGAACAATTAAAAAACGGGAAGACTATATATACCTATGGTCCCATTGTACACAACGAGGAAGTGGTCAGAGAACTGTCGGAAAAGGGTGTACGGGTTCTGGAGAACAAAGAGGATCTGAAACAGCTGAAAGCCGGGGAGAACATTCCAACAGTGATCATCCGTGCTCACGGTGTGGCAAAAGAAATCTATGACATCATGGAGGCAAACGGTCTGGAATGCATTGATGCCACCTGTCCTTTTGTGAAAAAGATCCATCGTATCGTGGAACTAAAAAGTAACGAGGGGTATCATGTGATCGTTGTGGGAGATCCGAAGCACCCGGAAGTAGAGGGGATCGTCGGCTGGTGTCCGGGACCCGTTACCGTTCTGGAGACTCCGGATCAGGCAGAAAATTTTGTAAAAACAGAAGGCGAAAAACTCTGCATTGTGTCTCAGACGACATATAACTACAATAAATTTCAATATATAGTTGAAATTTTTGAAAAAAAAGGTTACAATGATAGTGTTGTGAACACTATCTGTAATGCTACAGAAGAGCGACAGCGATCGGCAAAGACCATTGCAGCGGATGCTGACGTTATGATTGTAATAGGAGGGAAGCACAGTTCCAACAGCAGAAAGCTTTACGAAATCTGCCAAAGGGAATGTGAGCACACCTATTTTATACAGACACTGGATGACTTGCATTTAGATCTACCTAAAGCTGTTCGACTAGTGGGTATTACCGCGGGGGCTTCCACCCCAAATAAATTAATTGAGGAGGTTCAAAATTATGTCAGAATTAACTTTTGAACAAATGCTGGAAGAATCATTAAAGACAATACATGCAGGAGAGGTAGTCGAAGGTACAGTCATCGATGTGAAACCGGAAGAGATCATTCTGAACATCGGATATAAATCTGACGGTATTCTTACCAAGAACGAATATACCAACGACTCCAGCGTGGATCTTACCACAGTTGCCAAGGTTGGTGACACCATGGAAGTCAAGGTCCTGAAAGTAAATGACGGTGAGGGTCAGGTTCTCCTTACCTACAAGCGTCTTGCTGCAGACAGAGGCAACAAGAGAATCGAAGAAGCATTTAACAATCACGAAGTACTTAAGGCAACCGTATCCCAGGTACTGGACGGTGGTTTAAGTGTAATTGTGGACGAAGTAAGAATCTTCATCCCCGCAAGCCTGGTATCCGATACTTATGAGAAGGATCTGACCAAGTATGCAGGACAGGAGATTGAATTCGTGATCAGCGAGTACAATCCCAAGAGAAGAAGATATATCGGCGACCGTAAACAGCTGATCGTAGCTAAGAAGGCTGAGCTGCAGAAGGAACTCTTTGAGAAGATCAAAGAAGGCGATATCGTAGAAGGTGTTGTTAAGAACGTAACTGATTTCGGCGCATTTATCGATCTTGGCGGCGCAGACGGACTGCTTCACATCTCCGAGATGTCCTGGGGCAGAGTTGAACATCCCAAGAAGGTATTCAAGGTTGGCGATAAGCTGAAAGTCCTGATCAAAGAGATCAACGGCAATAAGATCGCACTGTCTCTGAAGTTTGACGATGCTAACCCCTGGAAGGATGCTGCACAGAAGTATGCTGTCGGCAATGTAGTAACCGGTAAGGTTGCAAGAATGACCGACTTTGGTGCTTTCGTAGAATTAGAGCCCGGTGTAGATGCTCTGCTTCATGTATCCCAGATCGCAAAGGAGCACATTGAGAAACCTTCCGATGTACTGAGCGTTGGCGATGAAGTTACAGCTAAGGTTGTAGATTTCAATGAGGCTGATCACAAGATCTCCCTGAGCGTAAAGGCTCTGACAGCTCCCGAACCTGCAGAGGCAGAGGAAGAGTCTGATGCAGATGTCGTATCTGTAGATATCGATGCTGTGATCGCTGCAGAGGCTGAGAATACTGAGGAATAATTAACAGCTGGGTGGTTGATATTCATGATATATGATTATGAGTATTTTAAAAAGGAGATATATTCTCTGACTACGATCGATCTGAATGCTTATAAAGAGAAGCAGATGAAGCGGCGTATCGATACTCTGATCGCAAAACACAAGATCGTAGGATATGATAAGTATGTACAGGTACTGAAGACGGATAGAGAACTTTTCGAGGAATTTGTAGGGTATATTACCATCAATGTATCGGAGTTCTATCGTAATCCCGAACAGTGGAAATATCTGGATGAGACAGTTATCCCGGAACTGATTCAGCGTTTTGGTAAGAATTTAAAAATCTGGAGCGCTGCATGTTCTACGGGAGATGAGCCGTACTCACTGGTTATGGCTTTGTCACGGCATGTTCCGTTACAACAGATCCATATCTATGCTACTGATCTGGACAAGCAGGTGATTGCAAAGGCAAAGACCGGATTGTACAATGAGAAGAGCATAGAAGGTGTACCGGAAGATCTAAAGAAGAAATATTTCACGAAGATCGGTCCCTCTTATAAGATTGCGGATGAGATTAAGGCAAGAGTTGATTTTCATCAGCATAATCTGTTGAAGGATGCTTATCCGACAGAATATCATCTGATCGTGTGCAGAAATGTTCTGATCTATTTTACAGAGGAAGCAAAGGATGAAGTATTTCGAAAGTATTATCATTCCCTGGCAAAGGGTGGAATGCTTTTTATCGGAAGTACGGAACAGATCATGAATTATCGTGAGATAGGATTTGAAAGAAAAAGTTCTTTTTATTATGTCAAACCCTTATAGGTTTATAGGAAGAAAAAAGGAAAGCGATCAGCTTTCCTTTTTTAATATGTGGCGGCAATCATGGACAGGACGTGATTGGCATAACGGGAAAAACCTTCACGGTTCTTCTTCATTTCATCTGTAAGTTCAAAAAATAATTCCTTGCTCTTATAATCTCTCTTGAAGAAAGGTGTAAATAAAATATCCCACTGGGGAAGATAACAGGAAAACTTCCTGGTATAGCAATTCGCTGCGGAAGCCTGGAGTCTGTGTTCCTTATCGACAAAACCAGCTACGGATTTATGAAGTGCCACATCTTCGGTAGGAAGATAATAATAATCCTTGTAGTTCGAATAGAAATATTTTAATTCTTCTTCATAGATCGGAACCTTAAGAGTAGCAGATTCTCCCTCGCCGCGGAAGTAACAATTACCGGCAGAGGCAGTAATAGGTTTGGGCAGCGGTGTAGGAATCTGCAGTGTGATCAGCAGCTCTTTTCGCTGTGCCCCATGCATATCTTTGTAATAATTGGCCTGTACCTTTTTGGCTTTGACACAGTTCTCGTTAAACAGATCATAGTAAGCGAGAATCGGAAGAACTTCCAACATCCCTTTTAAATCGTCCGCATTGTGAAGGAATAAAGCCTTTTCGGTGAATTCGGAAGGATTCTTGACATAGTCGTGATATAATCCGATCAATTCACCACCGGAAAAGACATCCGTACGAGCGATTCCAAGGTATTGCTCCAGAGTTTTCTGTTTGCAGTTGGGCAACTTTAAGAAAAACTTATAAGGAGAGATCCGACGATAAATATCGATTCCCTGAAAACCTTCGAAAGAAAATGGAAGCATTAACTGGGCACATTTCTGGCTGATAAAGGGAAGGTCGAAGTTATTGCCGTTGAAATGAACCAGATATTTATAGGATCTCGCAAAGTCAAAGAAGGCAGTGAGAATCGCTCCCTCCTGTGCGTAATCCTCTGCCATCCATTGTATGGTATGCCATTTACCGGCCCGGTTGTAAGCGCAGCCTATCATATATAAATAAGAAGTACGGGAAGTAAATCCCGTGGTCTCAATATCGAGAAACAGTACCTGTTCCAGAGGTGCCAGCTTATCCAAGGGATAGGAGATCGCAAAATCCTCCAGAGTCTCTTCTGATTTTTTCATGTATGACCTCTTTCTGCCGTGGGGCATGTTTGCTTATTTAATTTATTCTACCATAATTTTATAAAATGCAGTAGCATTTTGTTGATAAAAGTTGATAAAAATTGATAAAAATAGTACAATTATCGTAATGTGATCTGAAATACAAGAATGATTCAGAAAGGACGATAGAAAATGGCGAAGTTGACATTTGTAGGTGGAATCCATCCCTATGATGGCAAAGATCTGTCGAAGGACAAGCCGATCCAGGATGTTCTGCCTAAGGGAGAAATGGTCTATCCCATGTCTCAGCATATCGGAGCCCCGGCTAAGCCAATCGTGGCAAAAGGAGATCGTGTACTTGCAGGACAGAAGATAGCGGAGAGTGGTGGATTTGTGTCGGCACCGATTTATGCATCCGTGTCCGGTACTGTAAAGTCTATCGAGACAAGGCGTGTAGTGACGGGAGATCTGATACAGAGCATTGTAATAGACAATGACGGTCTGTATGAAAGTATGGAATTTCATCCCTATGCACCGGTGGATAAATTACAAAAAGATGAGATCATCGATATTGTAAAAGAAGCCGGAGTTGTAGGTATGGGAGGAGCCGGCTTTCCTACCCATGTAAAATTATCTCCGAAGGATCCTGATAAAATTGACTATGTAATTGCAAACTGTGCGGAATGTGAGCCTTATCTGACTTCTGATTACCGCAGGATGATGGAGGAGCCGGACAAGTTGATCGGCGGTTTGAAGATCATATTGAAGCTGTTCGATAATGCTCATGGAATTCTGGCAGTGGAAGATAATAAACCGGATTGCATCTCTCTGTTAAAACAGATGACCAAAAATGATCCGCAGATCACGGTCAAGGCATTGAAGACCAAGTACCCGCAGGGTGCGGAACGTCAGTTGATCTATGCCACAACGGGTCGGAAAATCAATTCTTCCATGCTGCCCGCGGATGTGGGATGCATTGTAGACAATGTAGATACCGTGGTTGCTATTTACAGAGCGGTTACAGAAGGACGCCCTCTGATGGAGCGCATTGTCACGGTGACCGGTGATGCTGTGGCGAATCCACGGAACTTCCGGGTACCCATCGGTATGAGTTATCAGGAACTGTTGGATGTGGCGGGAGGATTTAAACAGGATCCGGAGAAGATTATCTGCGGTGGTCCGATGATGGGATTCGGTATGTTTGATCTCAATGTTCCGACGACCAAGACTTCTACTGCTTTGCTGGCATTGACACAGGATGATGTCTCTGCGATGGAACCCAGCCCCTGTATTAACTGTGGACGATGTGTGGAAGCATGCCCGGGACGGATCGTTCCCAGTCTGCTGGCAACTTATGCGGAGCATTTTGACGAAGAGTCATTCGTAGAACATAATGGAATGGAATGCTGTGAGTGTGGCTGCTGCAGCTTTGTATGTCCTGCCAAGAGACCTCTGACGCAGGAGATCAAGTCCATGCGTAAAATTCAACTGGCCAAAAAGAAAAAGAAGTAGGAGGGAAGAACAGTGAGTGAACTTTTAAAAGTATCTTCAAATCCTCATATAAGGTCGAAAGTAACGACCAGTAGTATTATGACGGCTGTGGTGATCGCACTGCTGCCTGCTGCCGGTTTCGGAATCTACAATTTCGGTCCCAGAGCACTGGCAGTAATGGCTGTTACCATTGCAAGCACAGTCCTGACAGAATTGTTATTCGGCTGGCTGTGGAAGAAGAAAATAACCATAACAGACATGTCGGCGGTGGTCACCGGACTGCTGCTGGCACTGAATCTGCCGGTAAGTATTCCTCTGTGGATAGCTGCCCTGGGCGGTGTGTTTGCAATTCTTGTAGTAAAAATGTTGTTTGGAGGCCTGGGACAAAATTTTATGAACCCGGCACTGGCAGCAAGATGTTTCTTATTGATCTCTTTTCCTTCGCAGATGACGAACTTTGCCTGTGATGCCTATACCGGGGCTACACCGCTGGCAGCACTGAAGGCAGGAGAGAGTGTCAATGTCATGAATATGATCGTAGGTAAGACAGCCGGTACCATCGGTGAGACTTCCGTTATTGCGTTACTGATCGGGGCATGTTTCCTGATCCTGATCGGAGTGATCGATCTGCGCATTCCGGGAACCTATATTGTGACAGTGATCCTGTTTGCCGGATTTTTCGGCGGACATGGTTTTGATCTCGCATATCTGTCGGCACAGTTGGCCGGTGGCGGTCTGATCCTGGGTGCCTTTTTCATGGCTACGGATTATGTTACCCGCCCGATCACCATCAAAGGACAGTATGTATATGGTGTTGTACTGGGACTTCTTACCGGAATCTTCCGTATCTTCGGACCGGGAGCGGAAGGAGTATCTTATGCTATCATTTTAGGAAACCTTCTGGTACCTCTGATTGAAAAATTCACCATGCCGGTTGCTTTCGGAAGAAAGGCAGGTGCGAAACATGAAAAATAAAAATGATGTACAGGCAATGTTAAAAGAAGCAGGCATTTTATTTGCCATCACCCTGATCGCCGGCCTGTTACTTGGATTTGTCTATGAACTTACCAAGGGACCCATCCGTCTGCAGGAAGAAAAAGCAGTGCAGGAAGCCTGCCAGGCAGTATTTACGGATGCCGGACATTTTGAAGAATTGGATCCGTATATCCCTTCCGATGATACGGCGCAGAATCTTTCCGATACCGGAATTACCATCGGTACGGTATATGAAGCTCAGGATGCCTCCGGAGAGAAACTGGGCTATGTGATCCAGACCACATCCTCTGAGGGATACGGCGGAAATATCGTTTTGTATGTGGGAATCCGTCTGGACGGTACCGTAAATGATATTTCTATTTTGAGTATCTCCGAGACACCGGGACTGGGAATGAAAGCAGGCGATGTATTGGTACCGCAGTTCCATCAGAAAAATGTGAAGAGCTTTACGTATACCAAGACCGGTTCCACTTCTGACAGTGAGATTGATGCCATCAGCGGTGCAACGATCACCACCAGGGCCGTGACCAATGCCGTGAACGGAAGCCTTCTGGCATTTCATGATTATGTACAGGGAGGTGCAGGCAATGAATAAAGCAGGTGAAAGACTTTACAACGGCATTATCAAGGAGAATCCTACCTTTGTGCTGATGCTGGGAATGTGTCCTACACTGGCCGTAACCACTTCCGCAATGAACGGTCTGGGAATGGGACTGACGACAGCAGTGGTACTTACGATGAGCAATCTGATCATTTCCCTGTTGCGGAAAGTGATTCCCAGCCGTGTGAGAATCCCCGCATTTATCGTAATTATAGCTTCATTTGTAACGGCGGTGCAGTTACTTTTACAGGCATATCTGCCGTCTCTGAATGATGCATTGGGTGTATACATTCCTTTGATCGTTGTGAACTGTATTATTTTGGGAAGAGCGGAGAGCTATGCATACTCCAATCCGCCGATTCCTTCTTTGTTTGACGGACTTGGCATGGGACTTGGTTTCTCCCTGGCATTGACCTGTATCGGTGCCGTGAGAGAGATTCTGGCGGCAGGATCTGTCTTCGGATTCCGGATCATGCCGGATTCCTATGTAACGATCAACATCTTCGGACTGGCTCCCGGCGCGTTCTTTGTGCTGGCTGCATTGACTGCTCTGCAGAATTATGTGAAGAACAAGAGAAAACTGGCAGGCAAGGATTATGAGAAAATCCAGTCCGGCTGCGGACATGATTGTCTGCACTGTGGCGAAAGCGGCTGTTCAGAGAGATTTTACGACAATACCGATACTTCGGAGGATGCCGTGATGGACGCGGCCAGAGCGGCAGCAAAGCCTAAAGCTGCAACGGATGACCTTGAGACAATAGACTTGGATAAGGAGGACAAATAAATGGATAGTGTGAAAGATATGCTTCTGTTACTGATCAGTTCCTCCATTGTCAGCAATATCGTCTTAAGCCAGTTCATGGGACTCTGCCCGTTTTTGGGAGTATCCCGTAAGATCAAGACTGCAGGCGGTATGGGAACCGCGGTTATTTTCGTCATAACGCTGGCAAGTGCGGTAGCGGGCGTGATTTATAAATTTATCTTACAGCCGCTGCACATTGAGTATCTGGAGACCATTGTATTTATCCTTGTGATCGCGGCGCTGGTACAGTTTGTGGAGATGTTCCTGAAAAAGGCTATGCCTTCTCTGTATCAGGCACTGGGTGTATATCTGCCCCTGATCACCACCAACTGTGCGGTTTTAGGTGTAGCGATTACCAATGTACAGAAGGAATACGGTATTCTGACCGGTATTGTAAACGGATTTGCCACAGCCCTTGGTTTTACCATTGCCATCGTGATCCTGGCTGGATTGCGTGAAAAAATGGAATACAATGAGGTGCCGGAATCTTTCAAGGGAATGCCCATGGTGCTGCTGACAGCGGGACTGATGGCAATTGCTTTCTGCGGATTCTCCGGTCTGATCTAGGAAGGAGTAACATAGATGAGTATAACAGGAATTCTGATTGCTGCGGCTTGTGTCGGAATCGTCGGCATCTTTGTGGGACTGTTTCTTGGCGTGGCCGGTATAAAATTCAAAGTAGAAGTAGATGAGAAGGAAGAAGCGGTACTTGCCGCCCTTCCCGGTAATAACTGCGGTGGCTGTGG
>ENA-OPSC01001586-OPSC01001586.1-human-gut-metagenome-genome-assembly--contig:-NODE-1586-length-10398-cov-2.611815_pt1 | contig 10398 bp, 5 predicted proteins | sample MGYA00241800_ERZ501891 | MGnify/ENA primary metagenome ERZ501891 (study PRJEB25962, sample SAMEA2042407) | human gut metagenome | biome: human gut; feature: human-associated habitat; material: faeces...
CCGAACCGAACTTTAATTAGCAAGATTTTCAAAGATCTCTCGTGCTTACAGCGTACAGCTGCTTAGCACATTATTGAATTATTAACGAACTATTGGTATATAAAAACAACAAGATTTCGCACGACATTCTATCGCATTTTGAAGGCGATGAAGAAAGGTAACCATTGAAGACAAGTAAAGAAATAGTCTGCGAAGTTCTATACTTTATAAATAAAAGTTTTTGTGTAATAGTTGTTTAATGACTAAAAGCAGACTTTAGGGAGTGCACTGACTACAGTTTTTAAATTTACGTATGGAAACAGTTATGAAAAGTAGTAAAAAGTAAAACACACACAAATATTATAGTTGATTTCTAAGCAAAAATTTGCTTTTATCATCTTTTTTACTTACCTTTGCGCCCAAAGTAGTTCAAGAAGTGAGGAAAATACGCAGATAACTGGCGTAAACCGACCTAAATTAGAACGAATAGCTAAAGATATATTATGTAATGCAGACAGTAAAAGAAGAATCATATCAAGCGATATTTAGGAAGTACTACCCTCGAATGTTTTATTATGCTAAACGTATCGTAGGGGAGGATGCTGCCGATGATGTAGTTCAAGAAGCTTTTCTTGAATTGTGGAATCGTATGGATGCATTGGAGACGGATGTCCCGCAGATAGAATCATACCTCTATAAGACGATTTATTCTAGAGGATTGAATTACTTGAAGCGCTATAAGAAAGTCAATACTGCAGCCATTGAAGATATCAACGAAATGCGTATGTCGTGCTATTTCTCTTCGTTGGGAGATGGAGAACAGGACATGGAAAACATGGAGTTGAGAAGAAAAATCAATCAGGCTATAGGGGAACTTCCTGATAAATGCAGGGAAATATTCGTTTTGAGCTATCTCAAGGATATGAAAAATAGTGAGATTGCTCTGATGATGAACGTATCCGTACGTACCGTTGAAGCTCATATTTATAAGGCTTTAAAGTCTCTTAGGGCTCGTTTGGGAATATTTTTTGTGTTTTTTGTACCTTTTTTATAGGTTATTGAGTAAGTGTTTTCTCAACAATTATTGTTGTGGTATTTAATTAGATTGTTAATTAATTAAGGATATTAAGCACGATTGTTATATGATAAATGAGGAATTAAAGGCGAGATTCTTGGCAGGTGAGTGCACGGAAGAGGAGCTCATCGCATTAAGGGATATATTAAAAAATTCTCCGGAGGAAAAACAAGAACTTTTCAAAGAAGAAAAGTTGAGCGATGAGTTCAAGGCGCAGTTCATGCCAAGGACCCAACTGATGCTTGCTGAACAGAGAATGCAGGCTAAGATCAGGGAGATGAAGGCTGAACAGCAGGCTGAGCATCATGCGCATATAATAGGTATGTGGCGTCGGGCTGCTGCGATTGCTGTGGTCTGCGTATTGGGTGGATTGGCCTGGTTCTATCTCCAGCACAATCCGATTTCTAATATGCAGATGCAGGTGGTGATGGCCAGTGCCGACAATGATACGACGGTTACTTTACCTGATGGAACTAAGGTCTGGCTCAACAAACTTGCTTCCATCAAATATCCGAAAGAGTTTGATGGTTCCGACCGTAAGGTAGAGATAGACGGTGAAGGTTATTTTGAGGTGACCAAAAATCCGCACAAGCCTTTCATCGTAGAGAGCGATGTGATGAGTGTTAAGGTGCTCGGTACCGTTTTCAATTTCCATGTGGATAAGGCTCATCAGCAGGCTTCCGTCAGTTTGCTCGAAGGTAAGGTAAGGGTAGAAGGAAATCATGATGAGGGTATGATCGTCTTGAAACCAGGACAGAAGGCATGTGTGGATGCGCGCTTAGGTAGCATGACGGTTTCTGAAACCGATGTCTATAAGGATGCAATGTGGCATGAGCACAAGACTTCCTTCAATAATGCAAGCGTGAATGAAATTGCCAAGATGCTGGAGAATATCTACGATGTGCAGGTGGTTGTTGATCCTACCATCAACCAGGAGAATACTTACTCCGGTGTCATCAAAGAGAAGGAGACCATCGACTCGGTTCTCGATCTCTTGCAGAACACCCTGCCTATCCACTATCACGTGAAAGGCTGTAAGGTATTTATCACGAAGTAGTGAATCAGTAAGGTTTACACCTTAATTATATACTGTTATACGAGAAAAAGAGAGCACTTATTCAAAAAAATAATTTTTTGGGTAAGTGTTTTTTTGTTTTTTGCTGTTATATATTTGAAATTAATAACTTAAATGCTAAAAACAAGGATTATGACACATTGGTATCATTTACAAAAAACTAAAACCGCAGCTGCAGCCTTGGCTCTGATGTTGGTTTCCAGTTCCTGGACATCTGTAAAAGCCCAGATTTCGTTGAATGTTTCTCAGACCACTTTGGGAGCAGTCATCCAGAAAATCCAGAAACAGTCTAAATACCAGTTTACTTACGACGACAACTTGTCAAAGATGCAGGTGAATGCCGTTCAGGTGAAGAACGGTAAGGTAGAGGATGTTTTAAACAAGCTCTTGAAGAATAAGGGTGTATCTTATGTGATTAAGGATGGAATCATCTATCTGAAGAAAAAGGAAATTACTACAACTCCAAGCACCCAGCAACCAAGACAGAAACGTACATATAAGGGTACGCTTCTCGATGAAAACAAGGAACCTCTCATTGGCGCTACCATCCTCGTAAAAGGCACCAATCATCGTGCTGTAACTGATATGGATGGTAATTTTACCATCGAGACCGATGAACCTGCCCCTGTCTTGCAGTTTGCATATCTCGGATATAAGACGATGGATATGGCTGCAAAGGAAGGACATAACGTGAACGCACAGATGCTTCCTGACTCTCAGGCGTTGAAGGAAGTGGTGGTTACTGCCCTCGGTATCAAGCGTGAGAAGAAGATGTTGGGATATTCCGTACAGGATGTCAAGGCGGATGCTCTCAATACGACTGGCGACCCTTCTGTGACTGGTGCCCTCGACGGTAAGGTGGCTGGTCTGCAGATGAATACTTCCAGTACGGGTCTCGGTGGTTCTACCAAGATCACTATCCGTGGAAACTCTTCTCTTACTGATAATAACCAGCCTCTTTGGGTGGTAGATGGTGTTCCTTTTACCGACAACCAGAGTTCTGATGCTTCTGCTTATGGCGGATACGACCGTGGTGGCACTTCTCTGGACATCAACCCAGAGGATATCGAGTCTATCTCGGTACTCAAAGGTGCCAACGCTGCAGCCCTCTATGGTTCACGTGCAGGTAATGGTGTGATCTATGTTACAACCAAGAAGGGTAGTCATAAGCAGGGCTTCGGCATCACATACAACGGTAACTTTACTTGGAGTAAGGTGGCTGAAACAATCCCTATGCAGAAGCAGTACGGACAGGGCTCTCAGGGTGCTACGGTTTATAAAACTGATGAGGATGGCAACAAGACGCTTTCCAGCGAGTTGGCATTCGGTGCTCCGCTTGATGGCAGAATGGAACCTTCTTTTCTCGGTGAGAACATCGCTTACCGCTATTATGGCGATAAGTTGAAGGATTACTTCAATACAGGTTTCTCCCAGTTCCATACCGTAGCTCTCGGAAATTCTGATGAGAAAGGTCATTTCCGTCTCTCTTTAGGTTTCAACGACAATAAGGGTCTTTTCGATGGAGAGAAATTGGATAAGCTGATAGTTGACCTTAATGCAGGTAGAACTATCAATAAGTATCTTTCTACAGATAGCAAGATTTCTGTTTCTCGCATGAAAGCTGAGAACCGTCCGATGACTGGTCTCAATGGAGAGGTAGCCCAGTTGCTTCTCATTCCAGGCAACGTGCGTTTGCAGGATCTTCAGACTTATACAACTCAGGACCAATTGCATCGCAACTGGTTCGGACCAGATATGCAGTATGCCAACCCATACTATGTTCGTCATCGCTTCCAGAATAGCGATGAGCGTTGGCGTGCCTTCGGTTACTATGGTGCTAATGTCAACGTAACCGACTGGTTGAAGTTTAATGCTAAATATGCTTTCGATTATTATCGCACACGCATCCAGGCCACAGACTTGAGTTTGGGTAACTCTGCTGTGAGCATTCCGGGCAGACACTGGAGCGAGATCGTTACCGATGATAATATGAGCCGTTCGGAGGAAAACAACTTCGAGCACAATATCTCTTTCCTCTTCTTGGGTGACAATCAGGTGACCAAGGATTTGCGCTTGGGTTACAATCTGGGCGCCAACATCATGTACCAGAAGTACGAGTTGCTGAGTGCTGCTACCAAGAATATGTTGGAGAAGGATAATTGGATTTTCAATACAGGTTATCAGTTGACCAATGCCAGTGAGAATGGCCATGAGCGCTCTATGTACTCAGCCTTCGGTTCTTTGCAGTTGGCTTTCCGTGAGTATCTTTCATTGGATCTTACAGCCCGCAACGACTGGTCATCTACCTTGCCAAAGGACAACCGTTCTTTCTTCTATCCAAGTGCAAGTGTGAGCTATATCTTCAGCGATTTCATGCGCTCTATCAACCATTCGTTGCCAGCGTGGATGACTTTCGCCAAGACTCGTCTGTCTTTCGCTCAGGTAGGTAAGGACCCAAACCCATACAATCTCTACAACACCCGTTCTTATACCTATGAGAATGGCATCCGTGTGCCAATTCCACAGACCGTGAAGAAGAACAGCAACCTGAAACCAGAGATCAAGTCTTCCTTCGAGTGGGGTCTTGAGATGAAGTTCCTGGAGAACCGTTTGGGATTTGATTTCACCTATTATTATACCAAGACCAAGAACCAGGCTATGCTTGTAGATGCATCTGCTCCTTGGACACAGCAATGGGTGAATGCAGGTAAGATTACCAACAAGGGTATTGAGCTGATGCTTTACGGCACACCTGTCAAGACCAAGGACCTCAAGTTCGATCTCACCATGAATATTTCCAAGAATATCTCCCGTGTAGATGAACTGGCTAATGGCGTGGATCACATCTACTTTAATGGCGATGGCAACATGCCAGTCAAGGTAGGTGCGAAGGCAGGAGGTAAGTTGGGCGATATCTATGCCAATAACCTCATCAAGCGCGATGCGGATGGTCAGATGGTGATTGGCGAGAACGGTCTTCCAATGCCTGTTACCAGTAGTGATGCAGGCGGAAATTTGGAGCAGTATATCCTCGATCATCCTATCGGAAACATCGAGCCAAAGCTTCTCATGTCTGTTACTCCAAGTCTGAACTATAAGGGTGTAAGTCTCACTGCGATGTTTGATATGCGATTTGGCGGCGATATCGTGAGCGTATCAGAAGGTATGGCTACTGCTGTAGGAACTTCAGAGCGTTCGGCTTATCGTGGTGAGTACAAGGAGTTGAATGGTGTGAGCGACTACTATATGGTAGTTCCTGGTGTGACAGCCGACGGACAGGTGAATACCAAGGAGGTAAGTGCACAGTCTTACTATTCCAACATCGGTTTGTACAAGTCGCAGAAGGGTTATGCAGAGATGTTTATCCACAGTGCTTCCTATATCAAGTTGAAGGAACTCGCATTGGGTTACAGCCTCCCAAAGAGCGTGCTCAAGAAGACTCCTCTTACCAATGTGAAGTTGTCATTTGTGGCACGTAATCTCTGCTTCCTGCTGAAACATACACCAGGCAATCCTGATGGAGGTTATGATACTTCTATGTTCTCACAGGCCCTTGACTTTGCCGCAGTGCCATATACCCGCACCTTCGGTTTCTCAGTCAATGTAGGCTTCTAAATACTATCAACTACAACATAAACAGTTCAAGACAATGAAAAAGACGATTATATTCAAGACGATGCTTGTGTCCATGGCATTGGTAAGTTTATCTTCCTGCTATGACATGGATGAGATGAGCAAGAATCCATACGAATTGCCTGATAACACTACTGGCGGCGGTGAAGAGCAGCCTGGTGAAGAGGACAATACCAAGTATGCCGATATCAATATCGACTATAAGGTGAGCAAGGAAGACTCCTTGGCGTTGAAGAGTGAGTTGAGCTCTGCCAACTCTGTTTTCCGCAACTTCCTCTATGAGGGATTTTTCAATGACTATCAGATCACTACCAACTTGAGTCATGATATCTATGCAGGTTTCGTTGCCAATAACCAGCCTAAGCATGGTGGTACATCTCCTGATTATTCATATAAAGATGGATGGAGTGCTGCGCGCTGGAGACATTTCTATACCGACCGCAGCAGTGAGTATCGTACCTTGTTGCGTGCCTATAAGTTCAATGAAAATACCAACAAGTACAAGAACTTATTCTACGTCACACGTATCTACTATGCTTTCTTAGCGCTTGCCAACACCGATACTTATGGCGATATGCCTTTCAAGGAGTATGTACAGGCTAAGATTCCTGAGACCAACAATGTGGCTTATAATACTCAGGCAGAGGTTTACGATGCCATGTTCCGTATGTTGGAGCAGGCTGTTGATAGCATCAAGCCAAACGATGCAACTCAGATAGGTTACGCTACCGATGATATCTGCTATCATGGTGACTGGAACAAGTGGCTCCGCTTTGCCAATTCTTTGCGCCTTCGCATGGCTTTGCGTATTTCCAATGTAGATCCTGCCCGTGCTAAGGAGGAGGCTCAAAATGCTCTCAACAACCAGTATGGTCTGATGCAGAGCAATGAAGACAATATGCAGATTGTTCCTAAGTATGCTCCTGTAAGCCAGGGCGGTACAGATGACGGTGGTAACGAGCATCCTCTGGTGATGTGTAGTGTCTGCTACAATGGTGAGAGCGTAATGTCTAAAGATCTGGAGAACTTCTATCGCAATGCCAGTGAAGGTGGAGCAGAATATAAGATCAAGACAGGTAGAAATAACTATGTCACCAAGAAGATAGACCCACGTTGCTTGGTAAGCTGGTATCGCATCAAGATGACAGAGAGTACTTTGCAGGCTGGTGAAGATAGCCAGAGAGAAGACTTCGTAGGTTGTGAGCGTGGTGCTCAGGCTCCTGTCATAGACATGGGAACCTTGAATTATTCACTCACCCGTACTGCGCCTAAGAGTCTGGGCAAGAACTTGAATCCTAACTACTTCTTCAGTCGTGAGCGTGCTTACCTCCTCTTGGGCTATGCTGAGTCTGAGTTCCTGAAGGCAGAGGCTGTTTTGCGTGGATGGGCTGGCATGGAACTTACAGGTACCGTAGAGGATTACTATAAGTCTGGTATCAAGGCATCTATGGACTACTACGGCATTGCCAATGACAAGGCACAGGCTTACATCGATGGTGAGAAGGCCCTTACGGGTAAGGTGTTCGAGGGTAAGGGCAAGGAGAAGCAGCTTGAAGCAATCATCACCCAGAAGTGGATGGCTATCTTCCCTAATGATAATGAGGGATGGGCTGAGTTCCGTCGCACCGACTATCCTGCTTTGGCAAATCAGTTGACCAACAATAGTGGAGGTGACGTGCCTATGGGTAAGAATATCAAGCGCATTCTCTATCCTTTCAGCGAGAATAACAACACTTACTTCACTTCTCATCCAGAACTCCAGAAGGTGAATACTCAGGGCACAAGACTCTGGTGGGATGTGGCTGATACCAATGACGCTGACGGCCATCGCCTGCAGCCAAACAATTTCAGATAATCATTCAGACTGTTGTCTATGAAAAGAAAATCAGTTTTGTTCATATTTGTATTCTTCACCTTGATAGCGCAAGCCGTCAGGGTGAATGTACAGAATGCGGTAGATTTCGTGCAGCCTCTCATGGGTTCCGATTCCGACCATGAACTTTCCACAGGCAATACTTATCCTGCCATCGCCATGCCTTGGGGCATGAATTTCTGGGTTCCACAGACAGGAAAGATGGGCGACGGATGGCAATATACCTATGCAGCTAAGAAGATAAGGGGTTTGAAGCAGACGCATCAACCGAGTCCCTGGATCAATGATTACGGTCAGTTTTCATTGATGCCTATCGTGGGTAAACCGGTATTTGATGAGGAGCAGCGTGCCAGCTGGTTCTCTCATAAGGCAGAGAAGGCTACACCTTATTATTATAGTGTCTATCTCGCCGACTATGATGTGACGGCAGAACTCTGTCCTACGGAACGTGCAGCCCTGATGTCCTTCACCTTTCCTCAGACCGATAGTGCTCATGTGGTAGTTGATGCTTTCGACAAGGGCAGCTTCATCAAGGTTTTCCCGAAGGAGCGAAAGGTGGTGGGCTTTTCTACCCGCAATAGTGGAGGTGTTCCTGAGAATTTCAGAAATTACTTCGTTATTGAGTTCGACCATGATTTTGAGGCTTTCGTCAATGTGAAGGATGGTCAATACCAGGGTATGGTTCAGGGCGGTTATCAGGAGACTTACCAGCAGGAAGGCAATCATGTGGGCACCATCATCTCCTTCAAGATTCGTCAGAGAGGCAAGAAGGTTGTGGCTCGTGTGGCTTCTTCCTTCATCAGTGAGTCACAGGCCTGGCAAAACCTTCAGGAATTGGGACAGGCAGATATGCAGCAGCTCTGTCAGCAGGGTAGAAACCGCTGGAATGAGGTACTCGGCAAGATAGAAGTGGAGGATGAGGACATTGACCATCTCCGTACTTTCTATAGCTGTCTCTACCGCTCCGTTCTCTTCCCTCGTGCTTTCTATGAGAAGAATGCAGCCGGTGAGGTGGTTCACTACAGTCCTTACAACGGAACCGTACAGAAGGGCTATATGTTTACCGATACCGGTTTCTGGGATACTTTCCGCTGCCTTTTTCCACTGCTCAATCTGATGTATCCTTCTGTGAATGAGAAAATTCAGGCGGGTCTTGCAAATACCTATCTCGAGAGCGGATTCCTGCCAGAGTGGGCGAGTCCGGGGCATCGCGGTTGCATGGTGGGCAACAACTCAGCCTCTGTGGTGGCCGATGCTTATCTTTCCGGTTTACGTGGTTATGATGCAGAGACCCTTTGGCAGGCTGTGGTTCATGGAGCCAATGCTGTTCATCCTGAAGTGAATTCTACCGGACGTCATGGTTTTGAGTACTACAATAAGTTGGGTTATGTGCCTTATGATGTGAAAATCAATGAAAGTGTGGCCCGTACCTTGGAATATGCCTATGATGACTGGTGCATCTACCAGTTTGGCAAGGCGCTCGGCAAGTCAAAGAAGGAACTGAAACCTTTTGCCAAACGAGCGATGAACTATGAGAAGGTGTTCGACAGGGAGAATGGTCTGATGCGCGGAAGATTGCTGAATGGAAAATTCCAGTCTCCTTTCAATCCGCTCAAGTGGGGCGATACCTTTACCGAGGGAAATGCCTGGCATTATACCTGGTCGGTATTCCACGATCCTGAAGGACTCATCCGTCTGATGGGCGGAAAGGAGAAGTTCAACCAGATGCTTGACTCGGTATTCCTTCTCCCTCCTGTTTTCGATAATAGCTATTACGGATTTACCATCCATGAAATCAGAGAGATGCAGGTGATGAACATGGGCAATTATGCACACGGCAACCAGCCTATCCAGCACGCCATCTATCTCTATGATTATAGCGGACAACCTTGGAAGTGCCAGTATTGGGTGCGACAGGTGATGGACCGCCTCTACACACCGACACCAGATGGTTATTGCGGCGATGAGGACAACGGTCAGACTTCAGCCTGGTATGTTTTCTCTGCGATGGGCTTCTATCCGGTTTGCCCTGGTTCAGGACAGTATGCATTGGGTACTCCTTACTTCAAGTCTATGAAACTCCATCTGGAGAACGGACTGCAGGTAAGCATACAGTCGGAAGGTGACGGATGCTATGTTGATGACATGCAGATGAACGGAAAGAAGTATGATCTTAATTATCTCGACCTGAATTCTCTGAGGCAGGGTGCGCAGATCTCTTTCCGCCTTTCTGAAAAACCGAATTTGCAGAGAGGTATTCTGGAGTCAGATGCGCCATACTCTTTCTCAAAATTCATGAAATAGTATCATTAAAATATATCTTAAATTCAGAAAATGAGAAGAAGATTCTTTCCTATATTATTATTGTTGGCTTGTGTGATAGGTGGAGACTATCCACAAGCCGCTTTTGCTCATGATAAAGCTCAGGCAACCTCCTGTCTGACCCAATTTGTCAATCCAAGAATCGGAACGGGCGGTCATGGTCATGTATTCCTCGGTGCCAACGTACCTTTCGGTTATATCCAGCTGGGACCTACTGAGCATACCCGTGGTTGGGACTGGTGTTCCGGTTATCATCAGTCAGACTCCATTCTCATCGGCTTTGGTCATCAGCACCTCAGCGGAACGGGTATCGGAGAATTAGGCGATGTTGCTTTCCTCCCGGTGACAGATGCTCATCAGAAGAAAGTGCTCTTCCATCATGCCAATGAGAATGTTCGCCCGGGCTATTATGCGGTGAAATTGCAGCAGCCGAATGTATGG
>ENA-OPSC01001587-OPSC01001587.1-human-gut-metagenome-genome-assembly--contig:-NODE-1587-length-10386-cov-2.300552_pt1 | contig 10386 bp, 9 predicted proteins | sample MGYA00241800_ERZ501891 | MGnify/ENA primary metagenome ERZ501891 (study PRJEB25962, sample SAMEA2042407) | human gut metagenome | biome: human gut; feature: human-associated habitat; material: faeces...
CGAGCACATGTTTCGTCTTTTTACTCATCTGCTCTCCTCCTTTCTGCCGTTTGTCACCAGAGAAAACACTAACAGCATTCCGAAGATCAGAATGGAAATCGCCGAACTATAGCCATAATTGTTCGTAATAAATGCCTTCTCATATGCGTAAGTCAAAATGGTATGAATATTTGCACCGGTCTTGGATCCCACCTGCTGGGTCAGCAGATAGATGACATCGAACTGTTTAAAAGTCGTAAATGTCGTGATCATAACCGACGGTGCTATAATGGAGCGGATCATCGGAACCGTAATATATCTCGTCCGCTCCAGCCAGGTGGCGCCGTCTAGCATCGCACTTTCGTAAAAACTCCGGTCCACGCTCTGCAGTGCCCCGTCAATGATAGTGATCATGAAGGGTAACGCCAGCCAGAGGTTCACTGTCGTACAGCTGATGAATGCGATCACGTCACTTCCAAGCCATCTCACCGGTTCCATTCCCAGTCTGATCATCCATTGATTCAACAGACCGAACTGGGAATTGAACATTCCTGTCTTCCACAGCAGGATGGATACATACCCCGGCATGGCCCAGGGGAAGATCAACAGGGTACGATAGACATTCCGCAGTCTCAGTCCCTTGATATTGAGAAGTGTCGCCATGATAAAAGCGATCACCAGCTGCAGCACCATATTTACCACGGTCCACAATATCGTCACAAGCAGTGCCGTCAGGAAACCATTATCAAATACCAGCAAGGCATCCTTATAATTCTCCAGTCCAATGAACTCATAATTATTCCAGTGATAAATATTCATATTGGTCATGGAGATATATCCGGTATAGAGGATCGGGAAGATTACGATCAACAGGATCAATACTAAGGACGGCAGTGACCAGCTGTAGGCAAACAGTGTCTCTCTTCTTTTTTTATTCTGTTGTCTGTTCCCATGAGCATTTTTATTTCTTGCCATATTTATTCGTTCCACTTCCTTTTGCCTGATTATGCCTGATTACGCAGCGTCACTTATTTCATGGATTCGATCAGCTGCAAAGCTTCCTTCTGTGCTTTCTCCGCACTTTCCGCCACATCATTGCCCGCCATGTTGACATCCGTCAGCAGTCCGCTGGCTACGGTCCACATCACATCCATCTCCGGCAGATTCGGCATGGGCACCGCATTTTCCGCAGTCTCCTTCATAGCCATGACCACTTCATCACCGCTTACTTCTTCATAACTGTAACAATTTTCTCTGGCAGGAGCACAGCCACTGGCCTGTGCCAGCGCAATCCCCACCTCGTCCTTCATAAGTACCCGCAGTACCTGCTCTACCGCATCCTTTTTATTCTCTGCTGCATTTTTCAGCACCTGGACACCCTGTACTCCCATATAGGGGGCGATTGGTTTTCCGGTCTCATCGATCACAGGCATAGAGGCGATTCCCACGTCCATTCCGCTTTCTCTTACTGTCGGGATCAGCCAGGGACCGGCTATGGTTGCATGCGCCATTCCTTCTTTGAACAGAGTATTCACTGTGGCATACTCGGTCTCCCCGGGCATGAGATCCACGAACTTTTTATGATAGGCCAGGGCTTCCTCTGTCTCCGGCAGATTTAATCCCGGCTCTCCGGCATCATTCAGGATATAGCCTCCGAATCCATTGATCCAGCCTGCCGCATAATAAGGGGTACTATGCTGTTCCACGAATCCGTAATGCCCTCCACGGGTATTCTCCTGCATATAAGCATACAGTTCCTCTGTGGTAGCCGGCACTTCCTCATCCTTCATGTAGAGACGGTTATACATAAAAAGTAAGGTCTCATAATAGATAGGAAGCTGATAGACCGTTCCCTTATAAGTCGCCGCTTCGATCGTGTTATCCATATAGGCATCCAGTTCCTCTGCCGGAATGATATCCGTGATAGGCGACAGGATGCCCATTTCTGCATAGACACCTATCTTATCATGGGCAAAAAAGTACATATCCGGAGCTGCCTTAGGATCATTTCCTACCATTTTGAGAGCTTCTGTCAGATCACTCTTTTTCTCCAGTACTACATGGATCTGCGGCTCTAATTGGGCAAATTCCTCTTCCAGGACCTGCGTTACCGCATCTTCCTTGTCATGCCAGATGGTGATCGTAACTTCTCCGTCCGTCTTTTCGCCCTGCGCTGTCTGCTCCACCGTCTGGCTGCCACAGCCGGTCAGGCTGCCAATGGTCAGTCCTGCTGTCACGATCCATGCCCATGCTCTGTTCCGGATTCTTTTCTGATTTTTATTCTTCATATCCTGCACTCCTTTGATATGTACTTTCCTGCTGCTTGTTTTTATATCTTATTTCTGTGACTTTTTCTTTGAGACTGCTACTGCTGCGCCGCCTGCTGCCACCACTACCAGCACGCCGATCACGATGGGTACGACCGGAGTGGATTTCTCTGTATTCTCCGCTGCTTCGATTGTCGCTTCCACAGCTTCCGCAGGCTCTTGTGTTGCCACAGTTTCGTTCGTCTCTTCCAGCGCGATTTCTTCATAAGATACGGTGTAATCCTCCGGACCGTTTATCGTAAGCCAGATATCCTTACCGGTCTCTACGGAAATATCCGTCGTCTGCACACTTCCCTCATTCCCATTGACGATTATAGAATTCACCCAGCCGGGAACCTCCTTTACCAGCCAGCCGCCTTCGCCTTCCTCTAATGCCTCTCCGGGCCACGCTGCAAATGCGTTAGTGCCGTCCGGTGCCGACCATGCCCACAGACAGGGACCGTTCCAGTCTGCGGGAGCAGATACATGGATCGTCACATTGGGAGTTTCTGCCTGATCCGGGTTCTTATAGCTGAAATCGTAGCTGCCGTCGGCTGCTACCGTTACCCATAGTTCTGCGGGATCAATGGAGATATCCTCGGTCTGTACGCTTCCTTCGTTCGCATTGACAATGATGGAATTGACCCATACCGGAACCTTGATGCTGTACCAGCCATCTTCGCCTGCTTTCATCTCCGGGCCATGCCGCAAAGGCATTGGTGCCATCCGGTGCCGACCACGCCCACAGACAGGGGTTATCCCACGAGTCATCTACTTTTGCATGTACCACAAATTTCTCTACGTAAGCCGGTGCCTCTCCGGTAGTCTTGCTCTCATAAGAGATCTCTACGGTGTCCGCTGCACTCACCGTGATCCATGCTGCATTGGTATCCAGGATCTGCTCTTCGGTCTGCACGTTACCCTCATTGGCATTGATGATCACATGATTCGCCCATGCAGGAAGCCAGATATAATACCAGCCGTCATTAGCTGCATCTGCTTCCATCTCCTCGCCGGGCCATGCGGTAAACGCATTATTGCCGTCACTGTCCCATGCCCAGACGCAAGGGTCTGCCCAGTCCTCCGGCACCTGTACATAAAGCGCATTTCTCTCTTCTGTATTCTGTGTTGTTTCTGCATTTACCGTCATCGGCAGAATCCCGATCACCAGCAGAAGCATCATCAGAAATGATCCACAACGTCTTATCACCTTACCCATAATATCCTCTCTTTCCGATTCTACTTGTCTGTGTTATATTTTTGTAACCTTTCTGTCGTTTCAACCGTTTTAAAAAGTGCACTTTCCCTTGGGTTATTTTGATTATAACGTTGCTGTTTCCGGATGGTCAATTTGATTTTGGGTAATCGTTTTCCCTCTGCATTATTTATTTTTCACAGTTTCATTCTTTCTTTTTTGGCTGTTATTCACAAATATTTTTTAGGTTTCCTGCGTTTTCCTAAATATTTGTGAAAGTTTCACGAAAATGTTTCCTATGAAGTACCCATTAGAAACGTGCACCGCAAGGCGCAAACATAAAAGGAGATGGAAGTCTTTCGCTTCCATCTCCTTTGAGAATACTTTTATGCTATTTTTGTTACCTATTTTTACTTATTCCTACTTATTTCGCCTTGGGTGCGAACTTTTTTCTCAATACATACCACAGGGCACCTGCAATACATACAGAGGAGTAAGCACCGCAGATGATACCTACCATCAGAGGCAGTGCGAAATCACGGATGCTGGTCACACCCCAGATGTACAACGCACCTACCATTACCAGCGTGGTCAGGGAGGTAAATAAGCTTCGGGACAGTGTCTGGGTGATGCTGTGGTTTACAACATCCTGCAGATCATCCTTCTTGGTCATAACTGCCATATTCTCACGTACACGATCGAAGATTACGATGGTGGCGTTGATAGAGTAACCTACGATGGTCAGCAGACACGCGATAAAGGTATTGCTGACGGATACTCTTGCGAGTGCGTAGAAGGTGATCACTACCAGCACGTCATGGAGCAGGCAGGCAATACTGCTGACACCGAAACGGATATCGCTGAAACGGAAGCGGATATAGATCAGCATGCAGATGATTGCTACTGCTACCGCCAGGATCGTATCGGACTTCATCTCGTTACTGATGGTGGAGCTGATGGTCTCGGAGGTGATCAGCGTCTCATCCACACCAAAATTATCCACGAACATCTGATTCAGTGCCTGTCTCTGTCTCTGATCCACATCCAGAGAACCGGTCTTGAAGATAACTTCATTGGAGCCCTGTACGGTCTGGATCTGAACTGCACTGCCGGTGGTGCTCTCGATCAGAGGTACCATCTCGCTGTTGATCTCTTCCAGCGTATAGCTCTTATCAAAAGTGACAGTAGTTGCAGTACCGCCCTTGAACTCCAGGCTGTAATTCAGTGCATCACCGGTGTTCATCTTGTAGACACCCATGGTAATAAATCCTGCCAGGATCACTGCCAGAGACAGTCCGAAGAAGGTTCCCTTCTTGCCTAAGAAGTTCACTGTCTTGTGTTCCTTACCTACACCATACCACTTGGGATCCTTCAGTCCCAGTGCGTAGAAAGCTTTCATGATATACTTGGTCACTACCAGTGCGGTGAACATGGATAATACGATACCAAGTGCCAGCGTCTGTGCAAAGCCCTTTACGGTACCAGGTCCTAACAGCCACAGCACTGCTGCTGCGATCAGGGTAGTCACATTACCGTCGATGATAGCGGACAGTGCCTTGTCATAACCGATCTGCATGGCACTCTTAACAGTCTTGCCGGTTGCCAGTTCCTCACGGATACGGGCAAATACGATAACGTTGGCATCCACTGCCATACCGATGGACAGGATGATACCTGCGATACCGGACAGGGTCAGGGTCATGTCAAAGCCGTTCAGCAAAAGTACTACCAATGCCACATAAATGCCCAGTGCAATAACAGAAGCAAATCCGGGCAGGAAATATACTGCGATCATGAAAACAGCCACTACGATAAATCCGATCACAGCTGCTTTTAAGCTGGTGGAGATTGCTTCCACTCCCAGCTGTGCACCAACTACCTTGGAATGCAGCTCTTCCAGTTCCAGCTTCAGTCCACCGATACGGATGGTAGAAGCCAGGCTCTCTGCCTCTTCATAAGAGTTCATGGGAGAGATCTGTGCATTACCGTCGGAGAATACACCTTTTACGGAAGGAACACTTACAAAGGATCCATCATAATAGATACCCAGGGTCTCGCCCTTCTCGTAAGCATTCCTGGTAGCCTCTTCAAACTTTTTAGTACCTTCCTCCGTCATTACCAGGTCTACCGCATAGGTGGAATTGCCCATCGTCTGATCCTTGATAGAGCCTGCGGTAGCAGTCTTGACATCCGTACCCTCCAGCATGATGGATCCATCTGCCTTCAGTTCATCGATGGTCTTATTCAGAGCGTACGCATAGCTTGCATTGCCCTGTGCATCGGTCACTGCCTGCATAGAGTAGTTCGCATTGCCGTCCTTGTCTGTCTCTGCAATGAAATACAGGGAACCGGGACGTCCCAGTTCTTCCAGGATCTTGTTGGCATCTGTTACACCGGGGATCTCGATATTGATACGATCGGTACCCTCCTGGTATACAATAGCCTCTTTACTGTAATTCTCAACACGCTTCTGCAGCTTGGCAATAGTATCTGCCATATCCGTTGCATCCGGCTCTTCATCGCCTACCACCTGATAAGTGATGCTGACACCACCGGCCAGATCCAGTCCCAGACTGATGTCTGAAGCACTGGCAGTTCCTTCCGCATCTACGCCATAGAGATCCACATAGCCGACACCCAGCAGGACCAGAAGTGCGCAGAGCAGAATGATGATTGCTTTACTTTTTTTCATCTTTCCTTTGTCCTTTCTATTCTTCTGAAGCTTCTGCTGCTTCCGCAGCCTTCAGCATGATAGCACATTCGATACGTTTTCTCTGCAGCTCACAGCCGATGTCATACGCATCATTGATATTGCCATGGAAATTATAGGAGTTCGCAGCACATCCGCCGCTGCAATAGAACTTGGCAAAACACTTCTTACACTTGTCCTTTGCATAGACATTACAGCATTTGAACTCGTCGCGGATATCATCTCTTACCACACCGGTATCCACATTGCCCATGAGGAACTTCTCGTTACCCACGAACTGGTGGCAGGGATATAAGTCTCCCCAGGGAGTAACCGCCAGATATTCAGTGCCGGATCCGCAGCCGGAGAGTCTCTTGGCTACGCAGGGGCCGCCCTGCAGATCGATCATAAAGTGGAAGAAATTGAAAGCCTTGCCCTCTTTCTTACGCTTGATCATTTCTACTGCCAGTTTATCGTATTCTTCCTTTAAGATTGGAAGATCCTCTTCTCTGATGGCATAATCATCCGTAGGCTGTGCCACAACGGGCTCCACGGAGATCTGCTTGAATCCCAGATCTGCCAGATGCAGAACGTCCTTGGAGAAATCCAGATTATTGTGGGTAAATGTACCACGCACATAATAATTCATCTGGTCTCTGCTCTCCGCTACCTTTTGGAACTTGGGAACAATGATGTCATAGCTGCCCTGCCCGCCGCGGAAAGGACGCATCTTATCGTTGATCTCCTTACGTCCATCGATACTCAGCACGATATTACCCATTTCCTTATTTACGAACTCCAGGATCTCATCATTTAATAAGATACCATTGGTAGTCAGGGTAAAACGGAACTTTTTATTGTTGGGTTTCTCTAAGCTTCTGCCGTATTCTACCAGCTGCTTTACCACATCCCAGTTCATCAGGGGTTCGCCGCCGAAGAAATCCACTTCCAGGTTCACGCGGTTGCCGGAATTGGCTACCAGGAAATCCAGTGCCTTTTTTCCGACCTCAAAACTCATCAGCGCTCTTCTGCCGTGGTACTCACCCTCTTCCGCAAAACAATATCTGCAGGCAAGGTTACAGTCATGGGCAATGTGCAGGCACAGTGCCTTGACTACGGTCTGGCGCTTCTTAAAATCAAAAATATAATTCTCGTAAATATCGGGAGCAAACAGCTGTCCTGCCTTCTCCAGCTCCAAAACTTCGTCCACCGCTTCGGTGATCTCTTCCTGGGGATAGGGGATATTCGCAAGATTCAGTACAGCAGCTTTGATGGTGTCCGCATCCTTGATGCCTTCTGTCACCAGAGGCTCTACCAGTGGGATCATATCATACACAATATCATCTACGACATGAACGGAACCACTGTTCACATCCATAACGATATTATAGCCGTTGCTCTTATACTGGTGTATCACAGTTTTATTCCTCTTCTTTCTACTTCTTATTGCTTAAAACACATTAACATTAACTATTCGGAACCCCATTCGCAAAATCGTCCTCCGGACTTTCCTGAATAACATGCCTGCATGTTATTTGCTCATGTGGTTACTTCTCCGTATTTTGCCGGACGTATCTTCTTACATATGCAAGCATCCGACGAAGAATACGCTGTCAAATTCGGCTCCGAATAGTTAACAGAGAATAAGCAGCGACCTGAATCGCTGCTTACGTTAGTCTCTTCTCAATTTCATAGATTATTTAATCTTTTCACAACTCTGATTTCCTACTGTGCAGGAAGTCTTACATGCAGACTGGCAGGGAGTCTGGCACTCACCCCAGCCGCCCTTTTTCATGGATTCCTTTAAATCTCTGGTTGTTAAAGTCTTAATATGCTTCATTAAAAATAGCCTCCTTATGATTTCAAAGCGCCTATCGACGCCGGCGTGTATATAAATATGCAGACACGCGACTCATTTTTGCTCATTATATCATGTATTTGGCATTTGTAAAAGCTTTTTTTCTCAAAAAACGGTAAAAAAGCGGTAAAAGTCATTGTTACCTGCTTTTCACCCTAGCATTCCGCCCAGCGTTCCCCCTGCCACGCACAATACCATGGTAGTCCAGAAGGAATTGCCTAATGCGGTCTCCGGTGTCCTGATCAGCACCGACACCACCGCCAGGATCACAAAATATGCCGCTCCCATGAAAGCTCCCCATAGGAATTTCTGCTTTTCCATTCTTTTCCCTGCCAAAAGCCCCGCCGTAAAAGTAGTGGCTACATAGATGGTGGAAATTGCGATCGTCACTATACCTTCCGTCAGATGCAGTTTATACAATAAAAGTGCCAACAGACATAGAAGCAGCAATGTCAGCACATAAGATACCAGCAGGCATTTCGCCAGTGCCAGTACCGGAATGCCCTCTTTTCCTTCTCCTCTTTTTTCCATGTCATCCCTCCTTTTACCTATGTAAAATGTATATTCAAAGTCTTCGGAAAACTTGACAACTATTCCTGTCCTATTGTATATTGTTGCTTAATAACACATAAATAAGGCATAAGCCTGCTATTTTATTTTAAGAAGGAGTGAACTTTTTTGGATACCTCTGGTGTCATACAACTGATTTCTATTATTGTTCTTATTTTTCTGTCCGGCTTTTTCTCTTCCGCCGAGACTGCACTGTCCACGGTGAACCGTGTGCGAATGCGTTCTTTGGAGGAAGAAGGCAACAAGCGTGCTGCACGCGTCAATAAAATTCTGGATAATTACAGTAAAATGATCAGTACCATTCTGATCGGTAATAACATTGTAAATCTGACGGCATCTTCCCTTGCAACAACTTTAGCTATGCGCATTAATCTGGCTGTAGGTATCGCAACCGGTATTTTAACTATTGTCGTATTACTCTGCGGTGAGATCGTACCGAAGACCTGGGCGGTTCTGTGTTCTGAAAAGCTGGCACTGTCCTACTGTAATATCATATACCTGCTGATGCAGGTACTCACACCGGTTATTATCGTGGTAGACCTGCTCTCCCATGGCATTATGAAACTGTTACATATTGATCCGAATAAAAAAGCCAGTGCCATGACAGAAAGTGAACTGAAGACCTATGTAGATGTCAGCCACGAGGATGGCGTCATTGAATCCGAAGAGCGAAAGCTGATCTACAATGTGTTTGATTTTTCCGATGCTCATGCCAAGGACATCATGATCCCCAGGATCAATATGGTAACGGTCAGTCTTGATGCTACCTATGATGATGTACTTGCAGTGTTCCGGGATTCCATGTACACACGGCTTCCGGTCTATGAGGATGATAAAGACAATATTATCGGTCTCATCAACATCAAGGACTTTATCCTGACGGAGGATCAGAGTGCTTTCCATGTAGGAAATATCTTAAGAGATGCTTATTATACTTACGAATATAAAAAGATTGCCGATCTGATGTACGAGATGCGGGAAAAGACCACGAATGTCTCTTTCGTATTAAATGAGTACGGTGCTACCGTAGGTATGATCACTTTAGAGGACTTACTGGAAGAAATCGTCGGTGAGATCCGTGACGAATATGACGAAGATGAAGAAGAACTGATCCAGAAGATGTCCGACGACACTTATCTGGTAGAAGGCAGCATGAAGCTGGACGATATTAACGATGCTCTCGGTACCGATCTGACCAGTGAAGACTATGATTCCATCGGCGGTCTGATCATCGACTGTCTGGATCGTCTGCCGGAGGACGGTGAGGAAGTCACCCTGGAAAACGGTATTCATCTGAAAGTACAGGGCATCGACCAGAATCGTATTGTAAAGGTATTGATGACGATACCGGAAGTTCCCGAAGAACATGATGCCGGCACCGCCGAGATTTCGGAAGATCACGAATAGCACACGGACAAAGCTTTCTTCTTTGTTGGTCCATGAGTAATGAAAGGAAAAATGATGTCACAGGATAAAAATACAGAAAACAAGAAAACAAAAATGACTTCCAAACAGATCTTCGCGATCGCAGGAATCGTTGTGCTGGTGCTGTTGTATGTCGTAACACTGTTAGCAGCGATCTTCGACAGTTCCGCCAGCCACGCACTGTTCGCCACCTGCCTGTTAGCCACGGTAGCCATTCCTCTTCTCATTTGGATCTACACCTGGATGTTCGGGAAGCTGACGAACCGCTCCACCTTCGCAGATTTCTATCCGGAGGATAAGAATAAAGACAAGTAAATTGAGAGTTACGAGCCATGCAAAGTCAAAACAGAAACAGCGATCTGGG
>ENA-OPSC01001594-OPSC01001594.1-human-gut-metagenome-genome-assembly--contig:-NODE-1594-length-10372-cov-2.083842_pt1 | contig 10372 bp, 9 predicted proteins | sample MGYA00241800_ERZ501891 | MGnify/ENA primary metagenome ERZ501891 (study PRJEB25962, sample SAMEA2042407) | human gut metagenome | biome: human gut; feature: human-associated habitat; material: faeces...
TGCCTGGCAAACTCTTCCGCATTCATAAACATTGGACAGGCTCTTTTGCAGGAGTAAATAGTTTTCCTTGTAACTATCATCCGTCTGTGTATCTGTAAAGGATTGGAAGATGTCGTAGTCATTCACGGTCCAGTCCATGCGTGCTGCAAAGTCGTTCTGATAAGCCTCGCGCCAGCGCCATATCGTGGCCTTGTTGCTTGTGTGCCATGAGCCGTCGCAGCCCATCACCTCGTCTTGCGCGTCGGTCCATATCGGTCTTGTCTCAGGCTCAATAAACCAGCGCTCCGTGCGCGGCTGATACAGTTCGTAGCGTCCGCCCCAGCTGCCCCAGTCGGGATGCTCGGCACAGCCCAGTCCGTTGTCAATGAGATACATAAACGTGGGCGAGTCGCCCTCCATCAGAAACTTCATGTAGGGATACTGCTTGCCCAGCTCGCCCTTGCTGCGTATGTGCTCGTCGAGCCACGGATTGTCAACTATGCTGAAGTCGGCTCCGGCAAAGCGGCCGTGAAACTTGTCGCCGCTGATGCCGCTCCATGTGGCGTAATGGTATCCGCCAAGGCGATGGAAGCCCGGACTGACGATATAGAACAGGTCCTTGAACGTCTTTCTTATCCACACGCCGCTGTCGTCCTGGTCTGAAATGGCATACACGCGGAGCTTCGACACAAAAGCCTTAAGCTCGCTCTCGCTGCGCGTGGCCTTAACCTTCCACAGTGCCTGCGCCAGACAGTTGGGGCCGCCCCACACAAGCACCCACACCGGACGGCTGTCGCTGCGGTCTACGGCCTTGATTATCAGTTCGGAGCCTTCAGAGTCCATGCCCTTGCCCACGGCGTGCATGCCGTAGTCGGGGCGTCCCTCCTTTATCACCGACAGCAGATAGCCGGCCGAAGGATAGCCCTTCTCGTGCTTCAGCAGATTGTCTCTCACCTTGCCGTATGCCGTCACAATCTCGCGTATGCGCCATGCTGCCGTCTCCTTCTTCTGATGCACCGACGTTGTGGCAACAAGTCCCTCAACGTCCCACTGGTTAGAGTATGTCAGGAAGCGCACCATCGACATTGCGTCGTCTGGCTCGTTCTCAATGTCCGTAAGCACTATCACGCGGGGCTTGCCTGCATTGCCTTTACCTGCCGCGAAAAGCCTCAGCGGCTGAAGCACGGCAATGACAACAAACAGTAATGTAATCTTGATTTTCATGATATTAATATTTTCCGATTTTTAAATTGTAGATTATGTTCTGCTAATATAACATTTTTTGCGGCGAGGCACGCAACGCAAAGCACAAATAGCAGTCGAATAATCAAAAATCAATATATCTGAAAGCCGCAGACATTAATCTCAAAGTTTTAAAAAGCAATAAAAAACAACGGTTTATTGCGCCATGTATAATAAAAAAGCTAATTTTGCACGACGACACGCAGTTGTTATCATAACAACATTCTGACCTACATGGCAAGTATCCTTATAGTTGAAGACGACCTTACATACGCAACCATGATGCAGACATGGCTGCGCAAAAAGGGTTTCACGGTTGAGAGAGCAAGCTCCGTAAGCGCCGCGGCACGGGCCGTGACCGACAGCACGGGCTTCGACCTCATACTGTCTGACCTCCGTCTGCCCGACCACGACGGTCTGTTTCTGCTCAACTGGCTGCGCAAGAAGAACATGCAGACGCCCTTCATCGTGATGACGAGCTATGCCGAAGTGCAGAACGCCGTGCTGGCCATGAAGTCGGGAGCGTGCGACTATATAGCCAAACCCGTGCAGCCCGACATTCTGCTGCAAAAGATAAACGACGCGCTCGACAGCACAACACAGCAGCAGCCGACACGGCAGGTGCCACACATACAGCAGCAACATCAGCAGCCCACGACAACAATGCGGCGGCAGAACAGAAGCCGCACACGGCCGCCAAGAAATACATAGAAGGCACGAGCGAGGCTTCGCGCCAGCTCTACGACTACGTAAACCTCGTTGCGCCAACGCCCATGTCGGTGCTCATTCTCGGAGCCAGCGGCACGGGCAAAGAGTATGTTGCGCGCCGCATTCACAGCCAGAGCAGCCGCGCCGGCAAGCCCTTCTTTGCGCTCGACTGCGGAGCCATACCCAAGGACGTGGCGGCCTCTGAGTTCTTCGGATACACCAAGGGAGCCTTCACAGGCGCCACTACCGACAAGCGCGGAGCCTTTGAGGAGGCCAACGGCGGAACGCTGTTCCTCGACGAGGTGGGCAACCTGACCTACGACGTGCAGGTGCAGCTGCTGCGTGCCCTTCAGGAGCGCAAGGTGCGCCCGTTAGGCTCGCCCAAGGAGATAAGCGTGGACATCCGACTGGTGTGCGCCACCAACGGCAACCTGGCGCAGCTCGTGGCCGACGGAAAGTTCCGCGAAGACCTTTATCACCGCATCAACGAGTTCACCATATATATGCCCGAACTTAAAGACCGCGGCGCCGACCTGTTTCTGTTTGCCGACCTCTTTGTCAGTCAGGCCAACGAGGAGCTGGAACGCAACGTGGCGGGATTCGACGACAAAGCGTCGGAGATGCTTGCGCGATACAGCTGGCCGGGCAACCTGCGCGAGCTTAACAACGTGGTGAAGCGTGCCACCCTGCTTACGCGCGGCTCATACATCGGCACCGAAGAGCTGTCGAAGGCCATGACGCGCCCCGTGAGACAGGAGCCAACAGCCCTGCACGACGAACAGACCGAACGACAGCGCATAATAGACGCCCTGCGCGCCACCGGCGGCAACAAGACCAAAACAGCCCAGCTGCTCGCCATAGACCGTAAGACGCTGTATAACAAGATTCAGAAATATAACATCGAGGCGTAACGGGGCATTTGCCAATTGAGAATTGAAAATGGAGAATTGAAAATTATGATTACTCTTGTGGCGGTTAAAAGGGGGATGATTTTAAGGCTACAAGTTTCACATATTAGTCAACATAATTCATACTGAAGATTTGCATAGTCAACTTAACTCTATACATTCAGCAAAAACATCGTAACATGATCAGGAGAATAATTATTGCAGGTTTGGCCTTAATGTGCATCGTGCCATACACGGCTAAGGCGGACACAACTCTGAGCGAAAGAATATATATACTTTCTTCGATATGGAAAGAAATAAGCAACAACTTTGCATTTCCTGAGAAATTCAAGGAGACTAATCCTGACAGTCTTTACAGATGCTATCTTACTAAGGTCTTGAATGCCGAAAGCGAACAGGAGTTTTCGGACTTAATGACGCAGTTCATGGCTCACTTCAACGAGGGACACACGCGATTTAACGACAGCAACATCATACGCTACAGGGTGCCGCTGATATTTACGTGGGCAGGAGACAAACTGCTGATAACCAACACAACAAGGCAGTTAAAACCGCTGTTGCCTATTGGCAGCGAGATTAAGAAGGTGGACGGCCTGACGCTCGACGAATATCTGCAAAGGCATGTCTATCCGTATGTTTCGGCTCCCAACATGGAATGGAGAAAGAGAAAGGCTCTCGACATATTCCTTACAGACAAGGAAGGCGCGGAATATCATATTGAGATAACAACTCCTAAGGGCAAGACCATAAACACAAAGCTCATGACAAGCATAAGGAACTACGACGACACTGACGACTGGAGCATCAGGCGCGACACGGCAAAATGCCGCATAAAGAAGCTGCCAGGCAACATCATGTATATGAAGATGAGCACGTTCACGTTGCCCGGCACAATAAAAAGCGCTTTTGAGAATAACCTCTCTGATTTCTTGTCTGTCAAAGGCGTGATATTCGACATACGCGGAAACCGAGGAGGAACAGACGAGTCGTGGCACAACATAATAAGACATATCGCCGACAGAAACACTAACATATTCGACGGCTTAAAGATTATGACAAGAGTGGCTAACACGGCTTACGAGATGTACGGCAAAAATGTCAGCCAACTGGCCGACTACTATAACGGCGTGGCCATGCAGCCCGTTCAGGAAGGCTGGTTCGTGATGAAGAACAACACGCCCGACTCGTTGAAAATAACCGCCCCCGTTATAATTCTTGTTGACGGATTTACGGCATCGGCAGCCGAAGACTTTGCCGCAACAATGAAGAACCTGTCGCTCGGCAAGATTGTAGGCACGCCGACAGCGGGCGTGATAAGCAGTCCTAAATTCTGCAACTGGGGGCACGGCTACTCGTCGCTGATAGCAGAATGCCGCTTCACCAATCCCGACGGTTCCGATATTATCAACTCCGGCATACAGCCTGACGTCTGCGTAGAATATACCGAAAGCGACGCACTGGGCAAGACCGACTCGGCACTAACGGCTGCGCTGAAGATGCTGAAAGGCAAAAAATAGAACAAGACATCATCCCCTATCAAAATAAAATCATGATTATGTCCGTTTTGCTCAGTCATTATATGGCATAGCAAAACGGACATAACGCAATATATAAAGAACATTTATTTTATTATATGGCGCTAAGCATGCCGCTCTTTTTGCCGCTGCGGCCTGAGCATCAGCCACACGCCCGACATACACAACAGTCCTACGCTCAGCAGCGTAAACCATATGCAGCGCTCATTGCCCGGAATGCGCACGTCGTAGGGGTTATCCGGATTATACAGCACCTCAATGCTGTCGCCTTCACTGCGAAATGGCAGATAGCATTTCTCCGATATATACGTCTTGCCGTAGCGCTCTGTCTCGTAGCTTATGCGCATCTCCCAGTGCGTACGTCTCTTCCGGTGCCGGTATTCTCTCTTATAGCTGAGCTTGTCTATCACGCCGGTGGCATGGTCCAAAGCGCCTGAAGCCTTCGACAGCGACACAAGCCCGTAGATGCCTCCGCCGAGCATGAGCAGTCCTACGACAAAGAGCAAAAGACAAATAACCTTATTGCGAGACGACACGGCACATCTCCCTTCCGTTCCCTGCTCCGAATATCGTTTATCTGTTGTGTATTTCATAATCTAATCATTTCTGCTACAAAGATAGCCAAAGGCGAGAGCAACGACAAATAAAAAACAACAAAGTTTTTTCATTTGGCACTGCCGAGCCGCACACTATCTTATCTAAAGATAGCCAAAGGCGAGAGCAACGGCAAATAAAAAACGGCAAAGTTTTTTCATCTGACTTTGCATTAAAATTATTATATTTGCAACAAAACAAACATCAGACAAAGAATAATGAAAATATATAATATATGCTTCAGCCCGACGGGCGGAACCGAAAAGGTGGCTGGATCTATTGCCGCAAAGCTCGGCAGCGACATAGTAAACATTGACCTTACCGACCGCAAGGCCGACTTTAAGGGCGTTGCTCTCAACGGCGACGACGTGGCCGTGATAGCCGTGCCGTCGTATGGCGGACGCGTGCCTGCACCGGCAGCTGAGCGCATAACGCAGATAAGCGGCAACGGCGCAAGGGCCGTAATAGTATGCGTATACGGCAACCGTGCCTATGAGGACACTTTGGCCGAACTGCAAGACTGCGCCCTGAAGGCAGGATTCAGCGTCGTAGCTGCCGTGGCTTATAGTCCGCCGATATGCCGCCAATCGCCCCGACCAGGACGATTATACCGCACTTAACAAATTTGCCGAACAGATAGCCGCCAAGCTGAACAGCAACGACTCTGCCACGCCTGCAATACCCGGCAACAGACCATACAAGAAGGCCGGAAACATAGGCTTCGTGCCCCGCCCCACAGGCCAATGCACAAGCTGCGGACTGTGCGCCTCCAAATGCCCGACAGGCGCTATCAGCACAGACAACCCTGCAAAGGTGGACAAGAAGACCTGCATATCATGCATGCGCTGCGCCGCCGTATGTCCTCATGGCGCAAGGAAGGTGAACAGACTGCTACTCTCTGCAGCAAACATAATGCTGAAGAAAGTATGCTCAACAAGAAAAGAATGTGAGCTTTATCTCTGACATCACAGGGCGTATGACTGTTTCCGGCATCTCACTTACAAGATTCCCTACCCCTGACAGCGACACCTATTTGTAAACTTTCTTCATATTTCCCCGACCGTTTGACGCTCTCAGAGCACGCATGCTCTTCGCCATGCTGCGATTTTGGGCAGAAAAGGGCAAAAAACGGGGCGTTTTGTTAAGACACTGACTGACAGGAAGTTGCAGCAAATAAACGTGAAAAACAGAAGTGTTAAAAAACATAACCGGCCCACTTACGCATAAAAAGTGGCCCGTTTACGGATGAAAAGGTGCCATTTCCGAGGCTCAAACTTATGATTTCAGGCCCAGAAATGGCTGATTTTAGTGGCATTTTTCGGCTTATCTGCAAACGTATGTTAATGAAGTAACGTTCTTACTGCCATTTCATTAACATACGTTTACTTTTTATTTTCCAGATTGAAAAATATTTTTGTCATAAGTTTTTACCGCCATCTCCACGCCTCATTTAAACTATGAAATAAAAAGTGCCTATGAAAAATCTAACCAAAATCAGCTCAATATAAAAAATACAGACCGAATACTAATAACCGATTTTGGTTAAAAAATTTTTCATTATTTTGCGTTATCTTTTGTTTATATTTATATTTTTATTTAATTTTGTCGACGAACTAATATATCTGTTACCTCCGGTGAAGCTGAACACAGTTCACTGATAACGGCGGGCATAAGGTCCTGCTGGTGACAGAATGTGGTCGGGGCCTCAAGTGCAAGGCCCATCAGGCTAACACCGGATAAGGTATACAATTTACTTATTTTGCATATTAAAGACATTTACCTGCAACTTGTTACTAACTTAAAGATATTTACAGGCATAAGCTTTGTTATCTGAGAATTGAGCAAACATTTCCTGACGGGTGTGTCTTTTAATTATGTATTTAGCGCTTAACCGCAATACGCTAAGACAAAATGTGCTCGTTGTCTAATGAGAACACCCGGCGAGGCGGGCAAACCTCAAACACCGGATTTGCCTCCGATGTGTCCCCCAGAACGTGTAAATCAGCTAAAGGGGTGTCCCCCCGTAGTGTCCGGAGACAAAGTGCCGACCCGCCCGACAAGCCCGACCAGGAGGCTGTGTGGTTCCTGATGAGGGCTGCATACGGACAGGAGAGAAAAGCCAAAGACATACTTGAGGCGGAAAACATAGAAGTGTTCCTGCCTGTAACCAACAAAATGCGCATAATAGGCGGCAAGCGCAAGCTGATAACAGAATCGTTGATACCCAACTTTCTGTTTGTACACACCACCGAGAGAATGATAAGAAAATACGTGGGAAGCCCCGGGCTCAGTTTTCTTCATCACTATTATATCCCCAACAAAGACGAAAACGGCTGTCCGATAGGCAAAAGCGGAATAAAGCCGCTCATAGTTCCCGACGACCAGATGGAGTCTTTCCTCAAATGGTATGAAACTGAAGACGAGAACAAGATGTTCATCTCCGACACTGAGAGCGACATATCCAAGGGGGACAAGGTGAAGATAATAAGCGGTAAGTTTACCGGATTCAGCGGCTTTGTCTGCCGCGTAAAAAGGCAAACCCGCGTGGGGGTAACCATCAATGGCTTCGGCACGATAGTGACGGCATACGTCCCGAAGGCATTTTTACAAAAAGTCACAGAACAGTAAAGAAACAAATTATATCTACAGCAAATATATTTTAAACAGATATGGATATCTTAATCGGTAAATTTGGTAATCAGCCATTTAAACTGACCGAACCAAGCATAAGCCGCGAGCATGCCTTGTTTCATCTTGACGAGGCCACCGGCAAAATGACCCTTAGAGACAACAACTCGACCAACGGCACATGGATAATGTCGGCCAGCGGCAGCTTCAAGCGGCTTACGGGCGAGGTTCCGGTGAGCCTCAACACGCTTGTGCGCCTCGGGGCAAGACACACCTTCCGCATAAAGGAGCTTATGGCGCAGCAGCCGCCCAAGACCGACGACGCCGTGGACATAAGCGAGCTGCGCAACATCTACGAGACCTACAACCGCAACAAGATGTCGCTCGAGGCCAAGACGTCGAACATAATGATGATGAGGATGGCGTCGCTGTCGCTGGGAAGTATCTTTGCCATACTGCTGACGATGCTTCTGCCCAAGGACTTTGCAGGCGACACCACCGCCAGCGCTGCCATCAAGGTGGCAGGCAGCATCATAGCCATAGGCTTCTCGTGGATCATAGTTGACGTGAAGAACCGCAGCCTCATACAGCGCAAAGACCAGAACGAGCGCTTTTTCAGGAAGAAATACTGCTGCCCAAAGTGCGGATACCACTTCGGCACAAAGCTCTATGAGAACATCCTGGCCGAGGGCAAATGCCCCAACAGCAGCTGCAAGTGCAAGTTCAAGGGAAAATAACAACCTTAAAAAGACATCATATTATGAAACACACAAGCATGATTAAGCTGATATCGCTGTCGCTGATGCTACTGCTGGCTGCAGCGGCATTTCCGCAGAAGACCTACGTGGTGTCGGTCGGCATAGGCGAGTACAAGTATCCGCAGGTGGCCCCGCCCCTGCCCTGCTCGGTGGGCGACGCCCGTGCCGTGTCGCGTTTCTTCTACAAATACAACGGCAGCAGCGTGTTCATGCTGCTCAACTCCAACGCCACGCGCGACCACATACTGAGAGTGCTCAAGTCGGAGTTTGCCAAGTCTACGCCCAACGACGAGATAATCTTCGTCTACAGCGGCCACGGCGTGCAGGGCGGACTTACCACCTACGAGACCAAAGACGCCTCGAGCCTCATCACATACAACGAGATACAGAACATCATGAAGTCGGCCAAGGCTCGCCGCAAGGTGATTCTGGCCATGGCATGCTATTCGGGAGGACTAACGCTGAAGAACAGCAACGGCGGCAGGACGCCGCAGCGCAGCACGCAGAAGACAAGCGTGATGCTCTACACGTCGAGCCGCGCCAACGAGGTTTCGTGGGAAAGTCCCGACATGACCAACTCATTCTTCATCAGCCGCATACTCGAGGCCTTCAGGGGCGCCGCCGACAGGAACGGCGACAGGAAGGTTACGGCGCGCGAGCTGTTCAACTATGTCAACCCGAGAGTAATCAGCGACACTGAAGGCCAGCAGCATCCGCAGATGTGGGGTAAATTCGACGACAGCATGGTGGTCGTTTACGTAAAATAAAAACAACTATAGCAACAATGATAATAAAATGTCCATACTGCGGCCGGCGATTCGAGCTTCAGCGCCGTCCGCCCGAAACATTCTGCTGTCCCAAATGCTCATACAAGGTGCCGTTCAGCGTGATACTGCAGGAGCAGCACTCTGAGAAGACCATGGCAGCGCCGGCATCAGGCGCCCCCGTTACGGCAGGAGGCGAGCCCCAGGGACTGCCCACGTCGGTAATCAACGGACAGGGAGACAAGACGGTGGTGGTAGAGGGCCTCAACAGCGGTCTGAAGACAAGGCTCATACCCGAACTGCAGCAGAAAAGCAAGGGCATACTGCAGGTGAGCTTCCAGGGCATGAGCTTCGGCACTATTAGCCTGCCCCACGGCAACTACTACAACCTGGGACGCAAGAGCTCTGACAGCACCGCACAGATAAAGATAACACCCGACATAGCCATGAGCCGCATACATGCAGGCATGCGTACCGTGAAAACGCCCGCAGGGCAGATTGTCTACCAAATAACATCCGTGAAGACAGAAAACCCCGTATACGTCAACGGGCATGCCATACCCAAGGGCAAGGCTTACAGCCTGAAGACGGGCGACATGATAAAGATGGGCGAAACCCTGATGAGGTTTCAAATGGTGTAAACACTGAACAACGATAGATTATGTCACAGAACAAGACAATAGTACCGGGCGTCGACTACGACAATCCCAGAAGCAGCGAGTATGACGAGGCAGCGTTCAGCAGCCTCTACACACGTTCGGGCAACGACGACAACCGCACGTGCATAGCCGGCGCGCAGGGACAGGGCTTCCAGGCACAAAGCGCGTCAGGCACAGCCGTGGCCGACAGAGACACCCGGCAGATAACCATGCAGAACCGCGTGATAGTGGGCTGTCTCTTCTCCATATCCCACGGACTGCTTGGCGAGATGTTCCCGCTCTATCTCGGACGCAACGCCATAGGGCAGGCTGCCGGATGCGACGTGTGCCTAAGGGAGAAGACCGTGTCGCCCGAGCACGCCATACTCTACATACGCAAGGAGGGCAACCCCGTGCGCTTCAACATGACCATAACAGACTACAACTCGGCCAACGGAACCGAAGTGAACGGCACCGACGCCAGATATAACACTCTGACCGTAAACGAGAACGACGTCATAAGCATAGGCAGACACTACAAGCTGCTCGTAAAGACATTCAACGTGGAGGAGGCCGGCCTCTTTGAGGACGAAGGCTTTGAGGAGACAGGCATGGCGG
>ENA-OPSC01001634-OPSC01001634.1-human-gut-metagenome-genome-assembly--contig:-NODE-1634-length-10165-cov-3.592186_pt1 | contig 10165 bp, 7 predicted proteins | sample MGYA00241800_ERZ501891 | MGnify/ENA primary metagenome ERZ501891 (study PRJEB25962, sample SAMEA2042407) | human gut metagenome | biome: human gut; feature: human-associated habitat; material: faeces...
CGGTCTTCCATATCAGATGCATAAATATACACACGAAGCAGCTGATTATCATCTTTCAGGATCTGGTCTGCACATCTTCCCACAAAAATACATGGACCTTCCTGTGCCAGGCGCTTCACTGTCTCTTTCTGCGCATGAAACATCTTCTCCGGAATCGTCAGGCGTTTTTTATCCTGCGATTCTTCCGACATCATTACTCCGATTGCATAGAGAAGACTGGTCTTGCCTTTAAATTCATTGATGATTTCCTGGCTGATTCCATGCCTCTCTGCTTCCTTCAGCAAAAGCTTACTGTCGTAACAGGGAACTCCCATTTTTTCTGAAAGCAAAGCTGCAATGTGTCTTCCACCGCTTCCATACTGTCTGCTGATCGTGATTGTTTTCATAGGGCACCACTCCTTTCAGCTCATCTGCCTGAAAAATGAATTGTTATTTTTTTATCTATATGATAGATTATAAGAATTTTCGAATATTTTTGCAATATCCATTAATTTTTTCATAACATTTCACAATTTTGAGCCAAAGGATTTAGTAATATTATCAATATAGATTCTTAACCTTAAATTCACGCTCTGCTTCTCTTCTCTGGTCTTTCTTTGCGATATCCTGTCTCTTGTCATAAAGTTTCTTGCCTCGAGCCATTCCAATTTCCACTTTTACCAGACTGTCTTTGAAATAAACTTTCAGAGGTACTAAAGTTAACCCTTTTTCTTTGAGCTTTGCTTCAATCTTATTGATCTCATATCTGTGAAGCAGAAGCTTACGGATTCTCAGCGGGTCTTTGTTGAAAATATTGCCTTTTTCATAAGGGCTGATATGCATTCCGTAGATGTAAACCTCTCCGTTCTCTACACGGATAAAGGATTCCTTGATGCTGCATTTGCCCATACGCAGGGATTTTACTTCTGTTCCTGCAAGGGCAATACCGGCTTCATAAGTATCTTCTATAAAATAATCATGAAATGCCTTTTTATTATTGGCAATCAGCTTCATTCCTTTTTTCTTTGCCATAATATCCTCCAAGCCATTTTTATTTAATTCTCTTCTTCATCATTCCAGATATCAGCAACCAGCTCAAAATCTACTGTTTTGAGCATTTTATCTGCATCTGCCACACGGACACGGACTTTATCTCCCAATTTGTAGACTTTCTTTGTCATCTCTCCGCGGAGTTCGTAGGTTTCCTGGTCGAAGATATAGTAGTCATCCCGCAGAGTGTTGACATGTACCAGACCTTCTACTGTATTTGGGAGTTCTACGTAAAGCCCCCATCCGGTAACGCCTGAGATAATTCCCTCGAATTCCTCTCCCAGATGGTAGGACATATATTCTGCTTTCTTCAGCTTGTCTGATTCACGCTCTGCCTCATCTGCGCGGCGTTCGCATACACTGGACTGCCTCGCAACTTCATCAAGGATTTCAGCATAGTGTTCGGTTCTGCCTTCACGCATCAGTCTGCCTCGTAAGTTATCCTTAATGATCCTGTGGATCTGCAGATCAGGATATCTTCTGATCGGAGATGTAAAATGGCAGTAATATTTTGCTGCCAGTCCAAAGTGACCGCTGCATTCTGTTGTATATTTCGCCTGTTTCATGGAACGCAGCACCAGACGGCTGATCATTGCTTCATTCGGAAGCCCTTCGATACTTTCGATGATTTGCTGAATTTCTTTTGGAGTGATCTCTTCTTTTGCTTTCTGAATCTTCACACCCTGATTGTGAAGTAATGTCAGAAGACTCTCCACTTTCTCCGGATCCGGGTTATCATGGGTTCTGTATACAAACGGAATCTCTTCTGTGCAGTATTCCTGTGCCACAGTCTCATTTGCCATCAGCATGAAATCTTCAATGATTTTGGTTGCCACATTTGCTTCATATGGCTTAACATCGATTGCTTTTCCTGCTGCATTAAGAATAATCTTGCTCTCCGGAAAATCAAAGTCAATGGAACCCCTGTGATGACGGCTGTTTCGTAAGATTCCGGACAGTTCTTTCATCATAAAGAACATCGGGATAAGTGCATCATACCGTTTCTTTGCTTCTTCGTCTGTGTCCTCAAGAATGTTCTTTACATCAGTATAGCACATTCTCTCATTTACGTTAATCACTGTTTCCGCGATCTGATGGGAAACTACCTTACCCTTTTCGTTAATGTCCATCAGGCAGCTCAACGCCAGTCTGTCCTCTCCCTGATTCAGAGAACAGATTCCATTGGAAAGACGTTCCGGCAGCATTGGCACAACGCGGTCTGCCAGATAAACACTGGTTCCACGTTTCAGTGCTTCCCTGTCCAGAGCACTGTTATACTGTACATAGTTGCTTACATCTGCGATATGGACTCCCAGATGATAGATATCCCCTTCTTTTGTCAGGGAAATCGCATCATCCAGGTCTTTGGCATCTTCGCCATCAATAGTGACTGTCTGCAGATGTCTCAGATCCAGCCTTCCATCTCTGTCTGCATCCAGCACATGATCCGGAACACGCTGAGCCTGCTTCATTACTTTCTCAGGAAATTCACTTGGGATTCCGAAGCTCTTGACGATTGCCAGGATATCTGTACCCGGTGTTCGGATATTTCCCAGATTCTCCTTAATTTTTCCTTCAGGATTCTTATTTCCGGAGCCGTAATCTGTGATCACCGCGATTACTTTATCACCATTTTTAATTCCTGCTGCTTCTTTTCTCGGAATGAAGATATCTTTGGAAAATTTCGGATTATCACTGATCACAAAACCGAAATCCCGATTTAACTGATAAGTTCCTACAATTTCAGGCATACCACGCTCCAGAACCTTCACAACTACGCCTTCCTGGCGTTTTCCCTCTTTTTTGTCATCTCTGATGATGATCCTTACTTTATCCTGATGCATGGCTGTTCCTGTATCACTTTCAGGAATAAAGATATCCTCATCCTGCCCTTCAATTTCTACGAAGCCGAAACCTTTGGGATGTCCGATGAATGTTCCCTCAGCCTGGATTCCCTCCGGCTGCTCTTTTTTATTTTTATCTTTCTTCTTTCTGCCATACTCTGATCCGTATTCTTCTCTTCGGTCATCGTAATAACGGTCATCTTTTTTCTTTTTCCATTTTCCTTTGACCTTTTCATATCTGCCCTTGCGGTCTACAGATACCTTTCCTTCCTCGCAAAGTTCGTCCAGAACATCATACAGCTCTCTTTTCTCTTCTTTTGAAAGTCTCAGAAGAGAAGAAATCTCGCGGAGTCTCATTGGCTGATAAATAGGATCTCCCATCAGTTCCAGGATAAACTTTTTTCTTCTGTCCATATCTTTTTTACTCATATTACTCCTCACAGCCTCCGCAGAGGACTTTTATCTGATTCAGCTCTTTATGACACAAAAAACACTCTTGCACATAACAAGAGTGTTTCAAATTTCTTTTCTGATTAACCAAGCATATTTAATGCTACAGAAATTACAAAAAATAAAGTTCCCATAATAGTGGTTGCCTTAACAAGTCCGCCCTCCATGGAACGACCTTTGTTCTTACCCCAGTATGTTTCTGCTGCTCCGGCGATAGCACCAAGTCCCTGCTGCTTACCTTCCTGCATAAGAACTACTACTGTAAGAGCGATGCAATCTATTATGAAAATGACACTCAGAATGATCTTAATAATCTGCACTTCGTTACACCTCCTAATCAACTGAGTTTCATTGTAACATAGCCGGATGGGGATTTCAACCACAATTCAGAGTTTTTGTCAGGTTTCTTAACAATTTTTTTCATTTTCTTTAAAAGGATTTTCATACACTGCCAGTTCTCCCAATGCCTCATGGATACGAAGAAGCTGATTATATTTGGCATTTCGGTCCGAACGGCAGGGTGCACCTGTCTTAATCTGGCCGGCACCTGTGGCAACTGCCAGATCTGCGATAAATGAATCTTCCGATTCTCCTGATCTGTGAGAAATTACTGCCCTGTATCCCGCTTTCTGTGCCATTTCCACTGCATCCAATGCTTCTGAAAGTGTTCCTATCTGGTTTAATTTTATCAGAATGGCATTTGCCGCTCCCAGTTTGATACCACATGCAAGACGTTTGATATTCGTGACAAACAGATCATCACCTACGAGCTGTATTTTGTCTCCCAGTCTTTTTGTCATCTGTTTCCAGCCTTCCCAGTCATCTTCCTCAAGTCCATCTTCAATGGAAACAATCGGGAACTTCTCTGCAAGTTTTTCATAATATTCTATCATCTCGCCGGAATCCCTGAGAACTTCTTCCCCTTTCATTTTTCCTTCTCCGGGGAAAACATAAACGCCTCTTTCTTCATCGTACAGTTCACTTGCCGCAGCATCAATTGCAATGCTGATATCCTTTCCGGGTTCATACCCTGCCTTTTTTACTGCTTCCAGAATCACTTCCAGGACGCTTTCTGAATCGGAAAGATCCGGTGCGAAACCTCCCTCATCCCCGACTGCTGTTGACAGACCTTTTTGTTTCAGGATAATTCTGAGAAACTGGTATACTTCCGCACACATTCGGATCGCCTGCTCCATATTTTCCGCTCCCGTCGGCATGATCATGAATTCCTGTAAATCCACCGTATTGTCAGCGTGACGTCCCCCTTGTGTCAAGCTAATGACACAAAATTTTTGTAATTTGTCCATCATCACTTCAACTGCAGATTTTCTGCACCTGCTCTACATACTTCACCAGCTCATCAGCAAAATTCCATTCAATTTCTATTCGCTTATCATTATATACCTTGATACCACGAATAAAAGTTACTGCTATCTCTCTGGTTAATTGCTTATTTCCTTCGATCAGGTCTGTCAGGCACTGTCTGCCATCGGGCGGAAGTTCAAATAAACGTTCAGCCGCTTCACTCTGTTCTGTCTCCATTTGCGCTATCGCTAAGGTTTCTTTCTCAATTTGTTTATCCAGCTTGTCATTTTTTCTGGTGAACTCTTCTTCTGAGATTTCTTCCATTGCATATCGCATATATAGTTCAGTCTTCTGGTGCTTGTATCTGCTAATACTGTCTTTGGCATCCCGAATCTTTTTTGCAGCTCCATTCACTTTTGATTTTAATTCTACTTTCTGTAATTCGAGTACCGGTTCAGCATCATCACTGATCTTTGCAAACAGCTTTATTGCCCTGAAAATCATCTCATTGAACTCGTCATCATATAAATTGTCTGTTACACAATCTTGATTTGCCGCATTAAATTTCCTTGGGCACTTAAAGTGCGGATTGCATCTGGTTACATGCTGTAGATTCTGACCGCATCCCCCACATTTTACCAATCCTTTCAGCGGATAATTATTATTGTGGGTTTTGCTCCTCTTTCTGGAATTTAATTCCAACTTTTCCTGTACAGCATCAAACACCTCTTTAGAAACAATCGCTTCATGCGTACCCTCAACCACAATCCAGTCTTCTTCTTTTGTTTTCAAATGCTTATTACTTCCTACCGAAGCAACTTTCCACTTGCCGCCAATCGTAGTTCCCGTATACGTTTCTGTCATCAGTATCAGTCTTACAGTTACTGGATACCAGATATATTTTTCTGTTGTTTTCTTCACACCAGTTTTCAGAACTTCTCTTTTATATTGACCTGGACTCATAATTTTCTGCTCATTCAGGTAACGTGCCAGCTGAGTAATATTCATTCCATTAAGATATTTCTGAAATATCATCTTCACAACAGGCGCTGTCTCCGGATTAATCACGAGGCTGGTCACATCTTCATCAGGCTTCAAATATCCATACGGTGCTCTCGCTCCCATATATTTTCCAGCTTTCTGACGCTGTATCAAAGTTCTTTTTACTTTAACGGAAGTATCAATGCTATGATGTTCGTTAATAATATTTCTGAAACCAACATCTATTCCCGGCATACCAGATTCATATTTCATACTATCAACATTATCATTGATTGCTATGAATCTCACATTCATAAATGGAAAAATTTGTTCCAGATATGTGTCAACCTCTATATGATTCCTGCCGAATCGAGAAAGGTCTTTCACTATAATTGTGCTGACTTTTCCATCTCTTACTAATTCCATCATACTTTGGAATCCTGGGCGATCGAAATTCGTTCCACTATAGCCATCATCTTTGAATTCTAACACTTCCGCATTTTTGAACTCCTGTTTACTGGCTATGTATTGCCCAATCACAATTCTCTGATTGGTAATACTATTGGATTCATCCAGCATATCCTCATCTTCCAGCGACAATCTTAAATACTTTACTATGCATTTACCATCTGACATCTGATCACCCCCTCCTCTAAAATTTCTGATAACGCCTGTATTTCATCTTGAAATTTAAATTCGATCTCTATACGTTTGTCTTCATATAAAGAGATTTTCTTTATATAAGAACGGACAACATCTTTTGTAAGGAATTCCAAATTCTTTCCTTTACTGAATTCAGCAAGCCACGAGAAGTTCTTTTTACACAATTTTTCTGTAATTTTTCTACTCTTCTCAATTTCTTTCTGTCTTGTAACCAGGTCTTTTTCGACCACGGTTATTCTTTCTGTCATACGATTATATGCATCCGTATCAATCTCGCCCGAAACATATTGCTCATATAATTCAAATCGTCTTGCTTCGTTCCTTTTATTGAGCTGAACAATTTTACTCTGTTCCCTGTTCAAATATTTTTGGAATGTTTCAAAATATTCACCATTAAAGCGTTTCAGTTGCGTTTTTAATTCACATACTGTTTTTAGCTGCATGATGAGTGCCCGATACACCAGTTCATCAATTACTTCTTCTTTCCAGCGATTACAGTTATATTTTTCCTTGGAAATTTTTGCATAATTACCACAAATGAAATAGTAATTGTAATACAAAACACCATTCTTTTCGCTGTAATAGTATCTCCGAACCATATTAGCGCCACAGTCACCACAGTATATCAATCCAACATACTTATTATCCTGTTTTCCATGAGTCTGCATATTCGATAAATCTTTTTTGGGCAATGCTTTCTCCTGCTTTAATTTGATTACATTTTGTACTTTTTCAAATAATTCAGCACTCACTATAGCCTTATGGGTATTCACATGTTCAATCCATTCTTCTTTATCCAACATTACATTTTTTTCTTTTGTAAGAAGTGAAGTTCTTGTTTTATGTGAATAAGTATTTCCCAAATAGTGCCTATTTTCCGCAATCTGTTTAATTACAGATGATTGCCAATGCATATCCGTTTCGTCAATTCTATCCAAGAATAACTTCCCAGTTCTTGCGTATACCCTTGGCGAAGCCAGCAGCATGGTATTAAACTCTCTCGAAATTTTCAAATATGACTGCCCTGCAGCAAGTTTTTCAAATATTTCTACTACATACGGTGCAGTTAAAGGATCGGGAACAGTAGTAGATTTTCCTTTTTCATCTCTAGCTCTCTTATACCCATAAGGAGCATCTCCACCACAATATTCACCTGACTCCATCTTAATTTTCATGGCACTTGTCATTTTTACAGATGCATCTTTTGCATACATATCATTTGCCAGATTCGATATCATGATTCCCAGCATCTGATTGTCACATTCTGGACTGATACTGTCATAGTTATCATTGACTGATATAAAGCGCACTTGCATAAATGGAAATATTTTTTCCAGATATTTTGATACTTCTTCCAAATCTCGACCAAATCGTGATAAATCCTTTACTATGACCGTATTTATTTCTTTTGTTTTGATGTCACCAAGCATTCTCACAAAGTCATCTCGATCAAATTTCGTACCTGATATACCGTCATCCTTATAAAACTTTACAACTTCAATATCCGGATGAGATTCTGCGTAAGAAAGAGCGATCAGTTTCTGTGTCTCCAGCGATTCTCTCTTCTCACCGTTGATATCTACTGATATTCTGGTATAAATACCGGCTTTCCAGATCTTCTTCGGTGATGCCTGCACAAATGCTTCAGCTTGTTTCATCTGGCGATTTCTTGTTCTTGCCATTATACAGCCACCTCCTGTTTTGTTTTTCCAATCTGTTCTGCCAGTCTTGCAGCTGTTACCAACTCATCTTGGAATCGGTAAACAATCTCTATTTTTTTTCCTTCAAAGACATTTATTTTTTCCACATACTGAAGAAGCATATCTCTGTCAAGATCTCCCAGCGACGGTTTCTCAAGAAATGTGTTTACCCATTCTTCGCACAGCAGTTTATTTTCAAGGAGATTTTCCATATACTCTTCCTGCTTTTCAATATTGCTTTCCAGACTTTTAATTTCTGTCTGATACCGTTCTCTAAGCAAAGCGTAATCTTCCCTAGAAATAACTCCTGACGCAAGATTTCCTGATAATGAATGTAACAACTTATAATATTTATTGACTTTGTTTCGTAACTCAAGTATCTGGTCATCATGCTGTATCAATGTCTGTGTATCCAAAGAATTCTCTTTCAAATACTCCATTGCACTCCGTATGGCATCCGTCATCTTACTGTATATTTTCAAAGAATCCATTACCAGCTGAATCAGCACATCTTCTCTGATACTATGTCTGGAACATTGATCCTTCTTTTTATTGTAAGAAGAACAGATATAAAAAACTGTCTTTTCTCCTTTATAACTGTTAGTTCGCCGGATCAGATTACTTCCACAGTCTCCACAGGATAATAACCCACCAAACAAATAAAGTCTGTTTTCTCCGGGTGCTATCCTGGTATCCTTCGCAAGCAACATCTGAACTGTTTCATATTCTTCTTTTGTAACGATACCTTCATGATGATTTTCAAAAATCACCCATTCTTCCTTTGGTAATGCCCTCTGCACCTTAACTTTATAGTTAATTCTTTGGGATTTTCCCTGTTGAAGCACTCCATAGTAGATTGGATTCTTTAAGATACGGATAATTGCTACTGCTGACCACCTGGATGTCAGATGTGTCTGAAATGACGATTTGAAGTTTACTCCGGTCGCACGTTTGTAATCAGCCGGTGCAAGAACTCCCAGTTCATTCAGTTTATCTGCAATCAGCTGATTGCTCATGCCCTCCATCTTCCAGTTAAAAATATCTCTTACATGCTTTGCAGCAACCGGATCAATTTCTATCTGACTTTTATCAGCATCACACTTTTTATATCCATATGACACGTAATTTCCCACATATTCTCCAATATTTCTTTTTGCACTCAAGTGGCTTCTTACTTTTTGAGAATTCTGTCTGCAATACGTGTCATTAACAAAGGATTTCACCGGTAATACAAGATGCGTATCGGTAATGTTTGCTGTTTCAGAATCATAATTATCATTGATTGCTATAAATCGTACTCCCAGTTGTGGAAATACTTTTTGAATATACCGATCAACATCTATATGCTCTCTACCGAATCGAGACAAGTCTTTTACAATGATACAGTTGATTTCCTTATTTTCGATTGCCTTGAGCATTGCCTGAAAACCAGGACGCTTAAAATCAGTACCTGAAAAACCATCATCTTTAAATGTCTCAACAATAGTAATATCAGATGTCGATTTCATATAGTTATCAATCAAAATTGACTGATTTACAATAGATTCACTTTCAGCCTTATCTCCGTCCTCAATACTAAGACGAAGGTACTTGGCTGCTATCCAGATATTTTTTTGCATAAAAAACACTCCTATCCAAAGATTCTGCCAAAACAGAACCCTTAAATAGAAGTGCTCTATTCAAATTTAGTCCTGTTAGCATTATAGCACACTTCGTCTTCTGTGTGAATATGAAATTTTGTTGTTCCAGTTATTCCCTTATGCCAATCCAGCTTTCTTTGCTACAAGCTGTTTTGTACAGTCTATATAGGAAAGGGAAGCTGCTGCATTAAAAACACTTTTTACGACATAGCCCATATCTTCATATACATATGGGTTATCAGAGTGATTAAGCAGCACTTCCATCTTATTGCTTTTCCTGCTATCCAGCTCTGAAATCAAATCCTTGTACTTGGGCAAACTATCTCGTTCAATCTCTTTGATATCAACTGTTTTCAACTCTTCTAATCTTTCAACTGTTGTCATGGACATCGCCTCCTTTTCCTATAGTTACCATTATCGAAAATAAATATTCGTAACAGTTATGTAGTCTTCTCTTCCATTCCCATCTGAATCCGTACTGCTTTCAGTACCCGATCTAGGCTCCACTTGTTCACTCTTCCGCATTTCTCAATAATACATTTCGTAGAAATGC